>ERZ860009.706-NODE-706-length-13521-cov-1.721150_pt1 | contig 13521 bp, 13 predicted proteins | sample MGYA00510114_ERZ860009 | MGnify/ENA primary metagenome ERZ860009 (study PRJEB30046, sample SAMN00715177) | human gut metagenome | study: EMG produced TPA metagenomics assembly of the A metagenome-wide association study of gut microbiota in type 2... | reverse complement strand
ATCCGTAATCCTTATTATGTACTGAACCAACGTCACAACAGCGACGAGCGCTGGCGTGCCTTCGGTTATTATGGAGCTAAAATCAACTTTACCGATTGGTTGCATCTTTCAGCCAAATATGCGTTCGACTACTATCGTACCGTGTGGAGAATACCAATGGCGGTGACGGTATCAGCGGAGAATCTTTCCCCAGCCAGATTAAGGATGACAAGATGGATCGTGGTGAAGAGAACTTCTTTGAAAGCAATGCCGAATTTGTATTGATGGGCGATCGCCAGTTGACTGATAACTTCCGTCTGGGCTTTACTGCCGGCGCCAACTTCATGTATCAGAAATTCGAGAACCTTACTGCCGGTGTGGGTAATATGCACACTAAAGGATTGTGGATGTTCAATGCTTCCAATCTGCTTCGTACCGCTGCTAATGTGGAACGTGAACGTGCCATGAATTCCGTGTTCGGTTCGGTACAGATGTCATGGAAGGAATATCTGTCACTCGATATTACGGCCCGTAACGACTGGTCGTCTACTTTGCCAAAGGCACACAACTCGTTCTTCTATCCCAGCGCCAACTTGAGTTTTGTTATCTCCGACTTTATGAAGAGCATCGACAAACCGTTGCCGTCGTGGGTTACTTTTGCCAAGTTGCGTCTTTCTGCTGCTCAGGTGGGTAAGGATACGGAACCCTATCAGTTGATAAATACCTATGGTTATAGTTCGACAACGGTATTCTGGTTCCGGATAAGAGCAATGTGAAGATGAATGACAATCTGAAACCGGAAATCGCTACCTCTTACGAGGCTGGTCTTGATATGAAATTCTTTAATAACCGTTTGGGTTTTGACTTCACTTACTATTATAGCAAGACTAAGAACCAGATTATGAAAGTGCCCGCAGCGGCTCCCTGGAGTGGCGGACAATGGGTAAATGCCGGTTTGATTACCAATCAGGGTGTGGAGTTGATGCTTTATTCTACAATTGTGGATACCAAAGACTTTACGTTCGATTTGAATGTGAACATTGCTCATAACGTATCTAAGGTGAAAGAATTGGCACCGGATGCTAATGTGAACTACCTGTTCTTTAACGGTGACAGTAACTTCCCCGTTAACGTAGGTGCACGTGCCGGAGAAAAACTGGGTGAAATCTATGCTCAGAAACTGTACAAACGCGATGACAGCGGTAATATCATTATCGGTGAGAACGGTTTGCCCCAGACAATCAACGATGAGAAGGAACGCGTAAACAATCCTATCGGCAATATTCAGCCTGATTTGACTATGTCCGTATCGCCTACCTTTACTTATAAGGGAATTACCTTGTCGGCAATGTTCGATATGAAATTCGGTGGCGACATCCTTTCTTATTCCGAGATGGTGGCAGCCGGTAACGGTTTGGCAAAGCGTACCGAGAATCGCGGTGAGAAGGATAATTATATGATGGTGTTCCCCGGCGTAACCGAAAGCGGACAACCCAATACTACCAAGATTACGGCAAGCCAGTATTATGGTGCGTTGCTGGCGGAAGATTTCTTGTACGATGCTTCATTCATCAAATTGAAAGAGTTGTCAATCGGTTACAATTTCCCGACTAAACTGTTGAAAAAGACTCCGATTCAGTCGCTCAGCGTATCATTTGTGGCACGTAACCTTTGTTACCTGCTGAAACATACACCGGGTACAAGTCCGGAGGGTGGTTATGATACAACCATGTTCTCACAGGCCATCGACTATGCGGCGCTGCCTTATACCCGTACATTCGGTCTGTCTGTCAGCTTAGGTTTTTAAACTTGATAATGCAGTAGGAAACTTAAAAACTCAAATATTAAAATTATATGAAACTTAATTTATATAAATCCGTTGCTCTCTGCTCATTGCTGGCATTGGCCGGATGCCATGATTTTGAAGAAATGAATACCAATCCGAACGCACCTGTCTATGACCCGTCGGTTATGGATTGCGGTCCGGAGGGTATTGATATCGATTATACCATTTCGGAGAGCGCTTTGGAAAGTTTGAAGGCAACAGAAAGTGCGTTAGGCTCTATTTTCTTCAACTTTACTTATGAAGGTCTGTATAACGATTACCAGACTGCTACCAATCTGACGCATGATGTCTATGCGGCATATAATGGCTCGAACGGTTTCTTGAACAATTCACCGGCGTATGCTTATAATGACGGTTGGTCTGCTGCCCGTTGGAAGCATTTTTATGACGACCGTACGATTGCCGAGTACAGCCAGCTTATCAAGACTTTCTGGTTCTGCAACAAGGAGTATTATCACAATGCGTTCTATATAACCCGTATCTATTACGCTTTCCTGCTTTCGGCACAAACCGATACGTATGGTGATATTCCTATCCAGTATTATGTGAAAGGTGCGATGCCGCCTACGGAAAATGTTACTTATACTCCGCAGAAAGAAGTGTATGACATTATCTTTAAATTGCTCGACCAAGCCATTACGGGATTGCATAATCCGCCTGCTGTAGATCAATACTCTTTCAGTGCTGAGGACGACCGCATCTATGGAGGTAAGGTAGAGCCGTGGATTCGTTTCGCCAATACCTTGCGTCTACGCCTGGCTTTACGTGTAAGCAATGTTGCTCCGGAAGTTGCTCGGGAGCAAGGAGAAAAAGCTTTGTCAGATCCTTCGGGTTTGATGAAAGGCCAGGAAGATAATATGAAACTGATTCCTAAACGTCAGTGGATAACCGGTGGCAATGAGAATATCTTTGCATTGATGTTCAGCTGGGGTGCAAGTTGCGTTTTACCGAAAGAGATGGAGTGGGCTTATAAAAATGAGGCTCTTAAGGATAATCCCGATGCCAGTGGCTTTGTTGAAAAGGTTGCCCGAAATGCAGATGAGGAAGGTACTATCTTTGGATTGGACGCTACCAAGTATAATGAAAAAGAAGCGAATTGCTATTTGGATCCCCGTTGCAAGATACTGTTCTTCCGTCCTTCACCCTATGATCCGGGAATCAAGGACGATTATAAAGCAGAGGACCCCAATGCTGAATACGGCGGATACAGAAATGGAGCAAAAGAAGTCGGTTCTAAGTACACAGTGAAGTATTCACCTATGAAGACTAATCTGAAGAGCGATGAAATGCTTCCCGATTGTTGGTGGAATCAGGCTCGTGAAATTATTTGGCTCGGTTACTCTGAATCTCTTTTCCTGAAAGCTGAGGCTGCATTGCGTGGTTGGGGCAATGAAACAGGAGCTACAGTTGCCGGAAGATTGTATGAAGAAGGTGTACGTGCTTCTATGGACTATTATGGTATTGCTTCAGATAAAGCAGACGAATATATCAACCATTTGAAAGGTAAAGATGCTTTCAATGGTGGTTCAAGAGAAGAACAACTGGAACAAATCATTACACAAAAATGGCTGGCTGTCTATCCTAACGGTAACGAAGGTTGGGCTGAGGTTCGCCGCACAGATTATCCCCGTTATTTGTTGCTGCCGCGTTATGGCAACAACTCAAGCGGTGAGGTGGAGAATACCAAACTGATTAAGCGTGTAAGCTATCCGAACAGTGAATCCAGAAATCCGAACAAGCCTGCTTATACGCAAGGTACTAAAGTATGGTGGGATGTGGCAGATACGATGGATGAAACCGGTAAATGGAAAACACCGGATAACTTCAGATAATCCGTTTTAAGTTATGATAGGAAAACGGTGCATTGCCGTTTTCCTATATGGAAAACTAACCTAAGTATGATTGCGGATATCTCTCTTAGGTTAGTTTTTGTTTTTAATCTAAATGAATAATAATATATGAGATATATGAAAATAGGAACGCTTATATCGGCAGGTGTTTTAATGCTGTCATCAATGTTATTGAATTCCGGTTGCTCCGAAGCGGGTAATGGCAGAAAACAGACTACGTCAAATCCCGGAGCGATTTTCGGGGAAGTGAAGTCTGCCGCCGGTGCAAAAATGTTGACTCCCATTGCGCTCAGAGGAGATAAAAAAGCTACGGGACATTTGTTTTTTGAATTGAGTGAACCGGCAGAACAGGAGGTTGCCGTTACTTTCAAACTGGATTCCAGGATATTGGATGCTTATAACCAGTTGAATGGTACGGGGTATACGATGTATCCGGCAGACAAACTGTTGCTGGAAAACAATGGCAACGTGGTTGTTGAAGCCGGTAAAAGTAAGTCTGCCACACTTGCACTGGATATACTGCCGGGTGGAACGGAAGGGGCTACCTATGCTGTGGCTGTATCGGCGGTAGCTACTGCGGGAACGGAAAAACATACGGACAACAAGGCCTTTATTTATTTGGTAAAACCGCTTGCAGCCATGCCGGAAGTCAATGCGGGACGCAAGGTAAAGAATTTATGTTATGTGGAAGTCAATCGTGAAAGTATGTTGAATGCGGGTGAGTACACGATGAAGAGCGATAAGGCTCCTTTCTTTGACATAGCCAGTGTATTTGCAGCCAATATTCGTTTGAGCGCGGATGATGTTCCTTATGTTTCGTGTAACGAGCAAACCAGATTTGTACTTGATAATATCGAGCAGACTGTACGCCCGTTGCAGGCAAAAGGCATAAGAGTTCATCTCTCCATCTTGGGAGATCACACTGCTGCCGGTATGCGTAGTCTTTCGAAAGATGCCGCCCGCGCCTTTGCAAAGGATTTGAAAGCGTATATCGATATTTATGGATTTGACGGCATAGACTTTGATGATGAGTATTCTACCTATGCCACCGACCAGGCTGTGGAGCCCTATATTCTTTCGGATGCAGTAGCGCCAAGCATTGAGGAATGTACCCCGCAGCGTTATGCCGATTTGGTGTATGAAAGCCGTAAGTTAATGCCGGACAAGACAATAGGAATTTATTGGTATGCAGGATACGACTATCCGGTCGGTACGGTAGAAGGAAAAACAGTGGATGAATTGATCGACTATTCCATTTACGGATATTACGGTAAGTGGAAGGCTATTCCTGCCGATACGGTAAGCATAGCCAAACAATGCCCGTATGCTATTGAAGTCACCACAGCCAGAGGAGATGTAAAGATAGATGATGACTGCTTGAAAAACATCCGTCAGAACGGTTGGGGCTATTTTGCTGTTTACGATTTGAACAACGAACGTTCGTATGAAAAAGAATTCAGCCGTATATCCCGATTGTTGTACGACGATGAAGTAGAGTGGAGCGGAAAGCTGTATGAACGTACCGGGTGGTAACCGAAAGGTTGCCACTCCGATGTGCAAATAGGCATTTTCTCTTTAATTATCGGTCGGATTAGTAAGTGTTTTTAAAGATAGGATTGTTCTAATATTGTAACATGAACAGGAAAATGGGCAAATTGGATGAAAAAATAATAGTAAAGTTTTTAGCGGGTGAATGTTCGGAAGAGGAACTTCGCTCGTTGAATGTCTGGTTGGAGGAGTCGGAAGAGAATGCTCATGAATTATTTACATTAGAGGAACTGTACCATTTGGGAAAATCCGATGCGGCTTCTGAGGAAGCACTCCTTGCGAAGGCTGAAAAACAATTGTCGCAAAGGCTCGGAGAGGAGCGGAAGCGTAAGTTGAAGCGTACACTGTTTCACCGGTGGATGCAATATGCAGCTATTGCAGTCGGTGCTTTTTTTAAGGAGGTATGGGCTACTGGTTCTATCAGGCGGGTAGCCGTAGTTCCGAATCTTTGGTCACTGTTACGGCCAATGAAACCATAAAGGAGCTGATGCTTCCGGATGGAACCAAAGTATGGTTGAATAAAAACACGATTTTGCAGTATCCCCGTAATTTTGAAGGTGGTGAGAGACATGTGTATCTGAACGGAGAAGGTTTCTTTGATGTGAAGAGAAATACAGCCAAGCCTTTTATCGTACAAAGCCATGCCATGCAAGTGAGGGTATTGGGAACAACCTTTAATTTGAAGTCCGGGGAAAACGGGCAAAGGGCGGTAGCCACCTTATTGAAAGGTGAGGTAGAAGTAAAGGCAATCATGGTGAAGGCATGATAGTGCTTTCGCCGGGGCAACAGGCCGAATTGGACGGAATGACCCGACGACTGACGGTGAAACCTGCAGAACCGGGTATAGAGGGCTGGCATGATACGGCATTCGATTTAAATCAGACGGACATACGCACGCTTTGCAAGATTTTGGAGAGAGCCTATAACGTGAAAATCATTATAGCACCGGATGTGGACATTGAAAGAACATATTCTGGACCGTTGAAGAAGAAAGAAAACGTAGCTGCCACATTGGATTTGATAAAGAATTCCATCGGTATCAAATACAAGGTAATAGGCGAAAACGTTTTTATATCTTCTTCCAAAGCCAAATAGAACAGGCTTGTTTTGTTTATTGATAATCTGAAATTCAAATATTATGAAAAAACTTTTATTGGCATTTGCCTTTTTATGCTGTTTTACGAGCATAAAGGCTAAGGATTGGGTACAGTATGTAAATCCTTTGGTGGGCACTCAGTCCACATTCGAGCTTTCTACCGGAAACACCTATCCCGCCATTGCGCGTCCGTGGGGAATGAATTTTTGGACACCGCAAACCGGAAAAATGGGGGATGGCTGGCAATATGTCTATACGGCCAATAAAATCCGAGGCTTCAAGCAGACGCACCAGCCCAGTCCATGGATAAACGATTACGGGCAATTCTCCATTATGCCTGTTACCGGGCAACCTGTTTTCGATGAGGACAAACGTGCAAGCTGGTTCTCGCATAAAGGTGAGGTTGCGTTGCCGCATTATTATAAGGTATATCTGGCGGAGCACGATGTGGTGACGGAGTTTACTCCTACCGAACGTGCTGTGCTGTTCCGTTTCACATTTCCGGAAAATGAACATTCCTATGTGGTGGTAGATGCTTTTGACCGCGGTTCCTATATCAGGATTGTACCGGAAAAGAACCGGATCATCGGATATTCCACCCGTAACAGCGGCGGTGTACCGCAGAATTTCAGAAACTACTTTATTGTAGAGTTCGACAAACCTTTTACATATACCGCTTCTGTTAAAGACAGTGTAATTCAGGAATCGCAGAAAGAGCAGCAAGCTGCCCATGCAGGTGCGATTATCGGATTTAAGACGAAGAAAGGCGAGATTGTGCATGTACGTGTTGCTTCTTCTTTTGTCAGCTACGAACAGGCTGAGCGGAACTTGCTCGAATTGGGTACGGACAGTTTTGACACGCTGGTGCAGAAAGGACGTGATGCTTGGAACAATGTGTTGGGCAAGATTGAAGTGGAGGGCGGAAACCTCGACCAATACCGCACTTTCTATTCCTGTCTGTACCGCTCGCTGCTTTTCCCCCGTGCTTTTTACGAGTTGGACAAGCAGGGTGCTCCCATTCACTACAGCCCCTATAATGGGGAAGTGCTTCCCGGCTATATGTACACCGATACGGGTTTCTGGGATACATTCCGTTGTCTGTTTCCTTTCCTTAATCTGATGTATCCGTCGGTAAACAGGGAAATTCAGGAGGACTTGTCAATGCTTACAAGGAAAGTGGTTTCTTTCCCGAATGGGCGAGTCCGGGACACCGTGGCTGCATGATCGGCAATAATTCGGCTTCCGTTTTGGTCGATGCCTATTTGAAGGGTGTTAAGGTAGAAGATGTAAAGACTATGTATGAAGGGTTGCTTTACGGGACGGAGCATGTACATCCGGAAATATCATCTACCGGACGTTTGGGCTATGAATATTACAACAAGTTGGGATATGTTCCTTATGATGTGAAGATTAACGAGAATGCCGCCCGTACGCTGGAATATGCTTATGACGACTGGTGCATCTATAAGCTTGCCAAAGCTTTGAACCGTCCGAAAAAGGAGCAGGAGTTGTTTGCAAAGGTGCCATGAACTACCGTAATATTTTCGATAAGGAAAGTCTGTTGATGCGCGGGCGTAATAAAGACGGTAAGTTCCAGACACCGTTCTCCCGTTGAAGTGGGGGGATGCCTTTACCGAAGGAAACAGTTGGCACTACTCCTGGTCGGTATTCCACGATCCGCAAGGATTGGTCGATTTGATGGGGGGCGAAAAGGTATTTGCCAATATGCTCGATTCTGTATTCATTGTTCCGCCTGTATTCGATGATAGCTACTACGGACAAGTCATCCATGAAATACGCGAAATGACTGTAATGAATATGGGCAATTACGCACATGGCAACCAGCCTATACAGCACATGATTTATCTCTATAACTACATCGGACAACCCTGGAAAGCGCAATATTGGCTGCGTCAGGTGATGAACCGCATGTACACACCCGGTCCGGACGGTTATTGCGGGGATGAAGACAACGGGCAGACTTCGGCATGGTATGTATTCTCCGCATTAGGCTTCTATCCGGTTTGTCCGGGTACGGACGAATATGTATTGGGCGCTCCCTTGTTCAAGAAAGCCGTTCTGCATTTTGAAAACGGAAACTCGCTGACGATCGATGCCGGAAACAACAGTGCGCAGAATGTCTATATACAGTCTCTTCAGGTCGACGGAAATGAATATACCAAAAACTACCTGCGTCACGGAGACTTGCTGAAAGGCGGTACGCTGAAATTCGAAATGGGCGATAAGCCCAACCTGCAGCGAGGTGTCCGTGCGGAAGATTATCCGTATTCGTTTTCTAAGGAAAAGCGTAGGTAGCTGCATGTTTTTTGTACCATTACACAGTAAAAAATTACCGGAAAAACATGAAAACAATATTATGGACTGTCAGTCTGCTGCTTGTAATATGCGGATGTACTCCCAAACCGACAGAAGTCGTTTCGCCTGATGGTCATATCCGCCTTCAGTTTGCATTGGATGACCACAACCGCATGACCTATCGGATAGATGTGGATGATACGGCTTTTGTAACCCCTTCTGCTTTGGGATTCCTTGCCGGAAAGGGTGTGAATCTTTCGGAAGGTATGAAAGTTGTCGGTACGGAGTTTTCTGCTGCGGACGAGACATGGACACAACCTTGGGGCGAGAATAAGAGTATCCGTAACCATTATAATGAAATGGCGGTTTGTCTGTCTGATGAGGCGGATACGAAACTGACCCTTCGCTTTCGGGTATTTGACGACGGAGTCGGTTTCCGGTACGAGTATGAAGTTGCCGGAGTAGACAGCATCTTTGTTACGGACGAACTTACCTCTTTCAATATGGCGCAGGATGGAATTTCCTGGTCTATTCCTGCCAACTACGAAACATATGAGCTGTTATATCGTACACAGCCGCTCAGCAAGACTGATAACGCAAACACTCCGATGACCTTTAAGGTAGGTAAGACTTACGCCAGTATTCACGAAGCCGCATTGACGGACTTTCCTGAAATGACTTTGCAAAATACCGGCGGCTGCGGATTCAAATCCGAGTTGGCTCCATGGCCCGACGGCATTAAGGCTAAGATAGAAGGCGGCAGTTTCAATACGCCCTGGCGTACTGTACAGATAGCTTCGAAAGCTGTGGGACTGATAAATTCAGCACTTATCCTGAACTTGAACGAACCCTGCGTTTTGGAGTCTACCGACTGGATTCGCCCGATGAAGTATGTAGGTATATGGTGGGGCATGCATCTGGGTGTGGAGAGCTGGGTGATAAACGACCGCCACGGCGCCACTACCGAAAATGCAAAACGTTATATTGATTTTGCCGCAGCCAACAACATCGAAGCCGTTATGTTCGAAGGCTGGAATGAAGGTTGGGAGAACTGGGGCGGAACGCAGAACTTCGATTATACCAAACCGTATGCCGATTTCGATATAAAGGAAATAGCAGCTTATGCCCGGAAGAAGGGTGTTGAGATTATCGGTCATCATGAAACGGGAGGAAATATCTGTAATTACGAAAATCAGTTGGATAAGGCTTATGAATGGTATGCCGATTTGGGTATCCATAGCGTAAAGACCGGGTATGCCGGTGGTCTTCCCAACGGTCACAACCACCACGGACAGTTCAATGTGCGGCATTATCGCAATGTCGTGAAAACGGCTGCCAAGTATCGTACTACCCTCGATGTGCATGAGCCGATAAAGGATACCGGTATACGTCGTACCTATCCCAACATGATGACCCGCGAAGGCGCCCGCGGCATGGAGTGGAATGCCTGGAGCGAAGGTAATCCGCCGGAACATCATGTGATGTTGCCGTTTACCCGTTTGCTGGGTGGTCCGATGGACTATACGCCGGGTATCTTTGATGTGCTGTACAAGCGTGCCAAAAACAATCCCGACCGGAAAAAGTGGAATATGAAAGACAGTAAGGACTGCCGTATCAATACCACGCTTGCCAAGCAGATAGCCAATTGGGTGATACTTTACTCTCCTTTGCAGATGGCTGCCGACATGATTGAAAACTATGAAGGCCATCCCGCTTTCCGTTTCTTCCGTGATTTTGATGCAGACTGTGACTGGTCGGAGGCGCTTGCCGGCGAACCGGGTGAATACGTGGCAATAGTACGTAAGGCAAAAGATAAATATTTTCTGGGGGCGGCAACCGATGAAGAGGCGCGCAGCATAGATGTGAAACTGGATTTTCTGGAAAAAGGAAAAACTTATGCAGCCGTTATCTATGCCGACGGAAAAGATGCCGATTGGGAGACCAATCCGGAATCTTACGAAATCATAGAGAAACAGGTGACGTCCGATGATACCCTGACCATTGTCATGGCAAAAGGTGGGGGACAGGCTGTCAGCTTTATGCCGATTTGATAATCCTAATGTAATACCAAAGAATATGAAAACAAACTTGAAATCTAATTCCATATTGCTGGGCGGACTCCTGTTGCTGGGTACTGTCTTTAGCTGTACGCAGGCAGAGCAGGACTATGCTCTTATGTAAATCCCTTTATCGGGACAGGCGGACATGGACATACATATCCGGGTGCGGTTGTTCCTAACGGGATGATTCAACCCAGTCCCGATACACGTATCTACGAATGGGACGCTTGTTCCGGATACTATTACGAGGATACTACCATCAACGGTTTCTCGCATACCCATGTCAGCGGAACAGGATGTGCGGACTACGGTGATGTACTGCTGATGCCTACTGTTGGGAAACAGGAGTATCATCCGATGGGGGCGAAGAGTCAGCAAATGGCGTACTGTTCGGCTTTCTCGCACGATAATGAAGTGGCGCAACCCGGATATTATTCCGTCTTGCTGGAACGCTATAACGTAAAGGCGGAACTCACTGCGACAAAGCGTGCTGCCATTCACCGTTATACCTTTCCGGAAGCCGAAGATGCCGGTTTCATTCTGGACTTTGATTACAGTATCGAGCGTCAGACAAATGAGGAAATGAAAATAGAAGTAATCAGTGATACCGAAATCCGCGGACATAAAAAAACGGTATATTGGGCATTCGACCAGTATATCAACTTCTATGCCAAGTTCTCCAAGCCGTTTACCTATACATTGGTGACGGATTCTGTGGCATTGGAAGAAGGCGGTCCGCTTTTGCTACCGCTAAAGTACTGTTGCAGTTCCCTACGGCACAGAATGAAGAGGTATTGGTGAAAGTGGGTGTTTCGGCTGTCGATATGGACGGAGCGCGTAAGAATGTGGAGGCCGAAATACCCGGATGGGATTTTGACGGAGTGCGGAGTGCAGCACGTCAGGCATGGAATGACTATCTGTCCAAAATAGATATCCGTACGCAGAATGCCGACCAGCGCACGATGTTTTATACAGCCCTTTATCACACCGGTTTGCAGCCCAATCTCTTTACGGATGCCGACGGACGTTATTTCGGCATGGATTTGAAACCGCATCAGGGCAGTGTGGACGAACCTGTCTACACGATATTCTCCTTGTGGGATACTTTCCGTGCTTATCATCCTTTGATGACAATTATAGATCCGGGACTGAATGAAGCCTTTATCCGCTCTTTGATCCAGAAAGAGAAAGAAGGCGGTGTATTCCCGATGTGGGAGCTTGCCGGCAACTATACGGGAACGATGATTGGTTACCATGCAGCTTCTCTGATTGCCGACTCTTACGCCAAAGGATATCGTAATTTTGATGTGAAGGAAGCCTACCGTGCCTGTCTCCGCACGGCGGAATACGATACGACGGGCATTATTACTCACCCCCGTGTATTGCCGCATTTGATGCCGCAGGCCAAATACTGGAAGAATAAAATAGGCTATGTTCCCTGTGACAAAGACAATGAATCGGTAGCCAAGGCGTTGGAATATGCTTATGACGACTGGTGCATCTCACAGTTGGCTGAAGCAATGGGCGATGAACCGAACCGGACTAAGTACGCGGCTTTTGCAGAGGGCTATAAGGTATATTTCGATCCGTCTACCCGTTTTATGCGCGGGCTTGATAGCGAGGGCAATTGGCGTACGCCTTTCAATCCTCGTGCTTCCACTCACCGCAACGATGATTATTGTGAAGGCACTGCCTGGCAATGGACTTGGTTCGTGCCGCACGATGTAGATGGTCTGGTGGAACTCATGGGTGGCCGTGATGCATTCATCGGTAAGCTCGATTCTCTGTTCGTGGCAGATTCTTCCTTGGAGGGTGAGTCGGTATCGGTAGATATTTCCGGACTGATAGGACAGTATGCACACGGTAACGAGCCGAGCCACCATATTGCTCACCTTTATAACTATGTGGGACAGCCGTACAAGACACAGGCGTTGGTGGACAGTGTGCTGCATACGCTTTACTTCAACGAGCCCAATGGCCTTTCCGGCAATGAAGACTGCGGACAGATGTCGGCATGGTACGTGCTGAATGCTATGGGATTCTACCAGGTTTGCCCCGGAAAACCGGTGTATTCCATCGGGCGTCCGCTGTTTGATGAGGCCGCCATCCGTTTGCAGAATGGCAACACCTTTACCATTATAGCCCATAATAACAGTCGTGATAATAAGTATGTCCGGAAGATTATCCTGAACGGGGAAGAACTTGCCGCTCCTTTCTTCAACCATCAAGACATCGTAAACGGCGGACGCTGGAGCTGACTATGGGAGCGGAACCGCTGATGCCGGATAATGAGTTACGGAAATAGAAAGTACCGATAGCAACGAAACATATATGAGCCGGAATTATCATAATCCGATATCTTGGATTCCAACCGTTTATTTCGCCATGGGGCTTCCCTTTGTAGTGCTGAACATGGTTTCCGTACTTATGTTCAAGGGGCTGGGAGTGGGTGATGCCCAAATAGCTTTGTGGACCTCACTGATAATGCTTCCCTGGACGTTGAAGTTTCTTTGGAGTCCTTTTCTCGAGATGTTCAAGACGAAGAAATTCTTCGTGGTACTGACGCAGTTGGTTACGGGAGCGGGGTTCGCACTGGTCGCCTTTGCACTGAATCTTCCGTTCTTTTTTGCTCTTTCCATTTTTTTGTTGGCGGTTATCGCTTTCAGCGGCGCTACGCACGATGTGGCAACGGACGGCGTGTACATGTCCGAGCTGAATAAGCAGGAACAGGCAAAGTACATCGGCTGGCAGGGAGCTTTCTATAACATCGCCAAGATTGTGGCGTCCGGCGGTTTGGTATGGCTGGCTGGGTGGCTGCTGAAATAC
>ERZ860009.703-NODE-703-length-13564-cov-1.976090_pt1 | contig 13564 bp, 8 predicted proteins | sample MGYA00510114_ERZ860009 | MGnify/ENA primary metagenome ERZ860009 (study PRJEB30046, sample SAMN00715177) | human gut metagenome | study: EMG produced TPA metagenomics assembly of the A metagenome-wide association study of gut microbiota in type 2... | reverse complement strand
AATTATTTGCAAAAGTAAGCACATTTTTAGAAAAACAAAGAAAAATATGAAAAAAAATGCGAAATTGAACTGTATAGACAAAATACTATTGATGAAAAAGAAATGCAGATGAAACGAGTGTGTAAAAGTGAATTTCTATGCCTTTGTGATGGTTAATAATTCAAAAGAAGTTTCTTTTTGATATTTAAATGTGATAAAATAGCCTGATAATATGTTTAATAACACATGAAAAATCATTAATTAGCATCTATCGGTAGAAAAAGGATAGCTTTCGGGAGGATTATGAATTTCGTGACTGTTATCTTTTATATTGTCACTTGGAGTTCAGGATAAAAGCTATTTGGAAACTGGAAAGGTCATTATATAAAAGATATTTTCTACCTCTTCAGTAAACCGGTAAAAGACGAAAAAAGTAGATTAAAGGCAAAAAAGGAAGATTATTTTTATCTTATAATTCTGTTTTTGTTTGCTTGTATTCTTTTTTGGTATCTTCTTTTTTATATTTATTAAAGACTTTATATTTAGATATTTGCGGAGGAATGGGCTATGAAACGTATAAGTTCATCAAGAACTTTGCGAATCACCTATGTCGGCATGAAGCCGCAGGATGTTCCTATTAAGCCGGGGACAATCAAGGTGATGATGAAATCCGACTCCGAAGTATTGCAGGAAGTAGTGGTGACCGGTATGCAAAAGATGGACAAACGCCTGTTTACGGGAGCCACCAAACAATTGGATGCCGATAATGTAAAACTGGACGGTCTGCCCGACATCAGTCGCGGCTTGGAAGGTCGTGCGGCAGGAGTTTCCGTTCAGAACGTTTCGGGTACTTTCGGTACCGCTCCTAAGATTCGTGTGCGCGGTGCTACTTCCATTTACGGAAGTTCCAAGCCCCTTTGGGTAGTAGACGGAGTGATTCTTGAAGATGCCATCGACGTAGGTCCCGACGATCTTTCCTCCGGTGATGCGGAGACATTAATCAGTTCCGCCATAGCCGGGTTGAATTCCGACGACATCGAGAGCTTTCAGATATTGAAAGACGGATCGGCGACTTCCATTTACGGTGCACGTGCGATGGCAGGCGTGATTGTGGTCACCACCAAAAAAGGCCGTGCCGGAGTCAGCAAAATCAGTTATACCGGTGAGTTTACCACCCGTGCCATACCCAGTTACAAAGAATTCAATATCATGAATTCGCAGGAACAGATGGGTATCTATAAAGAGATGGAGCAGAAAGGCTGGCTGAACAGTGCCGACCTTTTCCGTACCAAAGACACGGGAGTGTACGGTCGTATGTATCGTCTCATCGACGAGTATAATAACAGCAACGGCCAGCGCGGACTTCTCAACACCCCCGAATCCCGCAATGCTTATCTCCGTGAAGCGGAAATGCGTAACACCGACTGGTTCGACGTGCTTTTCACCAATGCCATTTCGCAGAATCATTCTGTCAGCATCACCGCCGGAACGGAAAAATCATCCTTCTATGCCTCGTTGAGCGCTATGCTCGATCCGGGCTGGTACAAGCAGAGCAAAGTGAAGCGTTACACAGCCAATGTAAACACCACCTATAATCTTTATAAAAACCTGTCGATCAACCTGATTTCTAACGCTTCCTACCGTCAGCAAAACGCACCGGGAACGATGAGCTCTACCCTCGACATCGCTTCCGGAAAGATGTCACGCGGATTCGATATCAACCCTTATTCTTACGCGCTCAATACGAGCCGTACGCTCGACCCGTCTGCGGATTATATCAGCAACTACGCTCCATTCAACATTCTTCACGAACTGGATAATAACTACATCGAAATCAACATGGTAGATGTGAAATTTCAAGGCGAGCTGAAATGGAAAGTGATTCAAGGACTTGAATTAAGTGCCCTCGGAGCTGTGAGATACCAGACCTCGTCGCAGGAACACAACGTGCTCGACGATGCCAACCAAGCCGTTGCCTACCGTACCGGTATGGACGACGCCACCATCCGCGAACAAAACGGATTGCTTTATAAAGACCCCGACAATCCATACGCCCTGCCTATCACCCTGCTGCCCGAGGGGGGAATCTACCAGCGCCAGGACCGCCGTATGTTGGGGCTCGATTTCCGCGGAACCCTCTCAGGAATCACCTTTTTGCCGAAAAACACATCACTAACTTCTTTGCCGGTATGGAAGTGAACAGTCTTAAAAAGGCATATTCTTCCTTTCAGGGCTGGGGAATGCAATATTCGATGGGGGAAATTCCTTCCTACGTCTATCAGTTTTTCAAGAACGGAATAGAGTCCGGTTCGCGTTATTACAGTCTGGGGCACTCCGAAACCCGTAGCATTGCGAGCTTTCTCAACGCCACCTATTCTTATGACGGTGTTACACGCTCAACGGAACTTTTCGTTATGAAGGAACCAACCGCATGGGGCGCAGCCGTTCGTCACGCTGGCTGCCCACGTGGAACTTGTCCGGTGCGTGGAACGTGCATGAGGAAGCTTTTTTTAAAGCGCTCCAACCCACTCTTTCCAACCTGACTCTGAAAGCTTCTTACTCTCTTACTGCCGATCGCGGTCCGGCGGAAGTAACCAATTCGCAAGCCATCATCCGCAGTTTCTCTCCCTATCGTCCTTTTACCGATATTCAGGAAACGGGACTTTACATCGAGGACATCGAGAACAGCGAACTCACCTACGAGAAAAAGCATGAACTGAACATCGGCATCGACCTCGGTCTGCTCGAAAACCGGATCAACTTCTCTGCCGACTGGTATCAGCGTAACAACTACGACCTGATCGGTGTCGTTCCCACGCAGGGAGTAGGCGGTTTCATCAACAAATACGCCAACGTAGCCACGATGAAATCCCACGGTGTGGAGTTCACCCTTTCCACCCGCAACATTCGCACGAAAGATTTTTCGTGGAATACGGACTTTATCTTCTCCTACGCCAAAAATGAAGTGACCCAACTGAAAGGACTCACCAGCATGATGGAACTGGTATCCGGCAACGGTTTCGCCCGTGAAGGCTATCCCGTGCGCGGACTGTTTTCCATCCCTTTTGCAGGGCTCGACGCGGACGGTATTCCACAGTATCTGATTGACGGAAAACTGACCACTACCGGTGTCAACTTTCAGGAACGGGAGAAACTTGATTATCTGAAATATGAAGGTCCTACCGACCCTACTGTCACAGGAAGTTTCGGTAACGTATTCACTTACAAAGGCTTCAAACTGAATGTCTTTATGACCTATTCTTTCGGCAACGTAGTTCGACTGGACCCTGTGTTCAACTATAAATACTCCGACCTCACCGCCATGCCGCGTGAGTTTAAGAATCGTTGGACGGTCTCCGGCGATGAGGCGAAAACCAATATACCAGTGATAATAAGCGACCCGCAATATCAGGCGAATACCTCGCTCTATCTTGCTTACAATGCTTACAACTACTCCACGGAGCGTATTGCCAAAGGCGATTTTATCCGTATGAAGGAAATATCACTGATGTATGAGTTCCCGAAAAGCTGGATTGCCCCTGCCAAAATTTCCAACTTGTCGCTTAAGTTGCAGGCCACTAACCTCTTCCTGATTTATGCCGACAAGAAACTGAACGGGCAGGATCCGGAATTTGTGAATACCGGCGGTGTAGCATCGCCCGTACCCCGCCAGTTCACCCTCACCCTGCGCCTGGGACTGTAAGTAAAGAATAGAGAATCAACCTAAAAACATACGAGAGATGAAGAAAAAGATAAACCATATACTCCCTGCACTGGTACTGACCGCAAGTTTAGGTCTGACCACCGTCTCCTGCAACGGCTTTCTGGACGAAATGCCGGACAACCGTACGGAGTTGAACACCGACCAGAAAATAGCCAAACTGCTTGTATCGGCGTATGCCGACGTGTCGCCCAACGAACTGTTCGAGCTTTACAGCGATAACTCTGATGATAGTGGCCCTACCTACGGTTACTACAAGCTTTCCGAACAAGAGTGCTACCACTGGCAAGACACCAAGGAAGAATATCAGGACACGCCCAATTCTCTTTGGGGAGGTTACTACAGCGCAATAGCCGCCGCCAATATGGCGCTCAATGCCATCGAAGAAAAAGGAAATCCGGCGTCACTCGACCCACAGAGAGGTGAAGCGCTCGTGTGCCGTGCCTACTGTCATTTCATGTTGGCGAATATCTTCTGCAACGCCTATGACACTCATGCCTCCCAATCTTTAGGAGTGCCTTATATGGAAGAGGTAGAAACCACCGTATCTCCCCGTTACGAGCGGGGCACGTTGGAAGAAGTGTACCGAAAAGTGGAGCGTGACCTCCTCGAAGGGATCGGCTTGATTTCGGACGACAGCTACTCCGTACCCAAATATCACTTCACCCGTAAAGCCGCTTATGCTTTTGCCGCCCGTTTCTACCTTTATTATATGAAGCCCGATTTCTCCAATTGCGACCGTGTGATTGATTTTGCCACCCGTGTATTGGGGACTAATCCTGCCGATCTGCTGCGCAACTGGGAAGCGTTGGGTAATCTTTCCGTGAACGGAAACGTGCAGGCAGATGCCTATATCGCCTCTTCCAATGAAGCCAACCTGTTGATAAGCAGTACCATTTCCAACTGGGGAGCAATCGGGAGTGACTATCTGATAGGTCCGCGTTACTTCCATAACCAGACGCTCGCCACCAGCGAAACCTGTCTGTCGTCAGGGTTGTGGGGCAGTTCGGATTATTTCTATCTGAAACCTTTCTCCACCAACGGGTTTGTTGCCAGTATTCTGCGTAAGAGCGGACTTTATGAGGGCACATACCTTTATTATATGCCTGTACTGTTTTCTACGGACGAAACCCTGCTCTGTCGTGCCGAAGCATACGCGCTGAAGAAAATGTATTCCCAGTCGGCAGCCGACATCACGAGTTGGCAACGTGCCTACACCCGCAACAAATCGGTGCTGACACCCGAACAGATCAACGCCTATTATAACAAGATGAGTTTTTACACCCCCTTCACGCAACAGACACCGAAAAAGCAACTGGCCCCCGACTTTACGATTGAGGAGGGAATGCAGGAAAATCTCATCCATTGCATCCTGCATATCCGTCGTATCACCACCCTGCACGAAGGGATGCGCTGGCCCGACATCAAGCGATATGGCATCCTGATTTATCGCCGTGATATGGCCAACCAGCGTGTCACCGACGAAATGCCTCCGAACGACTTGCGTTACGCAATCCAAATTCCGCGGAGTGTGATCGTGGCGGGAATACAACCCAACCCGAGAAGAAATTAACAAAGAAAAAAGTGGAAGTTATGAAAAAACAGCTCATTTATTTTTTGCTTGCCCTTACCGCAGTCTGCCTGGGGGCTTGCAACAATGGCGACGAAATAGACACCGCGCACAGCATTTTCTCCACCGAACCGATGGAGAGGAACGCTTTCGACGATTGGTTGCTCGACAACTACACATATCCCTACAACATCGATTTCATGTATCGCATGAAGGACATCGAAAGCGACCATAAATACAATCTTGTACCTGCCGATTATGATAAAGCGGTGGCACTGTCCAAAATCATCAAGCACGTCTGGATGGACGCTTATGTAGAACTGGCTGGAATCGATTTTCTCCGCGTATATGTGCCTAAAACCTTTCATCTCATCGGATCGCCTGCTTACGAAAGTAGCGGGAATATGGTACTCGGTACGGCAGAAGGCGGAAAGAAAATCACGCTTTACAACGTGAACGACCTCAACGTGAAGAAAATCAATATCGAAAAACTGAACAACTATTACTTTGAAACGATGCACCATGAGTTCGCTCATATCCTGCACCAGAAACGGAACTTCGACCCTTCTTTCAACCGGATCTCGGAGGGGAAATATTGGGAGCCGACTGGTACTACTACATGACTGCAGAGGGAGCCATGCCCCGTACAAACGATATAGCGTGGCCCGACGGCTTCGTGACCGCCTATGCCATGAATCAGGCGAACGAGGATTTCGTGGAAAACATAGCCATGTACGTCACCCACACGCAGACCTACTGGGATAATATGTTGAGGGCTGCCGGAGAAACGGGTGCAGCCACTATCAATAAAAAGTTTGCTATTGTTTACAACTATATGCGGGATACTTGGGGAATCGACCTCAACGAACTGCGCAAAATCGTACTGCGTCGTCAGCAGGAAATTACCGAAATTGACTTGAGTACGATTCAATGAGTATGAATTTTAATTATACATTATCACTATGAAGAATATAACAATATACCTCTTGTTAGCTCTTGCCTGCCTGGGCTTGCAGTCATGTCTCTTTCAGGAGGAGAACTACTTTGACGATTCGTCTGCCAACCGTGCCACAGCCGATGTGAACCGGTGCAGCGAACTTTTGAAAGCGGCTCCGAATGGCTGGGTGATGGAATATTACATCGGCAAGGATTATTCGCTTGGAGGCATCACCCTGCTTTGCAGGTTTGATGGTCAGCGGGTGACAATGGCTTCGCAGATGTCGGAAGCAGATGAGACGGTCAGTTCGCTCTATAGCGTTAAGTCGGAACAGGCGACGATGTTGTCATTCGATACCTATAATTATCTGGTGCATTATTTCGGGCAGCCGCAGGGAAGTATGTCTGACGACCCGAACGGGACGCTCGGAGGCGACTACGAATTATTATTTCGAGTGCTTCTGCCGAGCGTATCGAACTGAAAGGCAAAAAATACGGCAACCGGATTGTGATGAAGGCACTTACCGAAGACCAGACGTGGAAGCAATATCTCACCAAAATTAAGAAGGTGGAGGACGATGCTTTCTTTTATGAATATGATTTACTGATGGACGGACTCTACACAGGACAAATGATTCGCAGCAACTATACGTTTATCGTGACTTATTACGACGAAATAGGAAAAGTGCATCAGAAAACCGTGCCTTTTATGTTTACCGCCGACGGACTACGTTTCCATGAACCGGTAACGATAGACGGGCAGACGATGCAGAATTTTGTCTGGAAGAACGAGCTTATCAGCTTTGTCTGTACCGACGAAGGGGCTACGGGAGTCAAACTGGCGGGTGTCTACACTGCCGGGTATCAAAGCTATGATTATTATCCGGGCACTTATCAGATGGATTTTTACCGCCTGAACGATGAAACGGGACAACTGGAAGTGGCCTCGCAGGAAGTCCGGCTATTGAAGAACGAAGACGGGAAGAGTTACTGGCTCAAAGGGTTGGAATATGATATTCTGGTGATGTATGACAAGCCGCGTGGCGGACTTTCCGTCTCTCCGCAACTTCTCGAAAAGGTACAGGGCGGATATGTTTATCTGGCTATGTGGGACGTAATGAACGATTATGTGCTCCGCAATAAGTCTATCGGACTGATTAGCTATGCTACCACTAACGGCATTTACCTGGTGGACAATGGAGTCTGGATGGGGGAAGTTTCCGGATTCATCTTCGGAGTGTACAACTCGCAGGAGGAGGACGCAGCTTTCATCGGATACACGGATGCAGTTGCGTCAATCAGATTGGTAAAAAAAACAATAGAAGAATAGTATGATGAACAAGTTATTTATGATAGTAGTATCCGTATGCTGCCTGCTGATGACAGCGTGCGGCACGGAAAACGATGAAACGCCGCAGGGCTTCCGCATTGTGGACACGGATGTCGATCTGGTTGCCGGCGGTGGAACGGTGGAAGTGGCTTTGCAGGCTCCGGAGAACTGACGGCTGTTTCCGGTGCGGACTGGTGCAGGGTGATCGAAGTGACAAACGAGAAAATCACATTACTCGCCAGGGCTAATTATGAATATGTGTCACGTGCCACGCAAGTGACCGTAAGCGATGGTAGCAACGAACAGAAGATTGTGGTGACACAGGCTGGTAATATTTTTGCGCCCGATACCGACCAACAGGTGTTGCGGCTCGGAAATGCTCCTTCACAGATTGTGGTGCGGGTCAACAGTTCGTTTGATTTCAAGGTGAGTATACAGAAAGGAGTCGATTGGGTGGAAGTCCCTACAGCCTCGAAAGAGGAAGGCTTCCTGCTCGTACTGAAAGAGAACAAAACCGGAAATCCGCGTGCCTGCCAACTGATGGTCAGTACGAATGAGGGACGGAAGTTTTTCTATTATGTCTACCAGTATGAAGCGAGTGACTTGCTCGGAGCATGGAGGGACAGCCAGATTTATGTGAAATGGGATACGAAAAAGATAGATAAGGCATATCGTCTCTCGGCTACGGAGGTGACGAAAGATGCGGAAGGTGATGGTTATACGATCAATATGTCGTTAGTCGGTACTCCGGTGGCACCGTATCTGAAAGATCCCTCGAAGGCCACGATTTCATTGCAGGCAACCTACGAGGATGGAGCTTTTGTGGTTCCTATCGGCGCAGCGCAGAAAGATTTTGTCCTGACGCAGGAGGTGGATGGAACGGCCAATAATGCAATGAACCGGACAGCTGATGACACAGCACTGGAAGAGGATGTCGTTTTACAAACATTATACGGCTTTTCCGTAGCAGCTTCCTCCAACATTTATGCGAAAGGTAATTTCGGATTTGCTCCTGTGCTTTATCAGGATGGTTCTATCGGGATGAGTTATCAGGATGTAGCCGGTGCGCCGGAGAGCGGGTGTTATCTTGCGATAGCATTGTTCGACGGACAGCAGTTTTCTACGGCAGCATTGAAAGACTATATTCTTTTCCCTGACATTGCGCTCTTTAAATAGTTGGAAACTTGCAACTTATGAATCAACCGGATATAACGTTTCCGGAATAGATGTATGAAGAAAAGAACTACCGTTGTGAAACGGAATGAGAGGTTAATAACTCTCTCTTAATTTTAACTTTACATATATGACAGGCGGGGAGGACTACCCGTGTGGAAAACGGGAGTTTTTTTCCCGGGATTACCCCGCCTTTTTTATTGCCTCCAGGGGGACTACGGAAGTTCTTTTTAATGTTGTAACGATATAAAATAACTCTTATATGGATAAAAAATTAATGAATTTATTAGGTGTCTGGCTGTTCGCTGTTGCGTCTGTATGTGCGTTGACCGCTTGCAGCGACAATGACACAGAAAATCCGGAGGGCGAAAAAACCGGCGGAGAAAATGGAAAACCGACTCCTGAAACCGTAGAGTTTATCAACTCCAACCTGGTGTACTGGGGAGATGAAGACGGAGTGGGGACGGATCACTTTGTACTCACTCTTTATACGGATATGGAAGTGGATGCTGCCGGTAATCCGATAGGGCCGGGCAAGATAATGGCGTTCAGCCTGAACGTTCCTCCGTTTGCTTCCGGAACCACGGAGTTTCCGCTTCCCGAAGGAACCTTTGATGCGGCACTGAACGGATACACGTTTAATGAATGGACATTCAACCTTGGCTACATGAACCAAATGGATCTGCCAACCGGGAAAGTGGAGGTGCCTGCCGGTTCTTTCTACGGTGATGTGAAAGCACACTCCACCAGTGTCGATGCCGACTTGCTTTCCGGAGGTAAAATGACCGTGAAACGGAGTGCCGACGGCGAATATACAATCAGTGGCGTTTTGGTAGGTGACTTGTCGCTCAAACGTTATTTCACTTATACGGGAAAATTGACTACTATCGACCGTCATGGAAGTACGGAAGAAATTCCGAACTCTACGCTGAACGCCGATCTCACTCTGAACGAATGGGCGCAGGCCCGTCTGCAAGATAAGGCCGATTTTTATTATTTGCAAGACGAATCGTGCCGGGTACTCGAACTCTACTTGGCAGAAGAGGGGGTAGGACTTGCCGAAACATGGCCGACGGGCAACGGAAGAGTGCTGAAGGTGGAATTTTTTGTAGAATGGGCTACGGATGTGACACAAGGTATTCCGGCTGGTACGTATAAAGTAGTGGCACGTGACGAAGAATCGAAGGGGATTCCGCGAGAATTCCTGAAACCGGGAGGCATTGCTTCGGGTTATCCCAATGTATTTACGTATCCGGCAGGAACCTGGTACGAGAAAATATCCAACGGAACCATGAAGGAATATGCACGTATAGACGCCGGAACGATGACCGTGGTGCGTGACGGTGACAAACATACGCTGACCATAGACTTTATCGATTGTGATAAAGCACACCCGCATCATGTGCGTAGCACCTTTTCGCAGGATACTCCCATCAATGTGTTCGGCTATCATCCGTAAATCAGAACGGAGCGCCTCATTTGGGTGATGGCGTTATCTGTCCGATAGCATTGTTTTTTCAATTATACGATTTTATAATTAACCCCAAAAACGAAAGATATGAAAATTAGATTTATTTCCTTTTTCTTATTCATGTTGGCCATGAGTTGTTTTATGGCATGTAGTAGCGATGATCCGGCACCCGATCCTGAACCGGAGCCTGAACCGGAACCGGTGGAAACGGTTAATACGTATACGTACAAAGATAAGACGGTACAAGCGAAATCGGTATCTTGCTTTGAACAGGAAGGTATTGTATACGTATGTATGAGTCCGTTGCAAAGTTTGGAAACGATGGAAGACTTTATGAACAGCGGTAAGGAATATATAATGTTGGGAGTGGATAAAAAACTGGTAGGCACTCCGGTCACGGTAGGTAATTCTGATAACGACAATTATGCGTTTTACTACATGGATGCCGACGGAGAGGCGATTGTCGCCGTTAGCCCTGATGGATGGGAAGACGTGTTGACGCAGGGAAAGATCACCGTGACAATGGTACCGGGAGAAAATGAAACATCGGCCGTGAAAGCTGTTTTCGACTTTACACTGAAAAGTGGCGGCAAATTTACGGGTGAGGCGGATTGCGTTTACAAAGCTCCGGAAAAGCTTCCGAGTGAATATTCTTTTGGGGACGAGGTGCGCCCGTTGAAGTCGGTTGTCGCTACCACGCTGGGAGGTTTCCAGTATGTTTATTTAAGCCCGGAGACCGGGTTGACTACGGTAGAGGATATATCTGATGCCGAATATCTGATGCTGGCCATTACTCCCGAAATGATCGGACAAGAAATTGATATAACCTCTAGTGGAGACGCGGAGTATGCTTTCTATAATATGACAAACTTGGGAGCCGATGATATTGATGCAGTAGATCCTTACGGATGGTCTGAACTATGTTCGGCTGGTAAGCTCAAAGTAGAAAAGACAGATGAAAGCGTGAAAATAACCTTCAGCTTTACGTTGCTTTCGGGTGACAAGTTCAAAGGCTCTTATGAAGGTAGTTACACTGATATAAAGCAAAGTACTACCAATATTTTGACTTTGAATGGAGAAAGTACGCGTGACATCAAGGCTACCTTTTATGAAAAGACCAATGAAGGAGTTGCCTTGTATCTCACTCCGTCAGGGATTTCATCTGCTGCAGATCTGAATAATGTAAATACATATTACGTACGTCTTTTTGTTCCGAATACAGGGCTGGACGGACAGGAAGTAGATATAACAACTACGAATCTGGCTTTTGAGTTTACTTATTATAATCCGTATGATGAAGAAAGAATCGAAGTTTCTAAAGGACATCTGGAAGACGCGGCAGGTACATTCAGCGTGTCGAAATCGGCAGATAATGAATACTCGTTGACGCTCGACCTCAAATATTTGGAGATAATAGTCTTAAAATATCGGGCAACTACAACGGTACTTTCAAAGTATATGATACGACGATCCCGAATCAATATCAGTTGGGGGCGGGCGGCACTCCGGTGACTATCCAGTCGGTAGTGGTAGATAAGACGGATGTGGATATTTGCGTTATTTATATTTCCCGGCAGGCAGGTATCACTACCGTAGCCGGAATGTCGGCAGCGGATGCGGTGGTACGTGTGCCGAAGAGCATGATGGAGGGAGCTGTTCACGGATTTTCCGGTAGCGCGGAAAATGCGAAGATATCGATCGCCTACGAAGGAGTCACTTATAATCAGGCTAATACGACGAACGGTCATTTGGCTGCAGGCGGCAATGCTTCTGTGGCTCTTCAAGGGAGTGAAATTGAAATGACATTCAATATTTTCTCTATTGTACAGTACGATAATAGCAGCTTGTCCGGTTACTATAAGGGGGCGACGACCGTAATAGAATAATGATTAAATGAAGTATATTCATGAAGAAAATTTTACTGAAATATTTGAACCTGTTTGCTTTGTCGGGGCTACTGTTGGCTTTCGTCGGATGCAGCGACGATAATGATTCGGTAACTCCCGGACCGGGCGTGGAGGAAGTGCCTTCCATCGGTACTTATTCTTTTCGGGGAGTGGCGAATAATATTGTGTCCGGTGTGGCTTCTGTGGATGGGGACTATTTAACTTGTGTTCTTTCGCCGGAAAAGATGGAGGAAGGAAAGGCTGATACTTATTTTGTTTTTTCTCTTCATTTGTATTGGGAAGGGCAGGTGGTGGATGCTTCTTCGCTCTATCACAACGACCAGTATGTTTTTATCTACGAAGATCCAATTTATTATTACTCGCAGTATAAAAAGGTCACAGGGACGTTTTATGTGCAGCGTAACAGCGAAACGAATGTAACTGTCAAACTGAATCTGCGGCTTCATGACGGTGTCCGTTTTAAAACGGAGGTCACTGCCGATTTAATGAAACCGTCGGGAGAAGAACCCTCGGAATAAAGCGGCTTCGGGTGATATTCTTGCCCGGTTATGAATTTATCTTTTAGACGCGGATAACGGACGCGGATTTTTAAATAGCTGTGGAGCTTTAAAAATCCGCGTCATCCGTGTCTAAAAAATTACTTGTAGGCTGAAGGGAAATCCTGCTCGGACACTACGATGGCAAATATCCATTTAAATCACTCTATTTTCATTCCTTTCCGTGCCGTATTTGTTTTTTAGGGTTCTCCCAAAAACTTGAAGAATAGTCCAACTTGAGCCGGAGTAAGTAAGATTGCCTTTTCGCTGTAGCCGGTTTGGGCGAGTGCGGCTTGTAATGCCGTATTTTGGGAATCCAACTGCGGAGGGTGCGGCGTGCCGAGGCAGGCTGTATGTGAGGCAGATAAAGTGTGGCCAGCTGACTTTTGCTGTAAGTCTGTATGCGGGTAGAGTTTGCCGTCTCCGGCATTTCTTTTGGGCTGACGGAGCTTGCTGTTGTTTCTGTTTTCATTGTCGGTACTTTCTATTATTAGTAGGTGTTCATAATTAGTTTATATCATAATTAGTTTATATCATAATTCGTTTATATCATAATTTAGGCACGGATTACTCCTGAAAAAATAGCCATTAATCAGTGACAGGAACTTATCTGTTTCTTTTAAGTTTATCCTGTGTGAATGCGAAGATACGCTTTTTTATGCCAAGTGGTTCTGCTTTGTACAGAAGCCTCTGTTGGCATAGCTTGTGTAGAAATTGTGCCTTTTTGTTGTCTCTTGTGACGAGTTGTCACGTCGTGTTCCTTTGCTTTTTTCCTTTCATATACTTTTGCCTTCGTAATCGGTTACAGATAAAATTTATTCATTAATCATTAAAAAGAAGAAAGGAAAAAAGTATGCCATTAATTTACAAACCGTATCAGGCAACGCTTGCCAACAAGGAAGGACAGAAACTTTATTATCCCCGTCTGGTGAAATTCGGGA
>ERZ860009.701-NODE-701-length-13594-cov-1.666371_pt1 | contig 13594 bp, 17 predicted proteins | sample MGYA00510114_ERZ860009 | MGnify/ENA primary metagenome ERZ860009 (study PRJEB30046, sample SAMN00715177) | human gut metagenome | study: EMG produced TPA metagenomics assembly of the A metagenome-wide association study of gut microbiota in type 2... | reverse complement strand
TATGTTTTATTGAGGATTTTTAAAATAATGAAGATCTAGAAACGCAAAACTTCAGGTACCTCTGCGATTAATTCTTCAGGCAATCAGACATAAATTTCTTGCGAAGCTCGCCTTTAAGCGCTTTTTCTTTAGCCTCCTTGCTGCACTTGACCATTTTTTCCTGCTGTTTGGTCAGTTTCTTTTTCCCGTCATCAACTTTCTTAGACAAGCATTCCTTCATGAATTCTTTACGCTTATCGCCGTGAAGATCTTTAGCTGCGGCTTCCTTGCTGCAGTAAGACATCTTATTTTGCTGAGCGGTGAGATGCTCGGAAGTGTCTTTTGCAATAGCCGGATTCATACATACGGCAAACCCAAGTAGAGAGGCAATCAAAACCAAACGTTTCATAATCAGTCCCTTAAAAGGTGGCAAAGAAATTGGTGCCTCTTTTATAACCCGTTGGAGGTAAGAGTTTCAGGCAAAAATCCAAGATTGAGCATGGCAGCTGCCGTATTTCTTCCTTTCCGGTGACGGGTAATTTCCTCTCTTTACCTATTAGTCCTACCTCTAAATATCGGTTTTTTCTGTCTCTTCTCCGAAAATCAGCTGTTTTTTCTCTCTAAAATAAGTTCATGTTCAGCGCGTGTTCTCGGCGAACCGCAGGCATTTTTACGGATAACCAATGAATACATCTGAATATTTAACTTTGATGAGGAATCGACTCACCCCAGCTTTCGATTTCAAAGAAACGCCTCAAGGACTCAATCCTCAGCCGGCGCTTTGGGCAGTACACAATCGAACTTCGGAAAAGTACTTCCTCTCTAAAAGCATCTCGTTATACACAGTGAACAATGACGAGTATGTCGGGCTTTATGGCTGTACTGACAAAATCAAGAAAACAGACATCGAAGCCGTTTTCGAACAGTTCAAAAGACTGATTTCGGAACTACCGACGGACGAAAAGCATATGTCCTCAATTTTCACTGCGGCGTTGATTTCCGAGGAGGAAATTGACCCGAAGATTGTTGAGACGGCGTCTGCCAAAAAGTTTCATAAAGACTTTTGGTTCTCTCTTCGCGGTTGGGCCGATCTAGCCTTCATTTTGGTCGATCTTAAAAACGAAAAGGTTTATTCCAATTCGTTCGGCAAAAGGACTGTTAGAAACTTCGGATTCCCAAAGAAGTCTGACTAAAAGCTTTATTTAATTTATCTCAAACACCTAGGAATGGAAATGAACGGTTTTACCTTACTTATCGGCTCAGCGGTCATCTTTCTGATCGCCTATGTCGTTTATGGCTCCTGGCTTGCCAAGCAATGGGGCATCGACCCGACGCGCAAAACACCGGCAGAAACTCAGAAGGACGGCATTGACTACCTTCCGACAAAACCGGCTGTTCTCCTCGGACACCACTTCTCTTCAATTGCAGGCGCCGGCCCGATTGTCGGTCCGATTACGGCTGCTGTCTTCGGTTAGGTTCCCGTCACACTGTGGATTATTGTCGGCAGCGTCTTCTTCGGCGGCGTACATGACTACGGTTCTTTGGTGGCTTCTTTGCGCTATAAAGGCAAGAGTATCGGCCAAATTATCGAAGCCAACATCGGAGAAAAAGCCAAGATTCTCTTCGCCATCTTTGCTTGGATTACCTTGCTGGTTGTGATTGCCGCCTTCGCCAACATCGTTGCTGCTACTTTCGTAGCCAACCCCGGCGCCGGCACATCCTCCCTGCTCTTCATTCTGCTCGCTGTCGCTTTCGGCCTGCTCGTCTATCGTACCGGCATGTCTCTTTTCCTCGGTACGGTTCTGGGCCTCATCGGTATGGCTGCCGCTTTCTACATCGGCCATATTTTCCCGATCGTCCTCTCTAAGGATATGTGGCTCCTGATTATGATGGGCTACATCTTTGTTGCTTCCATCGCACCGGTTTGGATTCTCTTGCAGCCTCGCGACTACCTGAACTCCTTCCTGCTCTATCTGATGATCATTGCCGCCTTCCTCGGCATTTGCTTCTATCAGCCAACCATGGAGATTTCTCCGTTCGTAGGCTTTGATCTCGGAGGGGGCCAGTAGCTCTTCCCGGTTCTATTCGTTACCGTCGCCTGCGGTGCCATTTCCGGTTTCCATTCTTTAGTCAGCTCCGGCACCAGCTCCAAGCAGCTCGACAACGAAAAGAACGCCAAGCTCATCGGGTACGGCTCCATGCTAATTGAAGGCCTCCTGGCAATCTGCGCCATCATTTCCGTTGCTTACGTTGCCGCTGACAAACTGCCTGCTCTCCTGAAAGCCGGCGGCCCGGTCAATGCCTTCTCTCAAGGCACCGCAACCTTCATGACCGCGCTGGGTCTTGATTTCAACCTGTCTAAAGAGTTCGTTGCTTTGACGATTTCCGCCTTTGCACTTACTACGCTGGACACCGCAACCCGCCTCGGACGATTCATCTTCCAAGAGCTGGTTACACGTCCCGGCAAGGAACAGCCTATTGCTGTTTCCTCGGCAACCGTTACGTCGCAACTGCGATCACGATCGCTCTGGCCTGGTACATGTCTATCGGTTCTTACCTCACGATTTGGCCGATTTTCGGTACCGCCAACCAGATGCTTGCCGCTCTGTCTCTGCTCGCTATCGCTGCTTGGCTCAGAAAAGAAAACAGAAAGACATTCATGGTCACGATTCCGATGTACTTCATGTTTGCCGTTACTTTCTGCTCTCTTGGTCAGCTCATTTATGCCAACCTTGGCAAGAACTGGCTGATCGTCGGCATCTCTGCCGGTCTGGCTGTTCTGTCTGCCGCCCTGTTCATTGAAGCCTACCGAGTCTTCAGCAATGACAAGGGTCAGATCCCCAACAACCTTCAAGCTCAAAATCAAGAGTAAGTCAGTAGTTACTCACTCGTGAAGTTTCGGCCTTCGCCCAAAAAGCGAAGGCCGTTTCGTTTAGGCTTGTTTAGAAACACTGAGCCTTCTGTCAGACTATTCCTGGCTGAGAATATCCCGATTCAGCATCTCCAACTCATCAATTAAAAGGCAACTGCAACCCGTTGTTTTATCTTTAAAGCTCTTTCGGTCCATCTTAGAGCCACTGGAGATGCTTTTTAGAATAGCGCCCCTCCCCGAGTCCATCCAAAACAAAATTCCCGCCGAGCCTTATTTAATCTGAGCGGGAATTTAGCTTTTATTTGCGTCTGCCGCCGTGGAAAATCAAGCAGCAGGCAGAGCATCAAAGGAGTTATGTCAGCGGTGCGAGCAGCGCTAAAACAATATTGGCAACCAAGAAGAAGACGATCGCAGAAAAATCAATGTTCTTCCAGACCGGAATAAATTTCTTAATCGGAGCCAGAAAGGGATAGCAGAGATAACTCAGCGTACGGTAAAGAGCGCTTGTTTGGTTTACCCAAGAAAGAATGCAGAAAAGCAAAGCGGCAAACATTGCAAGCTCAATCGCCCAGTAAACCACAAGCACAGCAGAGCCCAAGAAGAACGGAAAGAATCCGCCGGCACCGGATCCCATCAGCCAGTGGAAAAACTGATAGATAACGGCGACTAAATAGCAGACAAAAATGGAAGGCCAGTCAATAGTCGGTGTTCTCGGGATAAATCTAGAGACAGAACCGACAGCCCACTGCGTCGTGGTATAGGCAAAAGAAGTGATCGGATCGTTTCCGGGAGCACGCAAAAACTTTAAATAAGCTCTTAATAAGAGCAGGCACGCGAAAACCGTGCAGAGAAGTCTAAGAGTTAATAAAAAAATCGCGGACACTTTCTATCCTCTCGTTTTACTTGTTTTGTTGTTAGTCATTCTAAATGAGGCGGCGGCCAACAATGCAGAATTTTGGCCTGGACCGCTCAATTAGACGTAAGGAAAACACAACGGCTTACCGGTCTTGCAGAGACTCTCATACATAAGCCAGTCGAAAGCGGGGCCCGGATCCGTCTTACGAAGCGGCGCGATCATGGAATGACCCGTGACATATTTGATGGGATAGGCTTCGGCAAGCGCGTCAGTGAGTCGCGAGAGCGTTTCATACTGCACTCGCTCGTAGGGCGTCGAATCCGTGCCTTCGAGCTCCACGCCAATCGAGAAATCGTTGCAGTTCTCACGGCCCTCGAAAGAGGAAACGCCGGCGTGCCAGGCTCGGTCCAAACAGGAAACGTACTGGAACAAGCGTCCGATTCGGTCAATAAAGAAGTGCGAAGAAACACGCAGCCCTTCTAAATCTTGGTAGGACGGATGCTTGCAGCAGTCAAGCGTCCCGCAGAAAAGCGCGTCTACGTCCCCGGTTCCGAACTGACCGGCAGGCAAACTGATGTTGTGTATCACCAGAAGAGAAATCTCCTCGCCTACCGGTCGTTCGTTGAAATGCTCGGAAGGCCGAATTGCTGCTTCGTCACACCAGCCGTTAGGAAAAATTCGCATCAGTGCGCCTTCGGGCCTTTCATTGCGTGCTGACGGCTGCAATAGTACTTCCCGTTGCTGTAGATGGCTTCACTGATCGGAACATACAAACCGCAGTTGGCGCACGAAACCATCTTTTCGCCCGGCATATCATTTTTGTGTTCCGCAAGGTTGGCTTTTTCCTGTTTATCCAGGCGTTTTTCAAGCTGAATTTGCTTTAAACGCATAGAGCGCCAGGCAAAGTAAATAACGGCAATGATCAGTACGAAGAAAATGATCCTGGACATGACTTAGGCTCCCGGAACAACTTCCATAACAAAGCGAACGCCGATATAAGAAACCATCAGAACGCAGAAGCCGATAACGGTCCAAAGGGCGGCAAACTTTCCTCTCCAGCCTCTGAGATGATGTCCGAGAAGCAGGATTCCGAAAATGAACCAGGCCATGCAGGTGGTGACAGTCTTGTGGTCAAAACGGAAGGCTTGGCCGAAAAGTTCCTGTGAATAGACAGCGCCGATAGAATCGCAGCGGTCAGAACAATGAATCCGACCCAGATCAGACGGAAAAGGATCTTCTCCATTTCCATCATAGACGGCATGTTGTCCAAGATATTGACGTGCTTTGCGCCGTCCTGAGAAATAAAGTCCTTAGACCGAACTCTCTTATGGACGGCCATTAAGAGAAGTCCCTGGATAAGCGCCATCGTCATCACGCTGTAAGCGAGAATCGCCAGAAGCAGATGCAGTCTGAAAGGACCGCTCGCGGTTTCGGGCTCAAGGGGAGAGCCCGGCAGCAGAAGCGGAAGAAGCATGCTGACCGCAGAGAGCGGCAGAACAAAAACCAGCATGGCGCCGATCTTGGAGAAGAAACTTTCCAAGAGCAGCAGGAACGTGCAGGTGAACAGCGTAATCGTCAAGGCAAGCGCCATTCCGAAGTGCGGAGTCCCGTACAGGAACAAAGCCTCGTAAATCAGATAAGCCTGGATCATAAGACCCGCGCAAATCAGGGGGCGAATCCAGAATTTCTCCGTAGGTTCAGGCTCTTGCAACGTTTTGTAAATTCCGAAGGCTGCGGCTAAATACAATACGGCCGCAAAAACGTAAAATATGGCATTCAATGTCATCGTTACGACTCTTTTTTATATAGTTGATCGTATTGTATGACTTAACTCTTTCCTTTGAATTAATGTAATGCTCGATTCTCTTACTCAGCGTCTTACCAAAGTCGTCAAAACCATTCGCGGACAAGCTCGTCTGACCGAATCCAACATGCAGGACATGCTGCGTGAAATTCGTATTGCCCTCCTTGAGGCAGACGTTGCCATTCCCGTGGTCAAAGATCTCATTGCAAGAATTAAAGAAAAAGCCCTCGGTACCGAAGTTCAGACAAGCCTGACTCCGGGCCAGGCATTGGTCGGCATTGTTCACGACGAATTAACAAAAGTAATCGGCGGAGAGGATCCTGAAAATGTTCGCGAGATCAATCTCGCCACTCAGCCTCCCGCAATCATCCTGTTAGCCGGCCTCCAGGGTGCCGGTAAAACGACGACCGCCGGTAAGCTCGGTAAATGGCTTAAAGAAGAAAAGAAGAAAAAAGTTCTGACCGTTTCCGCCGACGTGTATCGTCCTGCCGCTATTGATCAGCTGCAAACGGTTTCTCAGCAAGCCAACATCGATTTCTTCCCGAGCACCCCTAACGAAAAACCGCTCGACATTGCCCGCAAGGCCCTCGAATACGCAAAGCTTCATTACTACGACGTACTCATCGTCGATACGGCCGGTCGCTTAGCGATCGACGAACAGATGATGAATGAGGTCAGCGATCTGGAAAAATTCTTGAATCCGATCGAGACCTTCTTCGTGGTCGACGCCATGGTCGGTCAGGACGCGGTCAACACTGCCAAAGCCTTCGGCGAGAAACTCCCGCTCACCGGCGTGATTCTCACCAAGGTCGACGGCGACTCCCGAGGCGGTGCGGCGCTTTCCGTCCGCATGGTCACCGGCAAGCCCATCAAATTCATAGGTGTGGGCGAAAAACTCAACGGCTTCCAGCGCTTTGATCCGCAGGCCATGGCCGGCCGAATCCTCGGCATGGGCGACATCGTTTCTCTTGTCGATGAAGTCCGCAAGAACGTGGATATCGAAAAGGCCCAGAAGTTCGCTGAAAAAATGCGCAAGGGCGACGATTTCACGCTCGAAGACTTCAAGGATCAGCTTGCTCAAGTCAAGAACATGGGCAGTTTCTCCTCCTTAATTGAGAAACTCCCGGCACAGTTCGCCCAGGCCGCCGGTCAGGTTGACGACGAACAGGCTAAAAAACAGCTCGCCCGTACTGAAGCCATCATCAATTCGATGACACCGCATGAGCGCAGAAAACCCGAAATCATCAAAGCAAGCCGCAAGCGCAGAATCGCTGCCGGCGCCGGCACCACCGTTCAGGAAGTCAACCGTCTGCTCAAACAGTTTGAGCAGAGCCGCGAAATGATGAAGATGATGAAAAAAGGCGGCATGGGCAAAATGATGCGCGCCTTCAGAAGCCTTAGCGGCCGCTTCCCGGGTATGGGCGGAGGCTTCTAGTGAGCCAAAAGGCTGTTCGTATTCTCGGAATTGACCCGGGTCTGAATCACACCGGCTACGGTTTTGTGGATTTTGTGCCCGGTCATTTCACCTATGTCGCCTCCGGCGTATTGAATGTACCGGCAGGCGAGCTTTCTGACCGGCTTGGATTCATTTTTAAGTCCTTGTCGGCTTTGATCGAGGAGCATCATCCGAATGTCGCTTCGATTGAAAAAACTTTCTTGAATACGAACGCTCAGTCCAGCATGCTGCTGTCGCACGCAAGAGGCGCTGCGATGTGTGCTGTCGCATGTCACTCTATCCTATGCAAAGAAATCAGCACTCGCGAGATAAAAAAGTCCGTGACCGGCTACGGCGCCGCTGACAAAGATCAAGTGCAGCAAATGGTTCTAAGGCATCTGAAGCTTGAGGACACGCGCTTCAGTCCGGACGAGTCGGATGCCCTGGCAACCGCAATCTGCTACGGCAGCTCCAGTATCCTGCTCGGCCTCGTACCGACACTCGGAACCAAGGCCGGCAGCAGCGGAACCGGTGTGTCCCGCAGAGGCTCAAGTGCTCGCCGCTCAAGAAACGAGTGGACGAAACGTTATGAAGGAAAGGTTTAAATAATGATTGCAACTATTCGAGGAAAGATTCTTCAAAAAAATCCTCCGCAAGTTGTTGTTGAATGCGGCGGACTGGGCTACGAGATCGATGTCCCGATGTCCACTTTCTACAATCTTCCGAACATCGGCGAAGAGGTGTTTCTGGAAACCGTCATGATCGTCCGCGAGGACGCTCAGCTTCTTTACGGCTTTTTGACTGCTCAGGAAAATCGGTTTTCCGCCAGCTTCTGAAAGTCAGCGGCATCGGTCCGAGAATTTCGCTGGCCATGCTCTCCTCTATGTCCGCAGAAGACATCGGCAACGCTATTGCCAATAATGAAGTCGGACTTTTGACGATGGTTCCCGGCATCGGTAAGAAAACGGCCGAACGTCTCGTTCTTGAGCTGAAGGACAAGATGGTCGTCACTTCTGTGCCCACGGTTTCTTCCGTTCAGACAGAAGTCATTCAGGCTTTGGTTGCGTTGGGTTTCAGCGAACGCGAAGCTCGCGGCGCTGCGAAAAACGTCCCTGCCGATGCCGACGCCTCCGAAGGCATTCGTCTCTGCCTGCGTCAACTTGCTCAGAAAGGTTAATCCATGGCGGACAGCAATTCGATTCTTTCCTCTGAAAGAAAAGAAAAAGAAGAAGTTATCGACAAGGCCCTTCGTCCGACACGTCTCAAAGACTATGCCGGCCAAGACGGGATTCGTGAGCAGCTCGATCTCTTCATTACGGCTGCGCGCAACCGCGGCGAGGCCCTGGACCATGTTTTGCTCTTCGGGCCTCCGGGCTTAGGTAAAACAACTCTGGCAAACATCATCGCCAACGAACTCGGCGTCAAACTTCGTCAAACCTCCGGCCCTGTCCTTGAAAAGGCAGGTGACCTGGCTGCAATGCTCACGAGCTTGGAGCCTCATGACGTCCTCTTCATTGACGAAATCCATCGTCTCTCCCCGGTTGTAGAGGAAATTCTTTATCCGGCCCTCGAAGACTTCAAACTCGACATCATGATCGGCGAAGGCCCTGCTGCCCGTTCGATCAAAATTGATCTACCGCATTTCACGCTTGTCGGTGCGACTACGCGAGCCGGCTCATTGACCAAGCCGCTGCAGGATCGTTTCGGCATTCGAGCTCAGCTTCAGTATTACTCGCCTGAGGATCTGACCACCATCGTGCTGCGCTCCATGCACCTGCTGAACATGCCCGCAGACAAAGGCGCAGCCGGTGAGATCGCAAGACGCTCCCGCGGTACGCCTCGAATCGCAAACAGATTGCTTCGACGTATTCGTGACTTTTCTGAAGTCCGTCATCAAGGCCAATTGTCCGAGCAGATCGCAAAAGACGCTCTTACGATGCTGGAAGTTGACCCAATCGGCTTAGACAGTCTCGACTGCCAGTTCCTGCTCGCGATCATTGAGAAGTTCCAAGGCGGTCCCGTCGGTATCGAAAACCTGGCTTCCGCTGTCGGCGAAGAGTCTGATACGCTTCAAGACATGGTCGAGCCTTATCTGATCAAAGAAGGCTTTGTTCAGAGAACACCAAGGGGACGCGTGGCTACACCACGCGCATACAGCCATTTCGGGCTCGATAGAAAACATAAAGATTTGGGGTTTTTATTCGATGACGACCAATATTAGTGCTTACAACCTGTCTGAGCGTCAGACGCAGCTGGACTTGTCCGTTCTTCCCTACGATTTTGAAGACAACGTCAAAGTATTGAGTGAACAGGCGCGTCAGACCTGGAACGACGTCCAAGATCTTGAAGCTTCTGCATGCCCTGAAAGCTCAAATCACCATCACAATGCACCCGTCTTTTGCTTCTCAGATTTATTTCCCTGAGGAGTTTCTGCTTGTCATGGGATTAGAGTGCGTCGGTGTCCGCCAGGTGCAGTGCTTCCCGCGCGACACTTCAAGCTGCGACACGGAAGACGGAGAAATTACCGTTGCGCTCGTCTGCGTCGGAAAGAGACAGGACATCCAGGCCATTCCCGGCAAACTGGAAAAGGTTGTTTCCGACACACTCGTCGGAAAACAGATTCGAACCATTGAGAGCATTGAAGCCGTCTCGATCTACGACCGTTTGGACATTCCCAACGATTACTTCGATGATCATTTCTTAGTCGGTGTTTATCAAACTCCGGGTAAGACTGTCGAAGAATCCAAAGAAGACTTTAAAAACTATGCCCAGAAAAACGATCTTGAAGTACACCCCAACTTCTTAGTTGATAAGGAAGGTGTCTTCTACGTGCTTCTGCGCGGTGCCCGCTACAAACTCGATGCCTCGGCGACTACGCCTATACCTTCTGTGTGCGCGTGCCGCCGCTGAAAAAAGCCTGACTCAGCAACTCACAACAAATTTAAATCGTCGGCTTTCCCTTTTTGGAGGGTCCTCTCTTGATTTCTACTTTTTATTCGAACTCGTTCGAAGTTCTTCGGACGGTTCTTGCCACAAAAATCGGTTTTAATCTGGAGGACCTGCGAAACAGGAATGCCTCCTTTTTTGAGCAAATCGAAGTTATCGTCCCGACGACGATGGTCGAGGACAACCTCAACCGCTTCTTAGCTGATCACTTCGGCGCAACGCCGGGAATTAAATTCTCCAACGTCGCCAGCTGGATGTTCAAAGTTCTCGGGCAGTCTCTTTCTAACACTGAGACTTCCCAGGTCATGGACTGGACTTTTTACGAGATCCTGAGGCAAAAGCAAACCGAAAAGACCTTTCCTAAAGAAGAAAAGCGTCTTTATGAATACATTCAGACGTTGGACCCCGTGGGTGTGTTGGAGTTTGCCCGCCATCTGAACACGGTCTTCATTACCTACGGCTCTTATCGTTTTGATTGGCTGCAGCAGTGGGCGTTAGAAAAGTTTGAACTTAACAACCCGCTCCCGGCGCCGAATGCAAAGATCGAAGAAGCGAGGCTGAAGGAAAACTCTGACTTTTTATGGCAAAAACGTCTTTGGCAAGAATTAATCGAACAAACCGGCGCTGACAACAGGGGAAAAATCTTCGGTTGGCTTGAAAATACCATTACACGAATCCGCAAGAACAAGCCGGTTGAAGACAGCCTGCCGATTCATCTTTTCCTGCCGTTCTCGATTCCGCCAAACTTACTGCCTCTGATTCGAGCCTATGAAGATTCCCCGCAGAACTTAATCTGTACATTCTTAATCCATGTGCCGAATACTGGTTTGAGTCCGTACCGAAAGCGCAGTTCGATTGGTCAGAAAATTTCAAAGTCGACAACAGCTGCCTGAACTACCTACTGACAAATGCAGCAAGTACGAGACCCGCCATTGACAGATTGGACAGCTTCCTTTTCTCTGAGGAGGAAGCTTCAGCGATCGAAACAGATATTTCAGAGGAGGCAAAAAAGAAACGTCAGAATGCGTCCGTCAAACAACCCGGATCTCGGAATTTCTTAAGCACAGAAAAAACTTTTGAAAACCCCGAAGAAGAACTTAAAACCAAGGTTAGTGCTGAATCAGCTTCTGCGTATTTAGAGTACCCCTCCAAGTCATTCCTGCATAGCTTCCAAAACTCCATTCTTAGAATGGACAGCACACTTCTGCCCACTGAGCCTGATGAGAACGACGTCAGTCTTCGTATCCTTAAAGCGCCCTCTTTCGTCCGAGAAGTCGAAGCGACCATCGATATTCTCCAGAACTGGTTCACGGATAAAAAGCGCGTCCTTAAACCATCCGATGTTTTGGTCGTGGTCCCAGACATCGAAAAGGCAGCTCCCGTCATCGAAGGCGTCATGGCATCACTGCCGAAGGATCTTTTCATTCCTTGGAAGATCATCGGTCTCAGCGAAGAAAAGCAGAACGCGCTCGCGGATGCGTTTGTGGGCTTGGGCAAGCTCTTGATGTCTGATTTTTCCGCCAGAGAGTTCTTTGCTTGGCTAGAAAAACTCCCCGTTCAGCAGCAGTGGGGCTTCTCTTTGGACGATATCTCTGTCATCCAAACTTGGCTTTATTCCGCCGGGTACTCTGTCGGAGTCGATCACCAGCAGCTTGCAGCGCTTAATTTCACAGATGAAGACACGTCTCTTCAAGACGCCATGGAACGGCTTTCGCTCGGATTCTTCCTTGATGAGGCCTCTCCCCTGCCATTTAAGAAGGTGCTTCCTATCCGCGGCGACGAAGAAGCCGGCTTTGACACTGTTTCCGACGACTCGGGTCGTTTAATCCAGGCGCTTTCTCAGCTTTACCTGAACCTTGCCGATCAGCGCCGCGAACTGCTCGCCAGCGATTTTGCACTTCCGGCAGAGGGCTGGAGAGAATCGCTTCTGGACATGAAAAACCGTTTCTTCGGCAGCAGCTGCGATCCTGAGGAATCCTATAACTTCACAGAAATCATTGAGACAGTCTGCAAAGGTCTGACCGCCGCTTTTGACGGCACAGAAAAACCGGTCAGCTTCGATGTTGTATTAAGCGAGCTGAGAAGCGAACTCTCCAAAACAAAACGCGAGGTGACAAGCTCCGGGACCATGACATTCACATCCATTTCGCTGGCAAGAGGTATTCCCTACAAGGTCATTTGCTGCTTGGGTTTTGATGAGAAAAGCGGGTTCCCGGGAACACCGAAATTTGAAGAATTTGACTTAACCAAGGACCACCGGCGCCGCGGTGACCGAGACGCGAGAAAAGACAATAACGCTGTCTTCCTTGACACGCTTCTCAGCGCTCGGGAAAACCTTTTGATTTCCTACACAATCGGAACGAAGCCGCAAAGCGAAAATAATCCGTCGCTTGTCATTGATAACTTCAAAAATTACTTCCTTTCTCATGCCATGAGCGTGGGAATGGAGGACGGCACTGCTCAGGAAAAGGCTGACGAACTATGGAAGAGCATCGTTACAAAGGTTCCTTTAAATCGCTTTTCCATGAGAAATTTCTTAGAGGAACCGAAATCCCTAGAAAAACGGGAAAACAACCTTTTCTGGAAGAGCCCGCGGAAAGACGTTCTCGAATCAATCGAGCACGCCTACAGGAACCCCGATGCGAAGGAATCCATGTTCGCCAACACAGGGATTCCCGATGAGAAACTTCCCAAAACGATGCAGAACTCCAAGCTTCGGGAACTGCAGGTTAATTTCCTCATAAAGTTTCTGACATCCTACGATGAGTGGACAGCTAACTTGCTCAAACTTGAATCATCAGACTTCGAAGCTGACGAAAGAATGATCGTCCCTGCCAAAGATGACAAGCTCATGCACTCAACCGTCAGCCGAAAATTTCTTTCTTTGCTTGAGAACAACTTCTCCGACAAAGAGGCGCTCGACCTTCTGACCCTTAATCCTAAGTACGGCATCGAAAGCGTCCGGCGTGCAGTTCTCAGCTTTGAAGCCTCAGAAGTTACCGAGGCATATGCCGCAAGAAAACAATTTATGGAGACTGAAACTCTAACAACTGTCTCTGCGACGCTTGACTATCAAGTTCCGCCTGAAATATCGACATACGTCCGTCGCCTCACGGACAAAACAGATCTCTTCCTTTGGAAAACGGAAGGCGAGACCTTGCGCGTCAAGCTCGGCGTTTTTTGCTCTGGATCAGAACAAAATCGTGAACTATTGCGTCAAATTATTTGGACGGAGGCAGGAGAGCCATACGATTTGCTTGTCTTTAACGATAGTTCAGACACAGATCATTTCAGTATTTCTTACTCTTCGATTATTCAGAACCACGGCGGCGAACCGCTTAAAGCTTTCTTGAAGTTATTTGAGTGTCACTGCAGGCACGCACTGGGAATGAATGCCTCGGATGATGCCCTGCTTTGGCAAGGTGTTTCAGAGGAAAACGTACGGAAAGCGGCTGATTTATCCACAGCTCTCAAAGAAGAACTCAGCGATTACTACAAACTCCTCAAAGGAGATGGCAAAAAGAAAGACATCTACCTTTCCGAAGCAATCAAAGCGCTAATTGATTTCGTTGAGAAACTTAAACCTTAATCGGAGTATTTATGCTTTTTAAAGAATTTGATGCAGCCACAACGCCGATTGAGGGGCACATGCTTTTGGAAGCCAGCGCCGGCACCGGAAAAACGTATTCCTTGATGCGGGAT
>ERZ860009.699-NODE-699-length-13608-cov-3.190069_pt1 | contig 13608 bp, 14 predicted proteins | sample MGYA00510114_ERZ860009 | MGnify/ENA primary metagenome ERZ860009 (study PRJEB30046, sample SAMN00715177) | human gut metagenome | study: EMG produced TPA metagenomics assembly of the A metagenome-wide association study of gut microbiota in type 2... | reverse complement strand
CTTGACGCCGCGCGCCTCGGCCACGCCGATGACGGTGGTCTGGTTGTGCTGGTAGAACAGCTTTTCGATAGCCAGCGCCTCGGGCCGGGTGCGCTCGATGACCTCTTTGATGCCCGCGTACACCTCGTCCAGACGCCGCTCGAACGGTACGCCCGCGTCGGTGCACACCGCGCCATAATCCACCGGCGCGAACCGGTTGCCCGCATAATCCACCACGCCCCAGCCCACGATGGCATAGCCGGGGTCGATGCCCAAAACTCTCATGCTGTGATACCTTCCGATACTATTCCTATTATAAATCAGTTTATTATACCACGCCAAAACGGTGTGAGCAATACAAGGCTGGCCGGATTCTTGCCCGAGAAGGGCGCAGCTGCGTAAAAAAGCCGGGGTCCGCCCCGGGGTTTCAAAAAAGTTTTACAATTTTCGAAAAAACGCTTGCTTTTTTGAAGAAGGTATGGTAATATAATCAAGCTGATTTCGGCAAAACAGAATATGGACGGTTAGCTCAGCTGGTAGAGCATCTGCTTGACGTGCAGGAGGTCACAGGTTCGAGTCCTGTACCGTCCACCAAACAGTTCGTACTCGAACCTGATTCTTTATGAAAAAGGGTTTGGGTACGTTTTTTGTTTACAAGAGGTTCTGCGGAGGGAGTATGCAGAACGGTAAGCAGGAACGAGTAAAGGCAGGGTATCACCATAGCGGTGTTGCCCTGCCTTTTATTCTTAGTATTTGTCAAAAATCGCATCCAATCAATTTACTTTTTCTGCGCAGTTTGCTATAATGATATTTACTAGTATGTATAGCCAGATTAGACTTCGAGTGGCTTGTCTGTAAAGACAGGCGGCATCGTACCAATGGGTATGGATGTGTTTTTCCGGTAGGAGTTCCCTCGGTTCGGCCTCATTCTACACTGCAACACGAGAACATCGTTGCATCGAGTCACAGTGTGATATGGAATTATGTTAAGGTGTTAAGTAATGTTGGTCTGAGCCTATGCAATTGTTTGGGAAGTCGGATTTGTGCTGGTGTGAATTCAGGATATAAGGCTATCGCATCTCTTTGTTATTTGAGGACGGGAAGTCCCCTCATTTATTTGGGGGCCAATAATAACAAGGAGGTGAATTTCGTGAATAAGACGGACAAGCCTTTTGTTGTTGTCAATATTAACATATTCGGCAACAACAATAAGCTATCAACGAATGAGACTCGTTCTCATGTCCCTGTTGCTTTGGTTATCTTAGCGATTTCCATTGCGGCCATACTGGTTGTATCCTATTGCTGCCCTGAACTGCTTCCCGATTTAGTCCGTTGGATGATCGGCAAAGTAGTCAACAGCTAACACCAGCATATTTTAAGAATTGAGGTGTCATACCTTTTGAAATATAGTGATTGCCCTTTATATGGGATTCGTTCCAAACGGATGCTTAAGTATGTCCTTCAAATAAAAAATGATGATATGCTAAAGCAATCCAATATCACATCCAAAATCCATCCATATATAGATAAGACAAAAAAGCCTCGTCTTATTGAAGCACCGCAGGCAGAATTAAAGATTGTTCAAAGACGGATAAAAACATTGTTGGGTAAAATTCAAACGCCCGATAATGTTTTTTCTGGTATAAAGGGAAAATCTTATCCAGAAAACGCACGTATGCATATTGGAGGAAGAAAACGAAACCTCTACAAAACTGATTTGACAGCTTTTTTTCCATCTATCAGTCGAGAGGATGTTTATCAATTTTTTAATAACGAATTGTGTTGTTCTCCGGATGTTTCAGAAGTGCTGACCAATTTAACAACAGTTAGCCTTGAAAGATTTCCAAAAGAAGAACTCACAGAAGTCTATGACTTTTTAGGTCAAAAAGGTGTGCATTGCTACAATCATTTGATTTCAGGAGCACCAACCAGTCAGATATTATCCTATCTTGTCAATCATAAGATGTTTGATGAACTGCATACGCTATCTGCTAAAAATGATATGGTAATGACTGTATATGTGGATGATATGGTATTTTCGAGCGAACATAAGATATCTTCACATTTTAGGAACTCTGTCAAATCAATCATTAAGAAGTACAGATATAAACTATCCCATAACAAAGTAAAAGGTTACTCAAAGGGATATCCAAAATTAGTAACGGGTGTTGTCATCGACTGCAATGAAAATATGATTGTCAAAAATTCATTGCAACATAAAATCATATTGGAATTTGAGCATTTGCGCAAAAATCCAATGGATCAGGAAAGTCGCCAGCGATTGCGAGGCCTAGTAACATCGGCGCAGCAAATTGATAAGTCGATTTTCCCAAACATCAAAAGATTTGCATTTGAAAATCCATCCAAGTAAGTGTTCAATGTATTGTTCTTCTGGCAAATTGAATCTGATTTTCTGGCATGTGTGGACTTAATCTACGTAGTGAGCCATCGTGAGACGATAAAATATATGAATAACATGTCTGAAAATCACGAACTAGAGGACGAAACACAAAAAAACAAGGTGCGCCCTGCCGGACGCACCCCGCAAAAATCCACACACGATAAGTAAGGCAGGGAGTTCCCCAGCGGGAACTTCCTGTTTTTCTTTGGTTGCAATATGAGCCTGTTCCGCCTGCCACGCGGCAAACTCCCGCTGGCCTTCCTCGCTGTTCCAGCAGGCAAGGATGGCCGGGTAGAATGCCCGTGCCAGACGGTCAATGACTTCATCGGGATAAGGGGAAGTGTTTGTGGACTTTTTCTTTTTGTTCAAACGCACGCTCCTTTGATCGTCCCACCGCAGCAAAGCCGGGCAAGAAAATCAAAGTTCCAATTTTTATCAGGCGCAAGGGCGCGGATGCTTTCCGCCCTGCACTTGCGGCTGGTGGCTCGTTGATGGCTTACAGGTGTCTGCTGTTATGCGGTCTTTTCTTCTTCAAGGGCTTCTGCAAGAGCCTTTTCCAGATAGGTTTCGATTTCAGTCAGGTAGTTAGCAGGTCGCTGCATTGCGAAGCGGAGAACCTTTTGCTTTTCCGGGTCAGTGAAATAGCTGGGATTGTTTTTAAGCGTTTTCTTCCATGAGTTTTTCATCATTTCGGTCGCACGGCTCAAAGATTTGTAAACCTTCATAAACTCGTCCGGTACATGATAGCACCGAAATTCTTCTGTTTGTGGTGTGGGCATGGGAACGAGTTCCGCTTTTTCAGGTTCAAATTCTGCGCTGGCAGATTCCAACACTTCCAATGCCTCTGGATGCAGGATTTGAGCAAGGACATCTGAACGATGCTCGACACTTGCCTGCACAAGCTTGGACATTTCTTCGTTGGTGAACTTCACTTCACCGGAAAAGACTTTCTGCTTGATGCCGGGAGAGAGGTTGTCCGCGATGTCGATGCCTCGCGTGTAGTGGCTGGCACGGAGAACGGAGGCACGGCTGACACCGTTTTCTTCTGCGATCCGGTCGCAGGTTTTCTTCCCAGAGTGGTGGTTATCACCGTGATCACCACCACTTTTCTTTGCTAAAGTGTACTGATTGCCCCGAAAGATTTTTGCAGCTTTCTTCTCGGCTTCGTACTGCTTCCCAAGCAGATAGCGTTTCTGTTCAGGACTCAGGTTTCGCCGTCCCAACTGATTCCGGCAGATCCACGCAACGGCTTCTTCGCGGTTCTCAAATCGGAGCGGCATGGTGGAAAAATAAATCTCAGGATGCTTCTGGAGGATGGCATAACGGTTGTGTCCATCAACAAGGGTATTACCCCAGACAATCAAAGGAGAAATCAGCTTGCCCTCTTTGAGGATATTTTCTTCAAGCTGCTTAAATTCATCATCGGTCAGAGGGGGAATCTGGGACTGGAACTCCGGGTCGATTTTCAGATTGATCATACGCACACTCCTTTATCTCTCCTGCTGCGCCGGTTCTTCCTCCCGGAAAAAGGACGCAACATTCTGCTTTGCGGTTTTCAGTTTGAGCAGTTCCGATTTAGCTTCCTTGTACTGCTCGTAGAACTTTGCCTTTTCGGATGCCAGCTGCGCATACTCGGCTTCCAGCTTTTTCGGGCTGGGCAACTTGGTGATGTTGTTTGCCTTGAAATAGGCCACTGCTTTCCGGTACGCTGTAAGTTCTGCACGGTGCTGTTCTTCAAAGGCTGCGGAGCAATCTTTTTGGTATTTCTATAAATAATAATCAAGAGGGCGACAGCTTCTGTTGTCGCCCTCTTGATTATTATTTATTGTTCCCACGTTTTGGCTTTTTGTCGGACATTTATAATTTGGAGCTGGTATAGAATGCTGGGAATTGCAGAAACCAATGAAAAAATACCCAAGACAATAGAATGCTTGATAATGGCAAACAGTGCAAATAGGAGCAGCAGGAATAGCCATGGGTTACGCAAATTGCGGTAGTATTTTTCTTTATCGGCATAAGAAGTATGAAGTTCAAAAGGCTTTCCGTCGTTTGATTTTTCTACAATCAATAGTTCCCTGTTAAAAGTTGTTGCGTTTGTTGCAATACAACCGCCCATTTCCGCCCATGGACGCAATCGAACTTTTCCGACAGAATAGTTTAGATTGATATTCTTGAAAAATACCTTGTAGCCCATATCCTCCAAAAAATCAGCGTAGTCCGTTGCATTCTCTTTTGATTTTTCTCCGATAAACTCTACACAATAGGTCACTTCATCAGGACTGCATTCTTCAAATTCATAGAGCACCCTCCCTGTCCGGACAAGTCGATAGCCTTTTTCGGACATTTTGTTTAACCATTTTGCCTGTGCATTTAGCAATCCACCAAAGAAGCGATAACATTTTTTACTCATACTGCACCTCCAATAATTTCACTTGCAATGCTTACAAGTTCGTTTAGTCTTGCAAGCTCTTTTTCTGCAATTTCTTTTCCCTGTGCTGTAATGTGGTATTCTTTTTTTCTTCCCTCACTATCGCCATAAGGTTCAATCCACTTCTTGTCCTGCAAAGAGTTTAATGCTCCATATAAAGTGCCTGCGCCTAGGGAAAGCCGTCCGTCTGTTTTTTCTTCAATGAACTGCATAACAGCGTATCCGTGTTTTGGCGTATAAAGAGAAAGCAAAATATAAAAGGTGACTTCTGTAAGCGCACCACCTTTTGCATTATCGCGCATGGTTTGCCTCCTTATTACGGTTACTGTAATAAATATATCACTAACCGTAATATTCGTCAAGCAGATTCATGAAAATTATTTAATGGGTGTGTGAAAGAAGAACGGTCTGCTCTCTATTTGTTTTGTTGTTCGGCGTGTCGTGGTGCTGGGAATTGCTAGGGGACGATTGAACATTCGTTTTGGTCATTGTACCTCCTGTCTGTTCGATAACTCCTCGGTGAAGTTATGTAAAGCACGACACGCCGTTGCTGTTCGCACCGTCAGGTGCGAACCATGAGCAGGGTTTGGGGCAGGCACGCCCCAACAAGATCACTTGGAAAACTCGCAAGAGTTTGAGAAGTGAAGTCCCGGATGGACAGGAAATTTTCAAGAATTGAAAATTTGTGGCCACGGGACGGTTCTTGCCCTCTACCGCTTCGCTCAAAATCAACTTTCGACAAATGTTTCCGAATTGTTAAGACGCAAAAAATAAGTAGAGGTGGTGCTGCTCATGCAAGGGGGTCACCGTTCACACCGAACGAAGTTCCTGCCCCTGTTTTGTAGCGGCGTTGGCTGGAAAGCCGGTATCACGTTCGGACGACTCATGATGTTGTCAAGGTTCATTTTTCCGCAGAAAAGAAAAATACCGCCCACGCAGTACAGGCGAAGGATTTTGTCGGGGTGAAACGGCGGCAAAATGAATCGGGTGTGTTGCGGGGCGGTACGTTCTTTCTGGGCAATCATCCGCTGAAAGTGGTGGTTATCACGGTGAGAACCACCACTTTTGTCAGCAGGATTTGGAATAAAGGGCATCATGGAAGCGTGGGTGCGTCAATATGGTTTTGTAAATTTTATTGCAATAAAGCGTGATAGTAGGACTTATGGCACGGTGAAAATGAAAACAGCAGACAGAGATGTTCCTGTCTGCTTGGTAAGAGATATGATAGAAGAGCAGGCTGGTGTGGTATGGTCACAGATACTCCACCAGCAGTTCTACGAAGATATCGAACAGCACCGGAGAAACCGAACTGGCCTCGGGGTCACAAGTGGAATAAGGCAGAACGACACTGCGGCCGATTTTTTCGGCGCAGGCCGGGTGCGGATTTGCAGTGACGAGCAATATTTTACCGGTGGTGTGCTGGATGCTCTGCATGATCTCCGAACGTCCACTGACGGAAAACAGAATCAGAAGATCGTTATCGTCCATATAGGCAGAGGTCTCTCCCAAAAAATCATTGGCAACAGCCCGCACGGTGCGGCGCTTCTTCCGCATCAGAATCTCGAACAGCTGTGCAGGCTGGAAGCTCTTGGCAAGGCCGGTGGCGTAAATGTTGGCGTGGTTGTTGATGTATTGCGCTAACTCCTGCAAGTAGGCAGGTGTCAGAAGCTTTTCAGAGTTTTGCAAAAGCTGGTATAACCGGTGAAAATAGCCGGTGTGGTTAGAGCCCTGCGCTGTCTGCTCGGCCTGCACAGCAAGCCAGGTGCTCACGTCGGCCCGGAAATCCTGATAGCGGTTATAGCCCAGCGTTTTGACAAAGCGGGAGAGTGCCGGCTGCGAAACACCGCAGTCCTCGGCAAGGCGGCTGGTAGTTTTATAGACGACCTGATCCGGGTTCTCCAGAATGGCCTGATAGATGGCCAGATCATTCGGGGTGAAATCGGAGCGGTGCATTTCCATGAGTTGAAGCGGATTCATAAGGATATCTCCTTGGTATTTACAGGTGCTGTATCGAATATTTGATTCTATCATATCGAAAAGAAGGCAAAAATGCAAGGGCTCCGAAAAAATCATGCTGCGGAACGCGAAAAAGAGATGCGTGTCAGACAGATATCGCCGGAAATTGGTGGATATGCGCAAGAAAGCAGAAAATCTTTGTTTAAAACAGATATTTACAACTTCTGAATATTTTGATATAAAATATTTGATTCAAGTGAATGAAACTTCCGAAAATGCTTTGACCGGTCAACAGGAAGCGTTTCATGAAGAGTCGATCCTGATATTGTGGTCGTTTGGAAACCGAAGGAGGACTTTTACATGGCAACCAACAAACAGATCGCCGAAAACGTGCTCAAAGCAGTTGGCGGCAAAGAAAATGTAGTCAATCTGGCGCACTGCTTTACGCGGTTGCGTTTTACCCTGAAAGATGAATCCAAGGTGGATCAGGATGCCCTGCGTAAAACACAGGGCGTGATCCAGCTGATCATGGCGGCGGACAATGTCAGGTCGTTGTCGGCAGCAAGGTGGATGCTTTGTATGATCTGATCTGCGAGACTTACGGCATCAGCACCGCTGTAGAGGAAAATGACGTGGCAGACGGGCAGAAGCACAACCCCATCAATACGCTGATGAATACCATGTCCGGTGTTCTGGCACCGACCCTTGGCATCCTGACCGCAGCCGGTATCATCAAAGGTGTGATCTCGCTGTTTGCATCGCTGGGCTGGGTCTCGACTACCAGCGGTGTATACATGCTGCTGTATGCAGTCGGTGACGGCTTCTTCTACTTCCTGCCCATCCTGCTGGGCTTCTCGGCAGCCCGTCGTTTCAAGTGCTCGGAGTACCTGGGTGCTGCGATCGGCACGGCACTGGTTTACCCGGCCATGGTGAACATCGGCTCCACGATGGAAGTGGCTGGTACGATCCTGGCAGGTACGCCGTTTGCCATGGACTATTACAATACCCTGTTTGGTATTCCCATCATCATGCCGGGCAGCGGCTACACTTCCAGCATCATCCCAATCATGCTGGCCGTTTATGTGGCTGCTAAACTGGAAAAGGCCTTTAAGAAATCCCTGCCGGAAGTGATCCGCGGCATCCTGACCCCGGTTCTAGTGTTGCTGATCACCGTTCCGCTGACCTATATCGTCATCGGCCCGGTCTCGCAGGGTATCTGCGGCGCGATCTTCATGCTGGTGAAGGCCCTGTATGAGATGGGCATTGTCGGCGGCATCATTGCGGGTGCTCTGGTCGGCGGTGGCTTCGGCGTACTGGTTATGTTTGGTCTGCACTGGGTCATCATCTCTCTGGCGCTGTCCAACATCGGCATCAACGGATTTGACTATATCATGGCTTCCGGCGGCATCGGCCCGATGATCGGTGTGGCACAGGGCCTGTGCATCACCCTGCGCACCCGCAGCAAGAAGGTCCGCGATCTGGCACTGCCATCCTTCATTTCTCAGGTATGCGGTGTCGGTGAGCCTTTGATGTACTCTATCCTGATCCCGTTGAAGAAACCCTATGTCATCAATATCCTGTCCGGTGCTGTTGGCGGTGCCGTGATGGGTGCTCTGCGGACAAAGATCTATCTGTTCGGCGGCAGCGGCATTTTCGGCTTTGCAAACTATGTCAACCCGACCGGTGACCTGAGCGATCTGATCAAGGCACTGATCGGTACCGGCATCGGAATGCTGTTCTGCTTCATCGTCCAGTGGGTCACATACGATTTTGAGGCAGAGAAGAAACTCTGATACAATCAGCTCCGAGGGGACAGACCAAAGGGAAGCTTCCCCGGTCTGCCCCCTCCGGGCGTTTACAAGGAAGGTTCACAATGCAAAATTTCTTCAAGCTCCAGTCAGTAACGCGGCACATCAGCCGGATCATTCTTCCCTGCGGAGTCTGTGTCTATCTGGTTCAGGGGACCCACGAAGCGGTCCTGCTGGACACGGGTTTTGGCATCGGCGATCTGAGAGGCTTTGTGGAGCAGAATGTCACAACGCCCTATCGGGTCTGGCTGTCCCACGGCCATCTGGATCATGCGGGAGGCTCGGCGCAATTTGAAACGGTCTGGCTGAGTCCGGCAGATTTTGCATTGGAAAAGCAGCATAACATCTGGCAACGCCGGTACGAGGAGATCCTCGACGGGCCGGATGGAGCACCGGAAGGATTTGCGCCAGAACTGCTGCAGCCCAGCCGTACAGCACCTTACTGCCCGCTGGAAGATAACGCCGTGCTGGATCTGGGCGATGTGCGGGTACAGGCGATCCCGGTCCCGGGCCACACGGCGGGCATGATGGTATTTCTTATCCCGGAAGACCGCACGGTCATCTTCGGAGACGCCTGCGGAGAGATGACGCTGCTCAAGCGGGAGATGCTCCCGACGTATGCAGAGGCACTGCGGGGCCTGCAGAGATGGGAGGGTCAGTTCGACACGGTGCTGCGCAACCATGGTGTATTTTGGTCCGATAAGCGCATCCTGCAGGACAATCTGGAACTGACGGAAGCGATTCTGGCGGGCCGGGATGCCGCCCCTCCGATGCCGCTGATGGGTGTGCCGGGCTTTGCAGGCCGTCCGCAGGAGCATCCCGGAAAATATGGCAATATTTTCTATGCCGCTGCACAGGACGCAAAATGGTGAGCGGCAGACCGACTGAATACGGAATAATGATAAGAGGAGAGAAAATTTTCATGGGAAAGGCTCTGTGTTTTGATCCGGATGGATATGTCGTGAAGTGCTGTGCGCTGGAAGGCGTAACGGTGCAATACCGGGCTTATGAAGGACTGGAATACTGTGCCGCACCCGCCGACCCCATCCAGAAACTGAACCTCTATGTGCCGGAGGATTATTACGCAGGTGCACACCACAACGGCTATACCCTGCACACGGCCCCCATTTTTCTGCCGAACACGGTGGGTGGTTATCTGCCCGGTCCGGCGGACTGCCCGGGGCCGGATCGCTTCGGGCACCCGAACGCGGCCCTCTGTGCGCTGGCGCATGGCTATGTTGTGGCCTGTATTGGCGTGCGGGGCCGTACCTCCGGCCACCGGCACACGGAATTCTTTGAAGGCTCCAAGGCAGCCGCATCCGAAACGGAAACCGGACGCAGCGTGGGCAAAGCTCCGGCGTTTGTGGTGGACCTGAAAGCGAGCATCCGCTGGCTGCGGCACAACAAGGCACAGCTGCCCGGTGATACCGAGCACATCATCACCAATGGCACCAGTGCAGGCGGCGCTCTGTCGGCACTGGCCGGTGCCAGCGGCAACAGCTCGGAATACACCGCAGAACTGGCTGCGATCGGTGCACTGGCAGAACGGGACGACGTTTTTGCGGCGAACTGCTTCTGCCCCATCCACAATCTGGAAAATGCCGATACAGCCTACGAATGGATGTTCTGCGGTTACGATGATTTCAGCACCTTGCGCATGAGCGTGAAGGATGGCAAGATCGTCCAGAAGGGCACCACCGGCACCCAGACTGAGCAGCAGAAGCAGATCTCCCGGGAGCTGAAAGCGCTGTTCCCGGCCTACCTGAACAGCCTTGGGCTGAAGGATGCGGCGGGCCATCCGCTGACACTGGACGAAAACGGGAACGGCAGCTTTCTGGAAGCCGTCAAGGCCGCTGTGCAGCAGTCGGCCCAGCGGGAACTGGAGACCCATCACACGGCACGGAAACTTTCCATGCTGGCAGTCAAAGGCAGTGAGGTGGAAAAACAGTCGTATCTGACCATCAAAGATGGCCGGGTGACGGCACTGGACTGGGACGGCTTCCGGGGTGCGATCCTGCGCATGAAAACCGCACCAGCCTTTGACGCGCTGGATATGATGTCGCCGGAAAACGAAGAGTTTGGCACAGAAAGCATCGAACGCCGCCACTTTACCGCTTACAGTCAGGCGCACGATACCGCAGGCGGTTCGCTGGCAGAACCGGAGCTGATTGCCAAAATGAATCCGCTGACCTTCATCGGCAAAGCGGATACGGCAAAGCACTGGCGCATCCGGCATGGAGCCTATGACCGGGACACCTCGCTGGCTATTCCATTTATCCTTGCAACGACCCTGCAGAATCACGGCTTTGACGTGGATTTTGCCTATCCCTGGGGCCTGCCCCACAGCGGCGATTATGATTTGGACGAGCTGTTTGGCTGGATCGACGATCTGTGCCGCTGAAAAGAGTATTGAAAGAGAAAGGAATCTTTTATGAAAAAAAGTACAAAACTGGCTTCTTTAGTGCTTGCTGCTGTGGTTGCATTGAACGGTCTGGCACTTCCAACCTTTGCTGCTGTTCCTTTCCTTGAGACGCAGACGGGCATCATATCTAAACAGGTAAATTACACGCCGGGCGTTACCGTGACCAAGCCCACGGCAGAGGATCTGGAAGGTGAATATGGAGCGGCTTATGCGGATGCCGGATTCAAGGTGACATTTACGTTTTGCAGCAATGATGCTTCGATTCAATCGGTCAGTGTCGGCGGCAATATGAATTTCTACACGCAGGAAGATTGTAAGGTTTACGCTGAGGCTGGACGTCCCAATCAGTCGGCAGGGCTTGTGCCCAAGAGCGCTTACGAGTACCGGGTGGGTATGACGACTGCGCAGAACAACGCGCCTGGCCTGACCAGTCGGGAAGGCATTCTGTATGAAATGGAAAAGGTAGACGAAGGCATTTGGAGCGTTTCCATGCCGCTTCCGGCGCAGCAGTATGTATATAAGTATATTCTGACCTACGCCAACGGCAGCACAAAACAGTCCGATGATCCGGCCAATCCCGCAGATGCGCCTGCTAACGTGGTCAGTACACTGGCAGGTCAGAGCATCGTTTATGTTGGCATTGCTGCGGATGCGCCGACCAAAATGAATGATTTCTATCCGGTTAAAGAAAAGTACCAGGGTACACTGCGGAAGGCAAGTGTGACCGCAAGCAGCGGGCTGGAACAAGCGCTTCTTATCTATCTGCCCTACAATTATAACGAAAACAAGACCTATAAGACCCTGTACGTCAGTCACGGCTCTGGTGGCAGTGAGACAGATTGGTTTGGTGTTGGCAACCTGAAGAACATTCTGGACAATCTGTATAAAGACGGTAAACTCACGGATGTGATCGTGGTGTCCATGGACAACAATTCGCCCTTTAACAATCTGGGCAATCTGGAGGATGCTGCGCGAAACATTGCAGACGTGATCGTTCCGTATATGGAAGAAAAATATCCAGTTTCTTCCAGCGCAGAGGATCGGGCGGTCTTTGGTTTGTCGGCAGGTGGCTCCATGAGCGAAAAGCTGCTTCAGACGATTCCAGAGAAATTTTCCTATGTGGGAATCTGCTCGGTAGGACGTCGATTTCCATTAAGTGCCGCACAAGCTGACTTAACAGATATCCAGGCAACAAATGTCAGCTATTACTGTGGCGAGTTGGATTGGCGCGAAAGCAATACGAAGAACCTTTATGAAGAAATGGCAGCTTTGGGCGGCAATGTGAGTTACAAAGTGGTATCCGGTGCCCATGACTGGATTACCTGGGGCCTGTCGATTGACGACTTCCTGACCAACCGGCTGTGGAAATCGTCTGTCGAGGACAGCTGTCTAAAGCAAATCTATCAGCAGCTTCGTAAGGGTTACACCGATCGTTTCTGATATGGAAGATGCTTGAAAGATAACCCCTGCGACAGAGAAAGCAACCAGACTTTCTGCTGATATCTCATCACTTTTTCTTTTGAAATGACCGCCCGAATACTCTAAAATGAGTTGTACAGGCGGTCATATTTTAGGAAAGTATCTGATTTGCGGCATAATAAATCCAAGTAAAGGAGAATTTATCTATGGATCATAGAACCGAAATCCTGGACCTGCGCACGGCGCTGGAAGTGCTGCGCCAGACCCCGGGGCAGCTGGTGGAAACGGATGTGGAGGTGGACCCGGCGGCAGAGCTGTCCGGTGTGTACCGCTATGTGGGGGCAGGCGGCACGGTCATGCGCCCCACCAAAGTGGATGGCCCGGCCATGGTGTTCCACAACATCAAGGGTCACCCGGACACCAGCGTTGCCATCGGCGTGCTGGCCAGCCGCCAGCGGGGGGCAAACCTGTTTGGCGGCAGAAAAGAAGAACTGGGACACCTTCTCTGCGAGTGTGCAAAGGCACCCATTCAGCCGGTCGTGACGGACAGACCGGCTCCCTGTCAGGAAGTGGTGCACAAGGCCACCGACCCGGATTTTGACCTGTTCCAACTGGTACCCGCTCCGACCAATACCCCGGTGGATGCCGGCCCCTACATCACGCTGGGCATGTGCTATGCCACCCACCCGGACACCGGGCTTTCGGATGTGACCATCCACCGGATGTGCATCCAGTCCAAAGATGAACTTTCCATCTTTCTGCAGCCGGGCAGCCGCCATATCGGGGCCATGGCAGAGCGTGCCACCGAGTTGGGTCGGCCGCTGCCCATCTCCGTTTCCATCGGTGTGGATCCGGCCATTGAGGTGACGGCCTGCTTCGAGCCACCCACAACGCCGCTGGGTTTCAACGAACTGAGCGTTGCCGGTGCGCTGCGCAAACGTCCGGTGGAATTGTGCCCCTGTCTGACCGTGAAGGAAAACGCCATCGCCAACGCGGAATATGTCATCGAAGGCGAAATCGTGCCAGGCAGCAACCATGTGGTCGAGGACCAGAACAGCCACACCGGCTATGCCATGCCGGAGTTCCCTGGTTACAACGGCCACGCCAGCCACGAGTGCTGGCTGCTCAAGGTCAAAGCGGTCACCCACAGGGTGCATCCCATTATGCAGACCTGCATCGGGCCCAGCGAGGAATT
>ERZ860009.696-NODE-696-length-13649-cov-1.501471_pt1 | contig 13649 bp, 16 predicted proteins | sample MGYA00510114_ERZ860009 | MGnify/ENA primary metagenome ERZ860009 (study PRJEB30046, sample SAMN00715177) | human gut metagenome | study: EMG produced TPA metagenomics assembly of the A metagenome-wide association study of gut microbiota in type 2... | reverse complement strand
TCCGGGAACGGAAGCGCCTGCCGATTACGTCAGTTATATCAGTCATTCCCTTCCCGTCTCACTATCTGACTCTCTCTCCGGACAAAAAGACACTTTCTTTCATGAACAAATTTCAATGAACCGCATATTTACTTCGCAAGGCTTCCGCTTCTATCAGTCGTCTTTCGACGATGACGGGCAGGGAAGTTGGCTGACGGTGAATTATGATCCATGGGGTACGAGGGTTACTTATGCAGGATATATTCTGCTGGGCATCTCCATGATCTGGCTTCTGTTCTCTCAAAACGGTGAGTTCCGTCGCTTGTTGAATCATCCGTTACTGAAAAAAGGAGGAGTGTTCATCTTATTCCTTTTCTGCCTTGCCGGAACAGCGCAGGCGCAAAAGAGATCACTCCCTGCCCTCAAACGGATACAAGCAGATAGCCTGGCACGCGAGCAAGTGATTTACCACGACCGGGTAGTACCTTTCAATACATTAGCCCGCGACTTTGTTCAGAAGCTGACAGGCAAATCGTCCTACAAAGGACTGACTCCCGAACAAGTAATCGGAGGCTGGTTACTCTATCCCGAAGTGTGGAGAAATGAATCGCTGATATACATAAAAAGTGCAGAACTACAACAGTTGCTCGGCCTGAAAACACCTTACGCACGCCTCACTGATTTATTCGACGGATCAGTTTACCGCTTACGGGAACATTGGCAACGGGAACAGGGACAAAGCAAACTGGCAAAAGCCATCCAAGAGACAGATGAGAAAGTAGGACTCATTCTCATGCTGGAGCAAGGGACATTCATTCAGCCATTACCTGCCGATGGCAGTGTGAAACCTCTCTCCGAGATACAAGTGAAAGCTGAATTGCTCTACAACAGTATTCCATTCAGCAAGATTCTCTTTATGGTTAATCTGGCTTTTGGACTGTTGTCTTTCCTGCTTCTGCTTCACAACTGCCTGCGGAGCACAGCTCTTCCACCAAAAGTCAAAACAGTTTCACATATAGCAGGAGTCTCTTTTTCCGTGGTGCTTTATGCGGCTTTTCTATTTCATTTGGCTGGATATTGCCTCCGTTGGTATATCGGCGGACGCATTCCCCTAAGTAATGGTTATGAAACGATGCAATTCATGGCATTATGTATACTCCTGGTGGCCTGCCTGCTCCATCGTCGCTTCCCTTTCACACTTCCCTTCGGGTTCTTGCTTTCCGGCTTTGCCCTGTTAGTTTCTTATTTGGGACAAATGAATCCACAGATCACTCCTTTAATGCCGGTGCTCGTTTCTCCATGGCTTAGCATTCATGTTTCACTGATTATGATGTCTTATGCTCTATTGGCTTTCATCATGCTGAATGGAATACTGGCACTATGTCTGCGGAAAAAAGAAACAGAAAACCATATTACCGGGGGGGATGAAAGACAGGATAATCGGGTAGAACAATTGACACTGCTTAGCCGCCTGTTGCTTTATCCTGCCACATTCTTTCTGGGAGCAGGCATCTTTCTTGGTGCAGTCTGGGCAAATGTTTCATGGGGACGCTATTGGGCATGGGACCCGAAAGAAGTCTGGGCATTGATTACTTTCCTTGTATATGGTGTGGCATTCCATTCACAGAGTCTGCAGATTTTCCGCAAGCCTTTGTTCTTCCACATTTATATGATACTAGCATTCCTCACTGTTCTGATGACATATTTCGGAGTGAATTATGTTTTGGGTGGAATACATAGCTATGCAAATAGTTAACGTTCATTCCAAGAAACAAAATACAAATTGTCAAAAGTGACAATTTGTATTTTGTAATGCTCAGAGTTTCGCTAATTCCGCCCCTTCTCTACCCTCGGAATTTTTATCGGATTCTAGGCAATCAGCGATTTATCAATATCGAAGTTTTATAGCAATTATGATATCACTCTGCACCTTCATCTTTCTCGTTCCGGTTCTCTAAGCGAACAATTAGCCAATAGTCTTCCCTTCTGCTCTAACTATTTCGTTCAAGTCTATGAACGAAATAGAAAGGGAAAAGACAAAAAACAGTCTATTTCCACCTTCTTTTCAGGATACTGACGCTATTTGCAGGGTATAGTTACGCTATTCGCAGGCTATAGTTACACTATACGCACCGTATACTTACACTATATGCACCGTATACTTACTCTATATCTTGTCTAACCTTACTCTTCACGCTAATAAGCCCCGTGCTGAAGCACTCTGAGAGCCGGGCCGGGAGTAGAAGAACTCCTTTCAGAGAGCAGGGAATCGCTATTTGAGGTTATTCTACAACATACAACGACAGGAAATTACCTTAAATCAAATCAAAAAGAAAGAATATCACAGAAAGTATTGCACTTTTTGCTATTACACATACCTTTTCCCAATATATGCGAAAAGGGGAGAATATCAATTCGCACATCCTGTGGATAAATACCTGTCCCCATTTAATACGGTTTTGTTTAATTACCCACAAAAGAATCAAGATGTTTTCTCCTTTATCTCATAAGATTGTATTTCCTGATACCCCATTATACAATCATCCCCAATCTCTAAAATCATCTCATTCAAAAAATAAAACGAACAATAGAGAACAACCGATTCAAAGATTAATTATCTTTGTCCCAACAAGAACTAAACACGTTAATAACATGAGAAACAAATATCTACTAAGTCTGCTCGCCGCTTTAGGCTTTTCCGGATGTGGCAATAATAACGAAATCTGGGACGAACCTTGTTATTATGGTCCCGGTCCCGACTGGACTCCTGACATTATAATAAGCAGTCAAGTACAAAATGAAGAAAAAGAAAATATTAATGGTATTCGCGTAGTATCCAGTTATATGAATCAAGAAGATTCATTAATTACAGATACTGCCTATACCGAGTCACGTGAAATAGAGCATTATACGGTAGGCGGTATAGCAATCAATACATTTAAATTCGAAGAGTATCCTCCAAAAAAATCTGAAATGTACCTTGAGTATACAGATGTAGACGGCGAAAAGAATGGCGCATACCAGACAAAAAAGATTAGAATACAAGACCTTGGAAAAGAGGGAAAAGTCACTTTACTTAAAGAGGAGAAAAAAGAAGAAGAATGAAACGTATCATCCCCCTTACTCCCCGCCGATGGCTGGCTTTAGAAATATTTCGCCGGATGAAACACGAAAGAGTGGAAGAACATCCGCTCAGACAGCTTTTTTGGGAATGCACCTTACGATGTAATGTACGTTGCCGCCATTGTGGCAGTGACTGCAAGTCCTCTCCCGCTACTCCGGATATGCCTCTGCAGGATTTTCTAAAAGTACTGGACAGCATAGCAACACATACCAATCCGCACGATGTATTCGTCATTATCTCCGGTGGAGAGCCAACCGTACGTGAAGATTTGGAAACTTGCGGCAAAGAAATATCCCGACGGGGATACCCGTGGGGCATGGTATGCAACGGCCTGTGTCTCACACGCGAACGGCTTCACAACCTGATCCGCAGCGGTATGCGTAGTATATCCATCAGCCTTGACGGACTGAAGGATGTACACAACTGGATGCGACGACATCCCGAAAGTTTCGATTGTGCCGTAAATGCCATACGGGAAATCACAGCTATCCCTGAACTGACATTCGACGTCATTACCTGGTCACCCGCCGTAGCCTGCCACAGTTGCCGGCTATGAAAGAGTTACTTATCAGTCTCGGAGTCAAACGATGGAGAGTATCTACCATCTTTCCGGTAGGACGAGCCGCCGAAGAACCGGAATTCCGTATGAACGGAGAAGAACTGAAACAAGTACTCGACTTCATCCGTGACACCCGAAAGGAAGGAATTATCCGTGCGAGTTACGGCTGCGAAGGTTTCCTGGGTAACTATGAAGGTGAAGTACGGAATACTCCTTTCTTCTGTAGTGCCGGAATATCAGTCGGCTCCGTTTTGATTGACGGTTCTATCAGTGCCTGTAGCAGCATCCGCTCCAACTACCATCAAGGAAATATCTATCAGGATGATTTTTGGGAAATATGGCAAACGAAATTCCAGCCTTATCGCGACCGTTCATGGATGAAAAAAGACGAGTGCGCCCGATGCAAATACTTCCGTTATTGTCAAGGCAATGGTATGCATTTGAGAGATAATGAAGGAAAACTACTGGTATGTCATCTGAACAGGTTGACAGGAAACTCTGCAAATGTTCCGGAATAAAAGATTCAGACCCACTATATATTGCTAGTAACCCGCCCAAGAATACCCATTTCAGGTGATTGCAGGAAATCGTCAAAGCCCCTATCTTTGCAATATCAGAATTGAATTAATTAGTCATAATTAAAAATTACGTAGCCACATTGAAAACATTGGAATCGGCCGAAGTGATTCTCCCGCATTCTCACATTTGGTTGTTAGTTTAAAAAAACCATATAATGTATTCAATATTACAGAATAAGTGTAAATAGCATAAATTCTAGTAAACAAAAGGCCCGGCTTGTGAAAGCCGGACCTTTTCGTTTTATCTCTGATGAGCCGTTTTTATAGTTTCCATCCCGATGTCTGTTCCTGTATATTCCAAAGTTTGGCGTACAGCCCCGGCCGGCTCAAAAGTTCATCATGAGTGCCTTGTTCCGCAATTCGTCCTTCTTCCAGCACAATAATCCGGTCGGCATTTCGGATCGTTTTGAGGCGGTGAGCGATAACGATTACCGTCCGTCCCGCAATCAAGGTATTGATAGCCTGCTGCACTTCTACTTCATTCTCCGGATCGAGAGAGGCAGTAGCCTCATCCAGCAGCACGACCGGAGCTTCTTTCAGCATGGCACGGGCAATGGAGATCCGTTGTTTTTCTCCTCCCGAAAGAGTGCAGCCACCTTCTCCTACCATCGTATCGTATCCTTTGGGCAGACGCATGATGAATTCGTGACAACAAGCCTTTTTCGCTGCCGCTACGATCTCTTCATCCGTAGCATCTGTCCTGCCGAAACGGATATTATTCTTCAGCGTATCCTGAAACAGATAGACATCCTGAAAAACCATGGAACAATGTTTCATTAATGACTCCGGCTCCAGTTCTTTCATATCCATTCCGTTAAAACGAACCGAGCCTTTACGCGGATCATAGAAGCGTGCGCAAAGTTTCAGCATCGTACTCTTTCCGCTTCCGGAAGGACCGACCAAAGCAGTGAGCGTCCCTTTTCTAAGAGTCACGGAAATATCATGCAGTATTTCCTTTTCCTGATAACCGAAAGATACATGATCAAAAGTAATATCTCCGCTTTCGGGCACATCACGATCTCCCTTCATTTCCGGTTCGTTCATCAACGTAAGGATACGTCCTCCTGCGATGGAGAAGTAGCGAAACTCGGCAAAGTTAGTCAAGGCAGATGTCAGCGGATCGAAAACACGGGAACCGACCACCAGAAACTGACAAACGTGAGCAGTGAAAGTTCGCCTCCTATCAACAGGTACGTACCGCAAAGTATCATGAATGTCAATCCGGCACGAATCAATGTGACCGAGAATAAGATAAATGGACCGAGAAGCGCCTCCTGCCGGATACAGGCACGACGGAGATCACTAAAAGCCATTTTCAGGCGTTCGAACTTGCCTCCCAGCAAATTATATGCTTTCATCACCCGTATGCCTTGCAGATATTCTTCCAAGCGGTTTCCGGCATTAATCTTGGCTTCAATCTGTCGCAACTCAGCTTACGCTGGGCGATATTGCTAAGCAACAGGACAGCAACCGCAAGCGGTAAAGCTACGAACATGGCCACCGCCATGCGCCAGTCAATCCAAAGCAAGCCAAGGAAGGCAAAAACCGGCATTACCAACGCTCCCATCAATTGGGGCAAGTGATGGGATATTCCCGTTTCCGCCATGGTAAAGTCAGTGATCAGCATGGAAGAAAGATCCCCCGGATCTCTGCGGGACAGGAATCCCAAGGATAATTTACGCAGATGCTCGGCTAAATTAATACGCCCTTCGGCACTCATCTCATAAGCACCGCGAAAGTTGGCACGATAGGCGGCGCGTTCGGCAAAAGCCATCACACCATATACACGACCAATATAGCAAAAATCATCCAAAGACGATTCGTATCCAGCGGTGTACCACTACCGTCAAACGTACGGAAAATCACATTTATGGCTTCGATAGAAAGACAGAACGGAACGATATTCACCAGATTGGCAAGCATCGTGTAACCGACAGGTTTACGCAGACGTTCGGTATGTCCTACCGTAATATTCTTGATTGCATTCATTTTGTTTCCTCCTTTTTGATAGTTAATTGCCAACGGAATGCGCTGGTATAGGCATCCCACATTCTTTTATATACACCGTCCGTTTTGCTCAGCACTTCGTGACGTCCGCTTTGTACGAGCTTGCCTTCTTTCAGGACAAGTATCTGTTCGGCTGAAATGATGGACGAAAGTCTGTGAGCAATAATGATGACCGTTTTATTTTTGATAAGTTGCTGAATGGCTTGCTGCATCTTATATTCGTTCTCCGGATCGGCAAAAGCAGTCGCCTCGTCAAGCACCAGAATCGGAGCATTTTTAAGAATGGCTCTTGCCACACAAACCCGTTGGGACTCACCGCCGGACAAATACACTCCTTTGTCACCGATCCGCGTATGATAGCCGTCCGGCAGACTCTCTATAAAATCGTGACATTGAGCCGCACGGGCAGCTTCGATCACCTGTTCACGGGTAGCAGACGTATTACCGACCCGAATATTCTCATAGAGCGTATCAAAGAAGAGAAAGCTGTCCTGAAAAACAAAGGAAACGAGATTCATCAAATCCTCGGTCGCTATCTCTTTTATATTAATTCCGCCAATGCAGATCTCCCCTTCACTGACATCCCAAAAGCGCGGAATCAGGTTGGCTACCGTAGACTTTCCGGAACCTGACGGACCGACCAGCGCAGTAATCGCTCCCTGTGGCGCAGTAAAAGAGATGTCTTTCAGCGCTTCGGTACGGGTAGTCTCCGCCTTGTTTTCGTAGGCAAACGATACGTGACGAAACTCGATATCATAGGAAGCGGGCAAATGCGAAACCGCAGTTTCGGGAAGTACCTGTTCATCAAAATGCGGTCGATTCGTTTCACTCCCTCGTCAATCTCGTTCGTACTTGAACCGAGATACATCAGTTTATAGATAGGAGAAACCACGCCGGGCCCCATAATAATAAAGAAGAGATAAACTGCCGCCAGACCAATATTCTGCGTCTCTCTGCTCAGAAGCAACAGACCTACGGGCAAAATGAAGGTTATCAGCGAATTCAGCAATACAGTAAAAGCAATCATACCGGGCTGGTAGGTGTCGCAGACTCTTAAAGCATAACTCTTATAGGCCTCTATCTCACTATTAAACTGGCGGAACGAGCGCACACTCTGACCAAATATCTTCACCACGGGCATTCCTCTCACATACTGGACAGCTGAAGCACTCATACGCTCCTGCGTATCATAATAGATTTTCGTAAACTCTTTGGCTTTTTTCCCAAAGAAGTTCATAAACTGCAAACCGATACTACAAACGATGCAGACCACACAAATAGCCGCCATCCACCCGTTCAGGGAGAAGAAGATGATAAACATCAGCACAATGGTTGCCAGCACATTGACCAGATCGGGAATGGTATGCGCCACAAAATTCTCTATCTTCTCCACATTCTGTTCCATAGTCTTCTTGATCGCTCCGGTGGAAGTACCGTTCAGGTATCCCAGCGAAAGGCGTCCGATATGCCCGGACAGACGAATGCGCAACCCGTAGAGAATACGGAACGCCGCCACAGCGATGCCATCAATGCTCCATACAGTAAAAGCAGTCCTGCCACCAGACCGACAAATGCCACCCATCCCCAGTGTATAAGCACACTGCTATCCAACTCGCTTATCTTGCTGCCATGCAACAAAAGCTCTTTCAGCACTTCATATACCGACCAATAAGGCACCAGCATACACAGGCACTGACCGCCGAAAGTACCCCGGCAAGCATCAGTAAGCCTTTCTTCTCACCTGCTATCTCAAACAAGCGACTCACACCACTTTTCTTTCTCTGTTTTTCTTTCATACCTTTTCATTTATATATATCTGATTTTTAAAAAAGAACATTCCTCTGAATCGTTCAAAAAAAGAAGGAGCTCATACATTCAGGAGCTCCTCCCACCCTGCCGTTTCAAAGGCTATATATTCTGCTATAAATTTCTGCATTTCTTCTTTCTTCACGTGGTGCAGCACCAGTTCTTCGAGCAAGGCAAACAGCCATACCGTATTGAGATGAATAAAGAAATCGGTGATACCTATATTCAGGTGCGGGTACTTCTGCTTCATCCCCTGAAAAAAGACAAAGATAGTACGTGTCATCGCATCGGTATACTCCGAACGGAAGTTTTCCAGGGATGATCCCTGTGCCTGGAAAAGTAACATACGCAACCGGGCACGGTGTTCGGAAACCAAATCGATATATTCCTGCACGGATTCCTGCTGATAGTCCGAATTCGTAAAAACCTCTATGGACATCTGATTGGCATCATGACTATATATCTTGGCATACAAATCATTCAGCACAGGTTTCAGAATCGTGCGGAATATCTCATCCTTATTGGTGAAATAATGATAGATGTTGCTGACTGTAATCCCTGTTCGGGAAGCAATTTCGCGCATGGAAGCATCCTTATATCCTTTTTCGGAGAATACTTCTTCGGCTATGTGGAGGATTTTTTCCTGTATGTCTTCTTTCAAATATTGCATAGTGGCGTTTTATTCACTCTGCAAAGTTGAGAAGAACTTTTGATTTGGGAAATACCCATTTATAGGGATATTTCAACAAGAATTACCTCATCTATATTAATACCTAATAAAAAATCTTCAGGAGATCTGTTTATTCATGTTCAGCCATTCTTTAGGAAGCACTTCTTTCTCACCCTTTTCATTGACTAATTCCATCTGCAAAACTCCGCCATTGCAATCGAAGTAGCGTACTTCTATCGGGTGCAGTCCGGCTTTCAAGGCCTTCTGTACTATAATCTCTACCGGTGAGTGTGCTCCGTCATTATCTCCCAGTAATTCGCCGTCCAGTTTCAGCGTACTGCCGTCGTCCGAAAGAAGAGCAAATGTATAGATGCCATCGGCAGGTACTTCCAGGTAACCCGTGATTATCAGGCCGATATCTCCTTTCACCTCTTCGGGGATAGAAACGGATTCTACGACATACTCACCATTCACGGGAGCCGCATCGATATCCGCACAAAGATTACCACGGAATTTATGCCATACGGCTTTCAGTCCGGAATTCAAAGAAGCCGGAGCAGCAGTTGCCTCCGCATAAGGAGCTTTGACGTATCGGGTACGTGCTACATCCGATGGAGTACCGTCGGGACGGAAAGTGCGGAAAGTAAAATCTGTCGTTTCCGTCACTTTCAGATTTCCTTCATAAAGAGTGGATTGCTTAGTCGGCATACTTCCGTCAGTAGTATAACGGACTTCAATGCCCGGCAACGGACAAGTCAGATCAACCGAAGCCTCATCAAGGAAAGCATTCACTTTGTAGAATCCTTCCAGATCGGGTACCCGGTAGTTCAATCCAAGGATATCCATCCGCTTGAAATGCGGAACAAGCTGACGATAGAACTCTTTCGATCCGGTTTCGCCTCCGGCTGCACCCAGGCTATTTCACTCAACGCCACCATACGGGGAAGTATCAGATATTCGATACGTTTCATAGACGGAATCCATTCTGCCCAGAGATTAGCCTGCACGCCCCAGAAACATTCTTTCTGTTCGGGTGACAAGCGGTCGTCTGCATACGGATCGTATGCCAATATCTTCTTCACGGAGTTTTTATCCTGCGCATAATCAAAATAGAAATATTCATTCGGGCAGGCAATCACTCTTTGTCCTTGCGAAGTGGCCATAGGCACTGCCTCTTTCGACCAACTTCTCCACCAGGTAATAGCAGCATCCGAAGTCAGTCCGTCGGCAACAACTTCATCCCAGCCTATCAACTTCTTTCCATTGGCAAGGAAGAATTTCTCCATATCACGCACAAACCATGCCTGCAAATCTTCTACCGATTTAAGTCCTTCCGTGCGGATTCGCTTCTGGCAACGGGGGCACTTTTTCCAGTTATTTTTCTCGACTTCGTCACCCCCCATGTGTACATATTCATAAGGAAAGAGATCGAAAATCTCTTTAAAGACATCCTGACAGAATTCCAGCGTCGTATCCTTTCCCGGACAAATAGGAGAAGAGAATGTTTCTCCCCAGCCGATCAGTCCGTCACAAGCGAGATCCGGGTATTGGGTGATAGCAGCCAGGAAATGTCCCGGCATATCTATTTCCGGAATCACATCAATACCTCTCTGTGCAGCATAATCTACAATTTCTTTAATATCTTCGTGCGTATAGTAACCACCATACAGAGTATCTCCTTCTACAATCCGTATTTTGTTTTCCGGAATCAGGAAGTCGGTATTGTCCTCTTCTACCGCACGCTCCATACAACCACGGTCGTGCTTGTTAAATTTACGCCACGCTCCTTTTTCCGTCAGCAACGGATATTTCTCGATTTCGATCCGCCATCCCTGATCATCCGTCAGATGCCAGTGGAACTTATTCAGTTTATATAAGGACATCAGATCCAGCACATGTTTCACTTCATCTTTATTCCAGAAGTGACGGGAAGCATCCAGCATAAAACCACGCCATTCAAAGCGCGGCGAGTCCTCTATTTGCACGGCAGGAATGGAGAAAGTCTGTTTCGTTCCCTGCACTTCTATTCCGGCAGGCAGCAGTTGGTGGAGGCTGGCAATGGCGGAAACGATACCCGAATAATCTCCGGCTTCAACCTGAACAGACTTGGGGGTAGCCTGAAGTTTGTAAGAGCCGGGCTTTCCATTATCCTGCCCTAGCTGGAGATAGATATCCGCCTTATCGGCTTCGGTCACCTCTACAGAAGTAGACACCACATTCCGAAGAATATCCTGCAAATATCCGGCAGCCGGAAATAAGGACTGATCGGAAACGCCGATTTTCATTCCATCCTTTAAGACGAAAGCACCCGACTGTTCCGTCAGACTAACGGGGGTAGGTAAAATTGCAATCTCCTGCTTCACCGTAGGCGTGCAAGAGGACAAAATACATGCTGATGCAATCAGTAGAGAAGTACTTAGTTGTTTGAACATAAGGTTAACTGTTTAATAAGTTGATTACTTTGACTTTTATTGACTATCTATATATAATACAACTCAAACAGGCAAACTACTAAAAGGGAAAGAAAAGTTTTTAGTGATTTACTACTAATGATGCTCCATCGCTTCCATCAGACTATAAGGATATTCTTCCATAAAGATTCGGACAATCTCAATAATATTTCTCTATTCCGCCAAATCCGGTTATCATCTTATTCTCTTTCACTTTACAGATAAAGTTGTTTAATCGCTTTTCAAATTCTTCCGGTCGCTTCCTTGCTGCTTCAATGTATGCAATTCGGATACGCTTATATGCGTCGGAAAAATGCCGGTAGTTTCTCCATGCTATTTCATCTTCTTTCAATCTGTCCATTATGTCATTGGGAAAAATAAAAGGGTCAGATAAAACTGTGCGTATTTTATCTTCAAATTCAGGGTGTATCATTTTATTTGCCAATAACCATTTAAGTCTTTCTTTGTTGGCTTGCGAGTATGTACTTTTAGGTTTTCTAGGCGTGAAACGCTGAATTCTATGTTCTTTATCAAGCGGTTTTATCGTACTGTCAATCCATTCGAAACAAAGGGCTTCTTCAACAGCATCGTTGTATGCAATACTTTTTTCACCTGACGATTTAAGAGGAAATACAAACCAAATTTCGTCTTCGGTTTCAAAGTTGTCCATCAGCCACTTTCTCCAGTCTTCCCGATTTTCAAAATACTTTATTTTATTTTCTGTTGCCATAATAGGTCATTCAAACTAATTATTTTACTGCCTTTACATTCGTAATAATGAAGCATTTCGTCCATCTTCTTTTTATCATAATCCGTAATACAATCTGATAAGACTTTGAATCGCTTACTTACAATCGCCAAAAATACTAAAAATCGGTCAGGCAGACATGATTATCGTTGAAATCATCAATGCCAAATCTGTCGCTTATTTATAAAACATCCGGGAAGCAATCGTTTTATCACATTCCCGGATGCATAAAATGTTCTGAAAATAACAGACCGGTATCGTATCAATAACTAATCTTCACTCCGGCAAAGAAACTTCTCGGAAGCGAAGGACCGTAGATATAGTTGGAATCCCGGTTAGCTCCTCTGTCGAAGTCTTTCTGATATGCTTCAAAGATATTCTGAACACCTCCGCTAAGTTGTAAGTCTACCGTTTTATAGAGTTTGAAGTCATACGCTATCTTCACTCCCATATCGAAGAACCGGGGTGTACGGATGGCTTCCGCCTTTCGCTCGGGCATATCGCCCATTGCTACGTTTTCTGCGCTGATGTCCATACGCTGCACAAGCATACTGCCGGTATATGTACCCGAGAGAGCAATGGACAACGGTTTGACGGGAGTATAAGTAGCCGTAAAATAACCGTAGATATCGGGAGTACGGAAGATTTTTCTTTCTGCCGGCGCATCATCGTGCCATTTATGCGGTTCATCGTATCGGCTGCGCTGCAATGTCAGTCCTGCCTGTATTTGAAGCAAAGAAAGATAAGCAATCTTTCCTTCCAGAGTCAATCCCATTACTTTGGCTCCCGGACCATTGCTGCGTATTTTCACCAGCACACCGTCACCACGGTCAAAAGGCCCTCCTAACACGAACACATCAGTCAGCCTCGTATAAAATCCTTCTACTAACAGATTAGTCTGAAAAGCACCAAAGCGGTGATACATATCTGCGGATGCACTGAAGCTCTGCGATTTTTCCTCTTTCAAGTCCTTTGCACGCTCGATCATCGCCACTGTTCCACCTACATTTTCGATATGCATATCTTCGTCAAATGCCTGTGGGGCGCGGAAGCCGGAAGAATAGCTCAAACGCAGATTGATATTATCCGTAGGATTGAAACGCAGGTTGGCACGCGGGCTGAAAATAACATCATCCACCATATTGTGCTTATCCAGACGCCCGCCAATCAAAATTCCCCAATGTTTGTTTTTCCATTCGTTCTGTAGAAAAGCACTGTAAACCTTGACCGTCTGGTCCGTATGGCGGTCGTATCCCCACATATTATCTTTCAGCCGGTCACGGTTATATTCGAGTCCCGCTGTCAGGTCGGAAGGCATGAAAAGACATTTGTCGAATGTGTGCACATATTGCACACCGCCCATAGCGGTGAGGTCGGTCGTCTTTCCGTATGCTTTCAGAGGATCGTTGCCGGGACCATAATAACTGTCACGATCCGTATTGGCTGCCGAGGCAAAAACACTTAAACGATTCTTTTCATTCGGTGAGAAATAATCGTATTTCAGACTTCCGCCATCTATGGAGTGTTGTAACTGCTCGGCAATATGGGCTTCGTGAGGAGGACGATCCAGCATATCTCCACCACGGCGGAATTCCTGCATATGATGGTATTCAAACGTTAGTTTGGAGTAAGTACTCGTTTTCAGATAAGAACGGAAACCGACCGTCTGATTCTTCAGTTTCGGAAGTTCCGTAATCCGTCTCCGTCATAATCATATCCCGACCGATG
>ERZ860009.695-NODE-695-length-13694-cov-1.543808_pt1 | contig 13694 bp, 14 predicted proteins | sample MGYA00510114_ERZ860009 | MGnify/ENA primary metagenome ERZ860009 (study PRJEB30046, sample SAMN00715177) | human gut metagenome | study: EMG produced TPA metagenomics assembly of the A metagenome-wide association study of gut microbiota in type 2... | reverse complement strand
GTAATAAGTGAAATCGAGGCGGATAGTATCCGCCCCGATATCCAAGTTACGGGCGACGCCCTGAATAGTCTAGTCGGCGAAACGCCGGAGTCCAGTTCTCCTACCGCTGAGGAGCAATAATTTATTAATAAAGGAATAGGTTTTATCTTCTTGAGCTGCTTCCTCTTTCTGAAGAACGGGAAGAAGAACCTCGGTTGCTGTTGCTTCTCGAACTTTCTGAAGATGGCTTCTTTCTGTTGATCTGCCGGATACGTTCCCTCTGCTGGAACTACTGCCGGAATTGCTGTTCCTACCGGAGCTGCTGCCACGGTTTGTACTCGTACCACTACTTGTCGGACAGCGACTGGAATTCGAAGACCCTGTACTCGTTCCCGGACGACTTCCTGAATGACGATCTCCTTCACCTCTGTTGTGGTCTCTGCCCGGAGTTACTTCCTTATTCGGTTTATCATCTTTGGACGGGTAGATGGTCTGCCCGGAGTGGACGGTCTGCTTGGAGTAGACGGTCGTTCATTGACCGAAGGTCTTTCAGAGTTGGAAGGTCTTCCGGAAGTGGACGGCCTGCCCGATGTAGATGGTCTGCCTGAAGTGGACGGTCTATGGTTCGTTTCTGGACGAGGACGGGAAGTATTTCCCGGACGTCCCGAAGTATTAGGTCGTGACGTTGCGCCCGGACGTCCCGAAGTCCCCGGTCGGGTAGGTGCATTATGCGGACGAACGGAAGTGTTCGGACGGAAACGTACAGAACCGAAGTCTGAACGACGATAAGAATGGAATACCCGCTGATCTCTTACCCGATATGGCGTAGGATAGTGCACAAAATTATTATATCTTCCCCGATAATAACTCACATGATGAATATGCGGACGATAATGTGCACCACAGTAAGTCCGATAATGATAAGGTACACCAAAATAGAATAAACTACGATTCGGATAATTGATATAAATCCGGAAATTCCATCTTCCACCGGTGACATAAATGGGACGATAGAAATACTCAGCTCCCAGGAACCTGCGGTATTGCGCATCGCTCAACACCCAACGAAGATCATCGTTGCGAATATCCAGCGCTTCATAGTAATCATCTAATGCCCACTCATCACCCCGTACTACATAATCCATAATATTACGAAGCGAATAAATGAAATCATAGTTAATCTCATACACATCATTATATTGAGGATTATTCAAGTCCAGTTCGTATGCCATCTTATCAGTAAGGAAACGTGTCTCCTTACGTACCTTGCTGGTACTCATTCCCGCCATTACAGTGGTACTGGCAGTCACGACTAATAATATAAATAGAATTCTTTTCATGGTTTCATTCTTTTTTAGTTACGTCCGCTATCGTAAGATTCCGCAAACTCCCTCATCTCTCTTTTGTCCATCTCAAAAGTGAAAACATCTGTCAGTATGGAGAAGTTCTTCTTATCTGCGATTTTCGGATAAAGTTTCTTTATCATATTCTTTTTATCTGTCTGAAAAGTACACATATCCACCAATTTACGGCATTGGGCACAAGTGAATCCCGAAGGGGGTACAACTTCATCCAGCATCCTGGTACGGTCAGACTCAAAAGATTTACCTCTATATTCATTGAAGAAACGGTCAAAATCGGCTGAACTCATAGCTCTGGGCCGTACATATCCTACGTCTCCCGGTCGTTGGGCACCGTGGTAAGCCTGGATATATTCCTTCATCTTGTCACGGTCAAAAGACGAAAAGAGCTTATTGACCACCGGAGCAAAATTTTCTTTATCCACTATTTGCGGATACATACGTTTCATCACAGTCATCTGAGCATCCGAACCACTTATCTGATCAATGATCTTCCCGCACTGGGCAGAAGTAAAATTGCAATCCAACAAAACATCATCTATATATTTAATCTGCTCATCAGACATAATCACCATCCGGAAATCACTAAGAAAACGATCAAACTCATCATGCATCATAAGTGTTCTGCGACGGGGACTTTCTTCATTGTGTGGCGGACGAACCGGAGCCGTATTGGTTACAACGACGGAAGGAGGCATCACAACCGGAGCCGGAAGAAGTATCTCATCACCATTAAAGGTATCCATACTCGTAACTCTTCCATCTGCAAAATATACAATAATCTTGATCGAGTTGCCGTAAAGCACTGAAGAAATCCGGTGGTACTCCCATTCCTCGCCATCTCCGTCAAAACGTCTGTAATCCGGTTTGCCCAAGATTTTTTCTACATTCTGCCGCGACATTCCCTGCTGAACTTCCATCACTTGCTTGTTGGATACGTAATAAGTAGAACAGCTACCGAGTATTACCCACAACGTGAAAAACAGGATTATATGTATATTTTTCATAACCGTATCGTTTTTAGTGAACTAATGTATGATCAGCGTCCTTCGTATTCCTTGATGAAATCGTTCATTTTGGTCTTGTTACTGGAGAATGTAAGAATACCGATCACTGTAAAGAAAGCCTCTTTATCTACAATATTAGGATACATCATTTTCATAATCTTCAGCCGTTCATTATCAAAGGTATAGAACTTCACCAGTTGAAGACACTGCTCCGATGTAAAATCAGAGTTCGCCAATGCAGTTGTAATCAACCCCATACGATCTTTTTCAAAAGGCTCATTCTTCACACTATCAAAGAACTTCTTGAAAAGTTGGTCATTTATCACTCTGTCGTAGCGGTTATAGTCCGGACGGTGTCCACCCTGACCGGTTCCCGGTCTTCCGGGTCTGCCCGGACGGATATCTCCACGTTCCTCTACAATAATATCTTTTACTTCGTTTCCGTTAAAGTAAACGCGGTCATTATACAACCGTTCTCCTTTCCATACACGTTCTCCCGGGCGAGTCGGGCGGGAAGCGTACACTTCAATGGTATAATTTCCCGGTTTCAGATTGGCAACGAAACAAGTAGTAGTAGGATAACACATCTGCCTTCCGCCAAAATAAACAAGAATCGGAGTATCTCCGCCATCAATCCGGATTCCGCTGACAGACTGCGCTTTTAAAGAAAGGGCAGCGAGCAAAATACAGAAACTTATTATTATCTTACGCATAGCTTATCTATTTTTAAAATTATTATCTTTAACTGATATCACAAAAATAGGGTGAGAAAACTCCCCACCCCAATGATTCTCTCTATTCCTGCATAGGGATTTCCCTATTCTGTTTAGGATTCTGCCAAAGTGATGCCGTTCTCATGCAAAGAAATCAATCGTTTCTTATACAAGTCACCTACACCTTTCTTAAAAGTTTTCTTGCTGACACCAAAGGTATCGTAGATATCCTCCGCAGGACTCTTATCGTTCAGATTGATCCGTCCGCCATGTTCCCGAATATACTCCAACAGTGTTTTCGAGAAATCATCGACTTTCTCAAATCCCGGTTTCTGAAGTATCAGGTCCACCTTTCCATCTTCGCGTACCTGTTTCACAAACGCCTTCATCTGCATACCGGTCTCCAATGCACGGAATATTTCATTTTCATACAGCAACCCGCTATACTTATTGTCTATAATCGCTTTGAAACCCAAGTCCGTCTTCTGCCAGATCAGGATATCCACTTCCGCACCCGGAGCATAATCGGGCATATCTTTCGACAGGTAACGTTCTACCTTCGCCGAAGCTACGATACGATAACTTTCCTCATCCACATGAGCATGGACCACGTAGGATCTTCCCACCTGCATTTTCATCTTCTGCTCACTGAAGGGTACAAATAAGTCTTTCATCAATCCCCAGTTGAGGAATGCCCCGAACTGGTTCACCCAAGAGACTTCGAGACAGGCGAACTGCCCTACCTGCACCAACGGAGTCAGTGTAGTGGCAATCAGTCTTTCGTCAATATCCAGATAAAGAAATACATTCAACATATCCCCTACCTTACAGTCTTCGGGTACATAACGGGTGGGCAACAGGATTTCACCTTCATCTCCTCCGTCGAGATATAAGCCGAAATCGACTTCCTTTACCACTTCGAGCTGGTTGAATTTTCCTAATTCGATACTCATACTTTTATCTATTTATTATATAACGAACAAAGATAATCTATTTTAGGCACATCCCTTTCATCAAAGGGATATAACTTTTTGTTATCAAACAAAACTATTTTCAATGAACAATCATCCGATTAAGTCGTTATCTTTGTAGCGGTAATAAGCAAGAACAGATTATTCATCTTTAAACATATATAATTATGGAATTTTTAACCAACGAGAAACTTACGATTGTAGGAGCAGCCGGAATGATCGGCTCCAATATGGCTCAAACAGCTATGATGATGAAACTCACTCCGAATATTTGTCTATATGATCCTTTCGCACCCGCTCTGGAAGGCGTGGCAGAAGAATTATATCACTGCGGTTTCGAAGGCGTGAATCTGACTTATACTTCCGATATTAAAGAAGCATTGACAGGAGCCTCTTATATCGTATCTTCCGGTGGTGCAGCCCGCAAAGCAGGCATGACCCGTGAAGACTTGTTGAAAGGAAATGCTGAAATTGCCGCTCAGTTCGGTAAAGATGTCCGCCAATACTGTCCGAATGTAAAACATATCGTTGTCATCTTTAACCCTGCTGATATCACAGGATTGATCACACTGCTATATTCCGGTCTGAAACCATCCCAGGTTTCTACACTGGCAGCACTGGACAGCACCCGTCTACAGAATGAACTGGTGAAATATTTCCATATTCCCGCTTCCGACATTCAAAACTGCCGTACGTATGGCGGACATGGAGAACAGATGGCCGTATTCGCCTCAACTACCAAAGTAAAAGGCGAACCGCTGACTGATTTCATCGGAACTACCCGTCTTCCGCTGACAGAATGGGAAGCATTAAAAGTACGTGTCATACAGGGTGGCAAACATATCATCGATCTTCGTGGCCGTTCTTCTTTCCAAAGCCCGGCTTATCTTTCTATCGAAATGATCGCTGCCGCAATGGGTGGACAACCGTTCCGCTGGCCTGCCGGTACTTATGTTTCCAATGGTAAGTTCGACCATATCATGATGGCTATGGAAACTTCCATTACGAAAGATGGCGTTACTTACAAAGAAGTGGCCGGATCTCCTTCCGAACAGGAAGAACTGGAAAAGAGCTACGAACATTTGTGCAAGCTTCGTGATGAAGTGATTGAAATGGGTATCATCCCGGCAATCAAAGACTGGCATTCTTTGAATCCCAATATTGACTAACCAGTATCATTAATATAATAAACACCGGAACTCAACGATATTTTTCCGTTCGAGTTCCGGTGTTTTTTTTTACCATTACTGCTTGTCTGCAATTAATCCTACACTTTTGAGCACTCCGCACACACTCCCTTTACTACATAATTCACACTATGCAAAGTGAATCCTTTCGGTAAGTCGATAACCGGAATATGAATCTTTTCCAGACAAAATGTCCGATGGCATTTCTCGCAATAAAAATGTGAATGCAGGTCTTTCAGGACACAGTTGCAGGAATCATCGCAAACGGCATACTTCCACGAACCGCTTCCATCGTCTATGCTATGTATCAGATGATGAGACAAAAAAAGCGTGATTGTACGGGATATAGTCGATTTATCAACCGTATCCAGCAACGTTTCAAGATCAAGCTGAGACACGGCACGCCCCGCTTCCATCATACTTTTCAATATGAGAAGTCTGATGGCCGTCGGCTTGATGTCTCTTTTTGCCAACTTATCCAGATAAACTTTTTCTTCCATATTCTTTTATTTTATCATTTTCTGTATCCTTACGGCATTCATGATAGCAATCAGTGCTACACCAACATCGGCGAAAACAGCTTCCCAAAGTGTAGCCAGTCCACCGGCTCCCAAAATCAGTACCAGCAGTTTCACACCAAACGCCAGTGAAATATTCTGCCATACAATCCTTCGCGTCAGTTTTCCTACCTTTATCGCTTCAGCCACTTTGGAAGGCTGGTCGGTCTGTATCACCACATCAGCCGTTTCAATAGCTGCATCACTGCCTAGTCCGCCCATGGCAATACCTACATTACTTAAAGCCAGTACCGGAGCATCATTCATGCCGTCACCCACAAAGGCAACCTGGTTCTCCGTATGTTGGCGCAATTCTTCCAAATGCTTCACTTTCCCATCGGGGAGCAGATCACCATAGGCTTCCGAAATACCCAGCTTCTCTGCAAAGTTACTAACAATACTTTGTTTATCACCGGATAATATCTGAATGTTTTGAATTCCCAATGCTTTCAGGTTCTGAATGGCGATCTTTGCATCCTCTTTCAGACTGTCGGATAATAGCAGATAACCGGCATACTTGTTTCCTATCGCACAGACAACGATCGTATCTGTAATGGAAAGAAGTTCGGGCGGATATTCTATCTGAAATTTTGAAAGCAAACGCCCATTACCTGCCAAAACCTGAATTCCATTTACGGCAGCTTCCAGTCCGAGACCTGCATACTCCTTACTGTCGGTTACAGAGGAAAGCTCGATATCCCGCCGTCCGGCATAATTCACCACAGCCTTAGCAATGGGATGTGTACTGCTGCTTTCTACCGAGGCTATCATCCGGATTAATTCTTCTTCGGATACACCGGATTCACAGTTACAAGACTGCACTTCAAACGTACCTTTGGTAAGGGTTCCCGTTTTATCAAACACGACTGTATTAATCTTCGTAACAGCATCCAGATAATTTCCACCTTTAAATAAAATTCCCAACCGGGAAGCTGCCCCGATGCCTCCGAAGTATCCTAACGGAATACTGACCACCAAAGCGCACGGGCATGAAATCACAAGAAAGACCAAAGCCCTGTACAGCCAGTCATTAAAAGTAAATAAGAACTGGGGAGTGATCAAGGAATAAATAAACGGCAGTAAAACAATCAGAACCGCCAGCCCTATCACTATCGGAGTATAAACACGGGCAAATTTACGGATAAACAGTTCTGCCGGTGCTTTGCGTTCGGAGGCATTCTGACAAGTTCCAGAATACGGGCAAGAGCACTTTTATCAAAAGGTCTGATCACCTTGATACGAATTACTTTATCGGTAACAATCATTCCGGCAAGTACTTCCTCACCCATCCGGATACTTCGGGGCACCCTCTCCCCTGTCAATGCTGCCGTATTGAAAGCAGCTACCTCATTGAGCATCATTCCATCCAAAGGAACTCTTCCTCCTGTCTTTATTTCAATTGTTTCTCCTACTTTTACGTTTTGAGGATTCTCAATAATGACACGTCCATCTCTGACTACTGCCGCTTCTTCCGGACGGACATCCAGCAGAGCTCCGATATTACGCTTCGCCTTATCAACAGCCTTTTCCTGAAACAGTTCTCCGACGGAGTAAAACAACATCACCGCTACTCCCTCCGGATATTCACCGATATAAAACGCTCCAAGCGTAGCTACAAACATCAGCGTAAACTCACTGAAATAGTCCTTATCCTTTATACTCTCCCAAGCCTCTTTCATAACGGGCAGGCCGACCGGAAGATAAGCCACGACATACCATATCAGAGAGAAATATCCTTCACGGAAGAAAGGTAACTCCAAAGCGTTCATGATGATTCCACTTATCAACAGGATAAATGAAAGTCCCACTTTCCAATATTCAGCGAATATTGATTCTTTCTTTTCAATATGTTTTTCGGGTGCACATTCGTGTGTATGTGCGCAACAACTACAATGTCCCATAATCATTCTTTCTTTTTTATCTGCTGCAAAGGTAGCGAATGATTCGTGCAACAAAGTTGCAAAGAGCAACACACGTATTCCTAAGATATAATCAGATTACCATAGTATCGCTCTGGCATCTTCCAGTCTGACAGGTCTGATCATAACAATATAGCCTCCTTCTGTTCAGTTCACTCCCCATGCCTTATTAGGAGTGTCTCCCAGTTCAATAACCAATCGTCCTCCTTTGACCAGTTCTTCGTGCGGCAATTGGAAAGAAGAATGTTCCACCCCATTCCAGGTTACTTTCTGAATATAAATATTCTTCGGAGAGTTATTAACAGTTTCGATGACAACCTCCTTGCCCGGATAGTATCTGTTATCCAGCTGAATGGTTACTTTATCGAATATCGGAGATGTTATCTCATATTGCGGCGTGGTGGAAGCACCTCCCTGCACATCAAATAGTCCAATAGCCATTAATACGCCCAATGCTCCCATCTGTCCCTGATCCTCGTCTCCATTGTATCCTCCGAATGGAGTAATGTTACCGAAAACTTCCTTTTTGATACGTCTTACCCAGTATTGCGTAAGCCAAGGCGCACCGGCATGACTGAATAAATGTGCCATATGAAGGGAAGGCTGATTCTCATAATCAATCCAGTTGTGGGCATTTCTCCGTGTTTGCTGATAAAATTATCCTGTGAAGCCAGTTCGAACTGCTGATTAAGTTTAGCTATGAAGGCCTCATTTCCTCCTATTAAATGAATCAGGTCTTTGATGTTGTGAGGTACATAGTAAGTGAAAATGGCAGCATTACTTTCTACAAATCCCGGCATATTGAACCCTTTCCCAATCGGTGAAAAGTCTTTCAGCCAAGATCCGTCTGTTGTACGCGGACGCATCCAACTGGTTTGCGCATCATACATATAACGGTAGTTGAATGAACGTTGCAAATATTTGCGGTACACATCCTCCTTCTTCAAGCCCTTGGCAAACTGTGCCATACACCAGTCCTCATAGGCGAAATAAAGAGTCATCGCACATCCTTCGGCATGGGGACCTTTTTTCGTAGGTTCGGGCACGAAGCCTTTATCGACATATTGCTGCATGTAATTGCCCGGCTCCGTTTTATATCCCACGTAATCACGGATCCCCCCCGGCTCGGAATTCTTCAGACAGCCCTGAAAAGCAGCTTCCGTATCAAAATCACGGATACCTTTATTATAAGCGGCAGCAATAAGCGGGGTAGCCTGATCACTACCATCACATAGGTATAGTTACCTCCGCTGGGACCACGGGCTATAAGTCCGCCGTTTGTATAATAATCCACCAAGGTAGAAACAAACTCGCTCATCACCTTCGGGTAAGCTATCGACCATAGTATATTCAGATTAAACTCACTCCCCCAAAAGGCATCCGAGTTATAGGTATTTCTTGTCGGCACTCCGTCGGCAAGAGGTACCTGCCGCACTACAGGCTTTTCGCCTGTATTATCGATATATTTCCCGTTACTATCCGAAAACGTATGACGTCCCAAAAGAGAATGCCAAAGATCGGTATAGAATTTAATTTTCTCTTCTTCACTGCCGCCCTCCACTCTGATTTTACCAAGTTCCCGGTTCCATTCGGCAAAAGCGTCTTCCTTCACTCTGTCGAAATCCCAGTGAGGCAGTTCGTAATTCAAATTGATACGGGCTTGCTCTTCACTTACATAAGATATGCCTACCTTCATCAGCAATGACTGTTTTTTCAGTTTATCGAATGATGCATATCCACCGATATCCGTTCCTTCAATCGAGTTCTTGCGCACCAGTTTCTTGTCCTCCCCTTCCTTTTCCCAGCCACCGAACTCTGTCATATTCTGATTGAATCGTGCTACGAAATACACAGTCACCGGCTTCTTGCGACGTGATGTCGGGGCCAATACGGAATAGCCTCCTATTTCTTTGGAAGAAATCCGATGGATAGCTGCCTTCTCTGTCTTACCATGTGCCAGAAGAGCACCGACATCAAAGAGAACATTGGCTTTTTCTCCGGCAGGATACGTATAGCGATGCATACCCACTCTGGCTGTAGAGGTCAGTTCCACTCCAATCTTATATTTATCCAGTTCAACTTTGTGGTATCCCGGTTTCACAATTTCCGAATCATGAGAGTAGGCTGACTTATAAGCATCCATTCCTTTATGCCCTGTGATTTCTCCGGTAGTAGGCATCACCGGAACACCTGCAAGCTGCCAACAATGCACATGACTAAAGCAGCGTATCTCTTTCGAATTATACAGATAACCGGAATTCCAACTTCCCTCCGTCTGTGTATCCGGACTCAGACTGACCATCCCAAACGGACGGGAAGCCGAAGAGAAAAAGAACATCTTGATTTGTGAGTATCAATCTGGGGACGTACATAGTCGACAGGAGTCACTTGTTGCTGCACCGCAAACAAACTTAACACAATGAACTGTAAACTTAAAAAAGCGGAGATATGTTTCTTCATGTTTTATTTTATCAAAGATTTCATTGCAAAAGTAATGATTTATTTGATATAATATATCTTTGAAAAGAAAGACATCTGTGTGGACTATAGACGATCGTATGTGAAGAAATCCCCGCTTTTCGTTGAGGTTTCAGAATAAACACTTATCTTTGCATACACCTTTCTCCCCGTCAGCGTGACGTGAATGTAGGGGAAAGATGTTTTTTATAAATATTGGAATATAAACGTATTACTTCTTCGCACATAAAGTTGGCTTACTTTTAAAATCAAGGAGAAGTGATGCAACAGATATTCCATGCTAATTGTTATATAGAATCCCTATATATAAAATTGGCATGGATGTCTGTTGTTTATCACTATTCTTGATAGGGTCTAGCCAACACCTATGTGTGGATAGTGAAACGACAACAGCGTCCGTGCCTTTCCTTTTTTTACCCCAACCCCACATCCTTTTTTTAAGGAGAGTGCATGGACGCCCAGTCGTTTTTAGAAGACAATCAAAACAACGAAAGCGATATGGATTTAGAAGAAACACTGGCACTTAAAAGAACCAATCACGAAAAGCTCATCCGGAATATGGATAAAGCTATCAGGAACGAGATGCTCAAATATGAAGAAGCAGAATTCTACATCCGCTTGCAGAGCGAATGTTTCAACCTTACCCGATAGTCGTTAAAGCATTGGCACTGCAAATTATAGATAACAAAAGGCGTAGCATCTTCTGCTCCATCGTAAAAGGACACAAGCTAAAACGTCTGGCTGACTTTCACAAGCAAACACCGGAAGAAATAGCAATAGAATTCCGTTCTATCGTATGCGAATTGCGACGCAAGATTAATAACGGAGCGTTTACAGCCAAAGAGTCTGTCAATCTCCGGCTAAAAATGGAACGGGATATATTAGAACATAAAATACGGGATTATGATGAATTATGCCAAAGGTTGCAGTTGAAAAACAAAATATTGCACGACCAACTTGACATGCTTCGGGATAATCAGAAAAGGCATTCGAAGGACGAACAAGAAATAACACATGAAAAAGAACAGGAAATAATACGGAAAACAAGAAAAGCATTGCTGGAAGAATTGCAGCGAAAGATGGAAATACAGATAGAAGAACAAACCAAAAACCTGCATCACGAATCTTTCGTCATGCGCTGTATGCAATGGCTGAAAAATGCCCTTAGGCTTCCAACCGTCTCTCACTAGAGTTAATAAAACACTTTGTTATTGTCACTTGTCACTTTTAAAGGATAAGCTCCTTATTATTAAGGCAGTAATGGTGATAATAGGTGGTGATAATAAGGTGATAATAGAACTTTTTCTGGTTTCTATTATCACCTGCTTTTAATAAGAAACAGGATTAACACGCTGATTAACAACTATAAAACAGACTATTCAGAAGCATTATCTGCATGTGTTAAAAACTCCATTTTCAGCGTGAATATGCGTTGTTTATGCCATATATAACTTAATGTATGCCGCCTGCATTAAGCCATAGCATAGTAACCTTAACAAGCTAACAAGGTTTGACTAATATATTTAGTACGTTTCATGTATTCGTTTCACGTGCGTGGACCGTTCGGTTCACGTACATGAACCCAATAGATCACGTACGTGGACTGATGGACCCATGTACGTGAAATGACTTCTTCTTACTGACAGAATACATTAATCTAACCTACATAATAGCCTAATGAACGGTTCTCCTACTATTAATCCCGGGTGGTTATCTTCCCCTTGTACGGATAAATGTTTGTGTATACTATAATAAAAGACAGGAGTTGCCTTAAGCAAACTTAAAGCAACTCCTGTCTTAACTATTTAAAAGTATAACTGATTAAAGTTCCAGTTCTTTCCGATCATTGCGGATAAATTCCAGCAACCGTTCCACCGCCTCTTCTTTGGGTATGTTTTTCTCTACGCAAACTTTACCTTTATAAAGGCTGATCTTTCCGCGTCCGGCACCTACATAGCCGTAGTCAGCATCCGCCATCTCGCCGGGACCGTTGACGATACATCCCATGATGCCGATTTTCAAGCCTTTCAGATGTGAGGTAGCCGCCTTGATACGCGCAATTGTCTTTTCCAGATCATAAAGCGTACGACCGCAGCCCGGACAAGAAATATATTCCGTTTTAGAAGTACGGGTGCGTCCTGCCTGCAAGATACCGAAGGCAGTAGCATCTACTACCGCATGACTCAGACTTCCTTGATTGAACAGGAAAATCCCGTCACATAAACCGTCAAAAATCAATGCTCCCATATCAACGGCGGACTTAATCTGCAAATCTTCCGCCTCGTCCTCCGCATAATGCTGGAAGAAAACAACCGGATTCTCCAGACCTTCCGTCATGAGTTGATGCACCAATGCACGGTGCTCGCCCAAGCGGTTCGGATGATTGCTCTGAGAAATAACCACAACTTCGGGATGCACCTTAAGACAGGCAATCACTTCATCCGTTTGCGCCATGTAAGGCATAAACAGGAATTTCAGTTCTGCACTGCACTCGCCCATCAACGGCAACTGCGCATGATTGAAAGCAGGCCATGTTCCGGCCTCCCCTTCCCATACATCGGCATCAAGGATATATTCCACTCCTTCTTCCCGCTGTTCGGGCAACGTTCTTCCGGCATAGATATAATCCGGAGTAAACTGCGGATTGACTCCGTCTTCCCATCCATGCGGTCGGCAATAACGACAGGGAGATGTTCGCCCCCGATATTCCGCACTGCCCGCGTCTTGCGGCGCGAAGGAGAAAGATAATTAAATTCCGGTGCCTCCATACCCGGGATATAGGGATGATCCTGCCTCAACAGAACATAATCCACCAGCTTGCGCGCTACGGGAATTTCCGCTTCGGGAGCCTCACTAAGCGACACACGAATCGTATCTCCCAATCCGTCACAAAGCAATGCACCGATGCCCAAGGCAGATTTTATACGTCCGTCTTCTCCGTCTCCGGCCTCCGTCACTCCAAGATGCAGGGGAAATGACATTCCCTCCTGTTCCATCACGGCAACAAGCAAGCGGACGGTCTTCACCATCACCACCGTATTGGAAGCCTTGATCGAAATCACACATCCGTGAAATGTTCCGCCACACAGATACGCAGGAATTCCATACAGGATTCCACCATCCCTTCGGGAGTGTCTCCGTAGCGGGACATGATACGGTCGGACAGGGAACCGTGATTGACTCCGATGCGGATAGCCGTATGATTCTCCTTACAGATATTCAGAAACGGCACAAAGCGGTCATGAATCTTCTGTATCTCCTGCGCATACTCCTCGTCGGTATATTCCAGTTTCTTAAAAGTACGCGCTGCATCTACATAGTTGCCCGGATTGATCCGTACCTTTTCTGCATATTGAGCTGCTACATCGGCCACTTTCGGATTAAAATGCACATCGGCCACAACGGAACCATATATCCCTGACTTCGTAGCCCGATATTGATATTCATCAGGTTTTCCGCTTCCTTGACGCCCTGCGTGGTCAGTCGTACATACTCGCCGCCGGCATCGACGATGCGTTTGCA
>ERZ860009.693-NODE-693-length-13716-cov-2.322378_pt1 | contig 13716 bp, 11 predicted proteins | sample MGYA00510114_ERZ860009 | MGnify/ENA primary metagenome ERZ860009 (study PRJEB30046, sample SAMN00715177) | human gut metagenome | study: EMG produced TPA metagenomics assembly of the A metagenome-wide association study of gut microbiota in type 2... | reverse complement strand
TGTTTAGGAGAACTTTCATTCAGGCAAAATTTTGGAGTGAATGTAGTTGCAATCACGCGTGGTGATTTGAATATATACATTCCGAAAAGTTCTGAACCTATTTATCCGCAGGATAAACTGACTGTAGTCGGTACGGATATGCAATTGCAGGAGTTCGAAATAGAATAGAAGATGTAAAAACCACAATAGATACGGATGCAGTAGATAAAAAGATGACGCTCCACTCTTTCACTGTAGATGATGAATTCCGTTTCTTAAATAAAACCATTGCACAGTCTCATTTGGGAGAAAAGTACGACGGTATCGTTGTGGCTATTGAACGGAATAATGAATTGATCCCTCTGGATAAAGATACGGCTTTCCAATTAGGAGATCTCGTTTGGATTGTGGGGAACCGCGAGAAGATTAGAGACATACTGTAATAAAGTCCGGGTTCAAATAAATCACATTACATATAAAACAAAAGAGAGCTGTAAACATTTAATCTACAGCTCTCTTATTTTGATTTATTGTATATTCAGCGATCTTTACTTCACTTCCTCAAAGATAATCATTACTGAATATCAATACATTATATATTGCTTGGTACAGATATGATTACTTTGCTCCAGTTACTACATATTTAAGCCTTAGAAAAAGCAGAAAAACCGCCACAGGAAAACTTTAACTTAGTTTAACTATGCTATTTTGTGTGATTTCTGTTTTCTCTTGTTTTCAAATAGTCTTGGATATTTTCTCTTGTTATGGTTTTGCTTTCAAAAATCACTGATTACTATGTGATTGCAAAAATACACCTACGATTTGTCTATCGTTTTTTATGAAAATCTATTGTACCTTTGCATAGGGAAAATAAACAATAATAGGTATGAAGCAAAAACAAGATATACTTCACTCTCTGATAATCGAGGTTACTATGGTGCTATTAGCTTCAATGATAGCGTTTCAAGTATGCAATATGCTTGGAATACGAATGAGTTTGATTCCATTAGTTATGGTCATCGGATATGTCATACAAAAACTACTACACCATCTTTGCATTATCTTAGCAAGGTATCTTGTTGATGCAATTCCTCCATCATTGCTAATATCTGTCAAAAAGTGTGTGAGTAAAAAGACACAGCCTTTAGCGTATTCACCTACCTCAAACAATGAAGAAGTCCAGAAAAAGCGACTGGAGCTATTTCATTATGAATACCAACGTGAGCAACAACAATACCAATGGCAAAAAGAAAGAGAAGAAGATGAAAAATTGAATGCTATCCTGAGATACACACGAGATACATTTAAACGGTTTGATTTGGAGGAAATAGAGATTTACCAAATATGCGAATCTGTCCGCTATTTTGCAATTAACCGTCAAGTGCTTTCTGCAACCGAAATTCATATCAAGAAGCGCACGTCCCTCACTCAAATCTCGTTGAAGAACTTTGCTTGGAATATCGCTTTTCAATATAATATAGGTAGAGATATGACTACATCATTTGTAATGGCGACATTTGCAGAGTGGTTTGCCAATTCCACATTTGATACTGTTAGAAAGAATCTGCGTACAACCACAGGACGGCATAAGATTGAAATAGACGAAAATATTTTGGCAAAGTACAATGTGCAGACCCATTAGCAAAATTAAATTTATGCATGTTTCGCATAATAAGATTAGGCCAACCCCTTATCATATATGACATTCAATAGTTCGTTTGCTAGTTTGGTATCTGAAATTTTAATGATACTGTCTTCTTCTGTTGAATATCCAAGAACATTAACACTACCATACCAGATGGCCGTTTTATCAATGATACAGGCGCATAACGATAGTTTTGGAACAATCCTTATGAATAACCCTTGATTCTTTAGATACTCGGTTTGTTCGTTCTCGGTTGTTGTAAAAATAGCAACATCAATACCATTTGCCTGAAGTTCAAGCAAGTTTTTTATAAGCGCGTTCCGCTCTACACGGTAAAGTCTTGGAGATGATATTACAACAGATTGATTTGAGCTTTTCATTTCTTGAACAATGGGATAACGGAACGTATTCCCATTGAAGATTTGCCCTTCACACGATGATAAATGCAAGTCCTCAGTCGCATCAAATAAAGTCGATACTTCTTTCGTAAGAACACGATAACCAATGGCTGAATATCCCTTTAGCCGTTTACGATACATACTTTCGCACACAGGTTCGTGTATGTCAATATAATCATAAATGCGAACATCTGTTTTACCTTCATTCTCTCTATGCAATCGACCTGCATATTGGGCAACCAATCCTTTCCACGAAATAGGAAGAGCAAGAAATAGTGTATCAAGCCTTGGATAATCAAAGCCCTCTCCTACATATTTTCCTGTAGCGACTATTACAAGAGGAGCGTCCCGTGGAATATCCTGTAGTTTTTGTATAATTTCACGTTTATGTTTGCTCGTACCCTCTCCTGTAAGTTTTATAACATTAGCTACTTGTGGTTCAAGCATTTTCGTAATCAACTCGACATGAGAAGTTCTACTTGTCAGTATAATTGGTGTACGACCTGAGGCTACTGCGTTAAGAACATCTTCTATGATGAGATTATTTCGCATCTCAGATTCCGCAAGTGATTGTGAGAGTGCCGTAAATGTATGTTTGTCGTCTGTAACGGGTCGATACGAAGTAAACCTCGGCACAAGATAACGTTGAAACGATTGTTTTTGTATCTGTGCCTTAGCATCAACTGAAAATCGAATCGGGCCACATTGCATAAAAATAATTGGCTGTAGTCCGTCTTTGCGAATTGGAGTGGCAGTAAGCCCATAAACATAATGAGCCGTAACGTGTTTTAGAACATTTTCAAAAGTTATTGAAGATACATGATGACATTCATCAACAATAACCATTCCGTAATCTTGTACAAAAGACTTGACTTCACCATCTTCAAAGCAAGATTGCATAAGAGCCACATCAACAACTCCATGCAATGTATTTGAAGTTGAATCAAGACTTCCGACTGGAGAAAAGACTTTCTTTCTACCACGTTTCTTAGGTACGTTATCCTCTATGAAATCAATATCAAGAAATTCAGAAAGGCGTTCGTGCCATTGCATAAGCAATGCTTTAGAATGTACCAAGATAAGTGTATTTATCTTTCTTTGGGCAATCAATGCTGCCGCTGTAACAGTCTTTCCAAAAGCGGTTGTTGCCGACAATACTCCATTTGTATGGGGCATAAGTGAATTAATGGCTTCTAACTGCTCATCACGTTCTTTACCCTTAAAGGCTATCGCAATAGATTTGCCATGGTTGGTTTTATCAATTATTTCATAATCAATACTTAGAGAAGACAACATGGCTATTATAGCCTCTTCGCACCCCCGAGGCATAACAAGAAACTCATCATTGAAATCAGCGCGACAGATAATGCGAGGAATGTTATATGTTGAAATACGCATTGCCTGCTTACTGTAAAAATCAGGATTCTTGAAGGCGGCAAATCGCTTCAACTGATTAATCACCTTGCTGGAAATTGAACTTAATGGGATATAAATATTGTCGGATTTGTTGATTTTAAGTTTACTATCAAAGTCTGTCCGTGCGACTTCTTGTACAATAGGTATTTCCCAAGGCTTTGCTTCCGAAGATGTGGCTAATGCTCCAAAATCCTCTTGTTGATGTTCAACCAACAATCTATCCACGACACATTCGTCAATTCTCTTGACATTGTACAAATATGCCCATTGGTCTTTGAATGGAAGAAATTTATCATCAACAAAAACGCTGTTTCCCACTTTTCTTGCTCCACCTTGTAATGGTAGTGCTATTAGATTTCCAAATCCTCCTTCCGGTATTCTATCTTGGTTTGGAAAGAAACGGTCGTATGAATCAAAAGAAATTCTTCCATTCCGCTTCATAGCTTCCGTAAGAATGATATTACCAAACCGTCTCACTTTAATAGCTGGAATCGCATCAGTGAAGAAGACCCATACATGTGCTCCATTTCCAGACCTTGAACGCTCAATGCTACATGGGACATTCCAATCTCGACAAACAGAAACGAATGCCAACACATCATCCTTATATCCGTGAGTGCAGTTTTTGTCATCAAAATCAGCGCACAGAAAAGAGCATTTATTATCCGGAGTGATGACATACAGGCCGATAACATCACATCCGTTTTCGTCTTTACCTTCCAAATGACGATATATGTCTTGGTTTGTCAATGACGCAAAATTACGGTTGGGACATTCCGTACATTTATGTTTTTTCTTGTCGCATATTCCTCTACGCCATTCGTTGATACAGACTGGTTGATAGCCACCTTTTTCTGTGGTTTTGCTGAACCATCGTCGTGCAAATACATCATCCCTTCCTTTGAAAAAGCTATGGAATAATTCTATTTTCTCATCAAGAGAGAAATATACAGGAGGAAATGAGATAGAAGAGAATACTGATTCCTCATCCATTCTGTTTGTAGTAGAATAGGCAATGCCGTATTGCCGAAGGATTGATTTCAATTCTTCGTTTTCCGCAAGAAGGCTGTCGTATTTTCTGACAAGTGTGTCGTATTTCTCCTTAAAGTTATCCATCATACGCTTAGAGATTCTTTTGACACTTACAAAAATACGAAAAAGGACCCAGACTATTGAATATAATTCACTATATTTGCAGAATAAAATTACATCTAAGAATGAAGCTAAATAGAATAAAGGCAGTCTTGACAGACAAAGGTATCTCGCAGACATGGCTAGCCAAACAACTTGACAAAAGTTTTAGCATGGTTAATGCCTATGCTTGTAATAGAATCCAGCCCAATTTGGATACGTTACAGCAGATTGCGGAAATACTTCAAGTGGATTTAAAAGAATTGATAACGGACAAAAACGAACGTCAATAGCGTTTGTCGTTATCAATTATTTTTACACTACAACTTCTGATAATATAAAAATATAGGAATATATGACACCGGAAGAAAAAGCTCGAATTAAAATTGACCAATGGCTGACCGAAGCCGGTTGGAAAGTTATAAACCGAGAAGAATATGAACCGACTTGTACGGCTGTAGCCATAAGGGAAGGATTGCTAAAAGGTAATCTTGAAGCCGATTATTTCCTTTTTATAAATGGAAAGGCTGTTGGTGTGCTTGAAGCCAAGCGTGAAGAAACGGACGCTTTCTCGGCAAAAGTGTGTGAGCAAGCTGCACTATATGCTAAAAGTGTACCCAATATCTACCAAACGTATCAGAAGCCATTACCCTTTATCTTTACCTCCAACGGCAAGGAATTATATTTCTGTGATTTTCGCGAAAAGGATGCTTGTTTCATCCAAATAATGACTATACCCACACCGCACGAACTGGTTAAGAAGTTGGGAATAAATGATTATTTTGCCGGACTACCTACTCTGCGCAAAAAAGGGTTGCGTAATTGCCAATATGAAGCCGTTACAGAACTGGAGAAAAGTTTTCGCACAGGTCAAAATCGTGCATTGATGGTTCTTGCCACAGGTGCAGGTAAAACATATACGGCTTGCCTTGCTGCATATCGTATGTTGTCATACACTCCTATGCGCAGAATCTTGTTCCTTGTGGATAGGAACAATCTTGGAAAACAAGCTGAAGGAGAGTTTGGCACATTCCGATTGACTGAAAACGGTGATGCTTTCAACACAATATTCACTGTCAACCGTCTTCGTTCTGCTTCCATTCCTGCTGATAGCAATGTAGTTATATCAACCATACAACGCCTTTTCTCTTTCTTGAAAGGAGAAGCCATAGAAGATACGGATGATGATGACGACAACGAACTAACGGAAGAAGTCGCCTTGCCTGATAATCCGAATTTGCCCCACGATTACTTTGACATGATTATCATAGATGAGTGCCACCGCTCTATCTATGGAAACTGGCGCAAGGTACTCGAATACTTTGACACGGCAAAACTAGTGGGACTGACGGCAACCCCTATTCCAGAAACAATAGCATTCTTCAATAACAATCGTATCGTCAACTATACTTTGGAAAAGAGTATTGTGGACGGTGTAAATGTGGATTGCCGTGTATATCGCATCAAGACAGAAGCTACCGAAAACGGTGGAGCTATATTGGAAGGAGAAAAAGTAAAAGAGGAGACTCGCTATACAGGAGAGATAAAAACAATCAGCAACAAAGAGACAAAGACCTACACCAATAAAGAACTGAACCGAAGCATTATCAACCCGGCACAAATCAAACTAATACTCTCCACTTATCGTGATGCGGTCTATACCGAGATGTTCAACGACCCACAGCGTGAACCAAATATGGACTATCTGCCCAAGACTTTGATATTTGCTCTCAACGAAGCCCATGCCACCAACATAGTGCAGATAGCGAAAGAAGTGTTTGGACGTACTGATGACCGTTTCGTTCAGAAAATCACTTATTCGGCAGGAGATAGCAATGAACTGATACGACAATTCCGAAACGATAAGGATTTCCGTATTGCCGTGACTTGCACATTGGTTGCAACAGGTACGGACGTAAAACCGCTGGAGGTGGTGATGTTTATGCGTGATGTAGAGTCCCAATCTCTTTATGTTCAGATGAAAGGTCGTGGCGTGCGTACCATCGGAGATGAGCAGCTACGCAATGTTACTCCAAATGCCTTTAGCAAGGATTGCTTTTACTTGGTGGATGCTGTGGGTGTTACAGAACACGAAAAGACTGTCCCTACAGCAACTGATGAGCCTACGACAAAGACCATTACCCTCAAAGAATTATTGGAACGGATTAGTCATGGTTATATCCCCGATGAATATCTGAAACGGCTTGCAGCAACACTTGCCCGAATCTATAACAGAGCTGATAATTCTCAACGAAAAGAGTTTGAGAACTTGGCTCACGGTGATATGAAGGAATTGTCGGCAAGAATCTACACTGCGCTTGAAAACGACACACTTCCTCCTTTTATAAATGCAAATGAACCCAATAGCGAACGCAAAGGATTGGTTTCTCCACTTGCAAATCATGCGGATGCCAGAAGATATTTGCTTATCCTTGCTGCCGGATTTGTCAATACATTGATGCCGGGCGAGGACACGCTTATCTCAAAAGGTTTCTCCGTAGAAGAAGCAAAAAGTACGACGGAGGCATTCGAGGAGTTCTGCAAAGAACATAGTGACGAGATAGAAGCTTTACGCATTATATATAATAATGAAGGAGAGCCAATCACTTATTCAATGTTGAAGGACTTGGAGAATAAACTCAAAATGGCGAATAACCATTTTACGTCCAAACAACTTTGGAACTCCTATGCCATAGTCAATCCAGCGGTTGTAAGACGTTCCACAACAAAGGAAGAAAGTGATGCCCTGACCAATATCATACAGTTGGTTCGTTTCGCTTACCATCAGATTGAAAAATTGGATAGCGTGGTTACCACCTCCAAGCAATACTTCAACTTGTGGCTGGGACAAACGCAACGTAACATAACAGACAAACAGCGAGAAGTAATCAGCCGCATTGTAGATTATATTGCATCCAATGGAGCTTGCACTATTAGAGACATCCGAGAGGACGATGCAACCCAAGCGGCTCAAATGATACGAGCCTTTGGTAATATGCAGAAGGCAGACGAGGCTTTGCACTCACTTTACACATTTGTAGTTTTAAGAAAATCAGCATAATATAATGGCAACAAATAACGCAACAGAGCAGTCGCTCACAAAAAAGGTTTGGAATTTGGCAACAACCCTTGCCGGACAAGGCATCGGCTTCACCGACTATATCACCCAACTGACCTATCTTCTGTTTTTGAAGATGGATGCCGAGAATGTAGAAATGTTTGGAGAGGAATCAGCTATACCCACCGGTTATCAGTGGATGGACTTAATCTCTCTTGACGGATTGGATCTGGTCAAGCAGTATGAAGATACGCTAAAGCAGCTCAGCGAACAAGAAAACCTAATTGGCACAATTTATACCAAAGCCCAAAACAAGATTGACAAGCCCGTTTATCTCAAAAAGGTTATCTCGATGATTGATGAAGAGCAGTGGCTCATCATGGATGGAGATGTAAAGGGTGCTATCTATGAAAGCATTTTGGAGAAGAATGGTCAGGATAAGAAGAGCGGAGCCGGGCAATACTTTACGCCTCGTCCATTGATTAAGGCAATGGTAGATTGCATCGCTCCACAAATGGGCGAAACGGTTTGTGATCCGGCTTGTGGTACTGGAGGTTTCCTGCTGACGGCATACGACTATATGAAAGATCAATCCGCCAACAAGGAAAAGCGTGACTTTCTGCGTAACAAAGCTTTGCATGGAGTAGACAATACACCATTAGTTGTAACGCTTGCTTCCATGAACCTCTATCTGCATGGTGTCGGTACAGACCGAAGCCCGATTGTATGCGAGGATTCTTTGGAGAAAGAGCCTTCCACGCTTGTTGATGTGATTCTTGCCAACCCTCCTTTCGGCACTCGTCCGGCAGGTTCGGTAGATATTAACCGTCCCGATTTCTATGTCGAGACAAAGAATAACCAGTTGAATTTCCTCCAGCACATGATGCTGATGCTCAAAACAGGAGGACGTGCTGCGGTGGTATTACCCGATAATGTTCTTTTTGAAGCCGGAGCAGGTGAAACTATCCGCAAACGCTTGTTACAGGATTTCAATCTTCACACCATCCTGCGCCTACCCACCGGTATTTTCTATGCTCAGGGAGTGAAAGCCAACGTATTGTTCTTTACAAAGGGGCAACCCACTAAAGAGGTTTGGTTCTATGACTATCGTACCGATGTGAAGCACACTTTGGCAACCAATAAATTGGAACGACATCACTTGGATGATTTCGTTTCCTGCTACAATTCCGGTAACTTAGCCGAACGAAAAGAAACATACGATGCCGAGAATAATCCACAAGGGCGTTGGCGCAAATATGCTGTGGACGAACTATTGGCTCGCGACAAAACCAGTCTCGACATCACTTGGATTCGTCAAGGTGGCGAAGTGGACGACCGCTCATTATCGGAACTAATGGATGAGATAAAGGAGAAAAGCGATACTATCAGCAATGCCGTGGCAGAGCTGCAAAAGTTATTGGCAAATATAGAGGAGGACTAAATTTTATGGGCAAAGACATCATCACAAACAATCAAGAAATAAACAACTTGTTTCAAAAAGTTGTTGACCTTATCACTCAGGCAAGGAAACGTGTGGCGACAACAGTCAATATCGCTGAAGTCTATACAAAATTCCATATTGGCCAATATATAGTAGAATATGAACAAAAGGGAGAGATTAGAGCTGAATACGGAAAGACTGTACTGAAAGAACTCTCTAAACGTCTGACTGACAGATTAGGAGACGGTTGGGGATATTCAACTTTAAAAAACATCAAACAGTTCTATTTAGTTTATGCGAAAAGGCTAAACACTGTCGAGCCAATTGAAAACAGCAAACTTAGGTTGCAAAATGAGGAAAGGAAATACGATCAAGATTTAGTGCAGGATAAAAAGGACAAACACTGTTTAGCCTTTTCAGAAGAATCATTTACTCTTTCGTGGTCACACTATCTAATATTGATGCGTATAACAGACCCAATGGCTCGAAGATTCTATGAAATTGAGTGCCGACAACAAGATTGGAGTGTGCGACAACTCAGCCGGCAAGTGGCATCTTCGCTTTACGAACGTCTTGCGCTCTCACGTAACAAAGACGAGGTGATGCGGTTGGCACAGGAGGGACAAACCCTTGAAAAGCCATCTGACATTATCAAGAACCCCATTACATTAGAGTTTCTTGGTCTAAAGCCTGATGCTGTATACTCGGAAACTAAACTAGAGAATGCCATTATCAGCAAGATGCAGCAATTCCTATTGGAACTTGGCAAGGGATTTCTTTTTGAGGCTCGTCAAAAGAGATTTACATTTGATGAACAACATTTCTATGTTGACTTAGTGTTCTACAATCGCTTGCTACAATGTTATGTGCTTATAGACTTGAAGATAGAGAGACTTACCCATCAAGACTTAGGACAGATGCAGATGTATGTCAATTATTACGATCGCCACGTCAAACAAGATTTTGAAAAGCCGACAATTGGCATCCTGCTGTGTAAGGAGAAAAACGATGCACTTGTGGAACTTACCTTACCCAAAGATGCCAATATATACGCCTCGGCATATCAGCTCTATCTCCCTAACAAAGCTCTATTGCAGGCCAAGGTAAAGGAGTGGATTGAAGAGTTTGAAGAGAGTGAAGAAGAGAAACAAATAAACAAAAACTAATTGTGCAGCCAAGAACTGCACAAACTGTCCAACCAAAAATTGGACAAATAGATTAACTGGTATGGATACTAAGAAATTACGTCAAAAGATACTCGACCTTGCCATTCATGGTAAACTCGTCCCTCAAGACCCGAATGATGAGCCTGCATCTGTTCTCCTTGAACGTATCAAGGCAGAAAAGGAGCGACTGATAAAAGAGGGTAAAATTAAAAAGAGCAAAAAGTCTACAAAGGCTTCTGATACGCCCCATTATGAGCAGGTGCCATTTGAGGTGCCAGGTTCGTGGGTATGGTGTACATTGGGAGATTTGGCTTTTTACAAAAAAGGCCCATTCGGAAGTAGTCTAACTAAAGCTATGTTTGTTCCCAAAAGTAATGATACATACAAAGTATATGAACAAAAGAATGCCATACAAAAGGATAATACCCTTGGCTCATATTTTATAACGAAAGAAAAATATGATTCACTAATTGGATTTGCTATACAACCATATGATATTATCGTAAGTTGTGCAGGTACTATTGGAGAAACGTATGTATTGCCTCAGAATAGTCAAGAAGGAATAATCAATCAAGCCTTAATGCTTATCAGACTTTATAGCCGAGAGATAGAACAGTTTTACCTTCTTTACTTTGACTTTATTCTTAAGGAAGAAGCATATAAGGAAAGTAAGGGTACTGCTATTAAAAACATTCCTCCATTTGATGTATTGAAGGGTTTCCACATTCCTTTACCACCAATTAGTGAACAGCAAAGAATCTTGAAAGAAATTGAGCATTGGTTCTCTTTGATTGACATCATAGAAAGAGGTAAAGATGACTTGCAAACCACCATTAAGCAAGCCAAGAGTAAGATTCTTGACCTTGCCATTCATGGCAAACTTGTACCGCAAGACCCGAATGACGAACCTGCCTCTGAATTGCTCAAACGCATCAATCCAAAGGCAGAAGTCACTTGTGATAACGGGCATAAGTGGAAGTTGCCTCAAAGTTGGTGCTGGGCAAAAGGAAGACAAATCTTTTTGCCGATGAAATCTACCAAACCTCATAATGATGAATTTTTGTATATTGATATTGATTCAATTGATAACAAACGGCAGATAATAATAAAATTAAAAGTATAAAAACAGCTAACGCACCGAGTCGAGCAAGCCGTTATACACAAAAGGGAGATGTTGTATTTTCAATGGTACGTCCTTATTTGCGTAATATTGCTAAAGTTAGTGTGGATGGCTGCATTGCGTCAACTGGTTTTTATGTATGTAGTCCCATTGATGACCTTAATTCCGAGTATTGTTATTACCTTATGATCTCTGATTATGTTGTAACAGGACTAAATCAATTTATGAAAGGCGATAATTCTCCATCCATAAACAAAAGTCATATAGATGAATGGTTATTTCCTTTGCCTCCATTCCCCGAGCAGCAACGTATCGTCCAAAAGATAGAGAAACTATTCTCCCTTCTTGACCATATTAAAAAGTCCTTAGAAGTGTAGTCAAATGCACTTCTAAGGATTATAACGTATTTACCAGTTTACAATCTTATCCACGATTTTTTGCTGTTCGCTGGCTGTTCGGCGGAGATAAATACGAGTGGTTTCTATACTCTCATGCCCCATGAGGTCAGCTAACAGAGCTATGTCATTGAAACGGTCAAGAAAATTCTTGGCAAAACGATGACGAAAAGAATGAGGGTAAACAACCTCTCGGTTCATTCCGTATTTTTCGGCAAAATGTTTGAGTTGGGATGCAATGCCACGAGTAGTAATCCGCTCGCCAAATCTGTTTAGGAAGATATAACCGGAACTTACACCTTTCTCTTTGAGCCATTTGGAGGCTTCCGTGCGTAATGTCTTGGGGATATACAGGCGGCGTATCTTACCGCCTTTGCTATAAAGGTCAAGATACCCTACTTGCACATGTTCCGCTTTGATTTGGAGAAGTTCGCTTACACGTGCCCCAGTAGCAGCCATAAACCAAACCACAAAATACCATTCATCATAGCCATCCGCTTTTAGCTGTGCTTTCAAAAATTTGTAATCGGCATCGCTGATTACGTTTTCCAGAAAGTTCTTCTGCTGAACCTTGACAAACTTTACTTTCAGTTTGTCCTGCTTTGTAAACTCCAAATACTTGTTGATGCCTTGCAGCCGCAAGTTTACCGTTTGTGGTCTGAAGTTCTCCACCAAGTAGCCTTTATAAGCCAACAGATTCTTCTTGTTCACTTCCTTATAGTGAGTAAGGAAATAGTTTACCGTCCACACATACGATGTCACGGTGTTCTTTGCCAAATTAGTTTTGGCAAGATGATTTTTGAATTTTGTTACCATATTACATTGATTAATAATGAGTATGGTAATAATATAAGGTATAGCTGTTATGATATGGGGTGGTTTGAAGCCAACCCATCATAATAAAATGGTTGGTTTATATCGGGCATTATCCGAACATACCTTTTGATATTCCTCGGAATTGGATATGGGTAGAACTCGGAAAGATTGGTAGATGGCAATCTGGAAGCACACCAAATAGATTGAATAAAGCTTATTATGGTGGCAATATACCATGGCTTAAAACAGGTGATTTAAATGATGGATACATCACACATATACCAGAATATATTACCGAAAAAGCTCTGAATGAAACATCTGTAAAATTGAATCCTATAGGCAGTGTACTAATAGCTATGTATGGTGCAACAATAGGGAAAATTGGTATATTGACATTTGCTGCCACAACAAATCAGGCTTGTTGTGCCTGTGATGTATTCGAAGGAATCGAGAAAGAATATCTTTTCTATTTTTTACTTTCTCACAAGGAAGAATTTATAAAATTAGGAGGAGGTGGAGCACAGCCTAACATATCAAAAGAAAAAATTGTTAGTACATACATTCCTTTGCCACCAAATGCAGAGCAAATACGAATAATCAAGACTATTCATCAACTCTTTGACCAATTAGATATAATCACGGAGAGTCTATAAACTTCCCGTGATTATATCCAGTTGCTGAAACGCACGGTTTATCGCATTCACTATTCTTTGTTGTTCCTTATAAGGAGGTATAGGTACTTCGATTGCCTTGAATAGTTTTTTATTCAAGTGAGGAATAGCAGAACCTACCTTGTTTTCTCGTAAAGTCTTACGATGTAAGTTGATAACTTGTAAAACATAATCCGTATTCATATTGTCGTTGATAGACAACAGTTTGAATGTGCTACCTTGATAACCCTCGATGGGAGTACGGAACACTTCACCAGAGTTTTCGCCATCTACCAATATCAATAGAGTATTAGCAGGAGTGTATCTTCCTGCTGTTAAAGTTTTTGTTTCTCGTTCACCACGTAGGTACTTGACATCAAGATTTACTCTTTCAATCTCACTTTGCCTTTCTCCATCAGTCAAGCTGCATAAAGTTTGCATAGGAGTAACTACCCATCCATTTGGCAAGTTCGGATAATGCCCGATATAAACCAACCATTT
>ERZ860009.691-NODE-691-length-13729-cov-1.834284_pt1 | contig 13729 bp, 26 predicted proteins | sample MGYA00510114_ERZ860009 | MGnify/ENA primary metagenome ERZ860009 (study PRJEB30046, sample SAMN00715177) | human gut metagenome | study: EMG produced TPA metagenomics assembly of the A metagenome-wide association study of gut microbiota in type 2... | reverse complement strand
CAAGCTGGTTGCCCTGCATCGGTTCTAAAGCAACTTGTAGAAGCATCCTGTCAGCGTGAAAATCTATTGGTAACACAATCGAACGCCTAAACCGTGCTGCCACCCATCAGTTAGATTGGCTCCGGACGGTAGTAAGTATGGCAAAAGAAGAAATGAGAAACTCAAACGGAATTAGCCAAAAATGAAAACAATCTCCAATAAAACCGCCGAAGATATTATCCGGTGGCTGTCGGACTTAAAAAGTCGTTTACCTCCCGATTCGATTCAATCGAGAGAGAAGATAAGGAAATAGATAAAGCAATTAAAATATTAGAAAATGGAGAAATTCTTAGGACAAGACATCCCTGAAAACGAGCGTTGGCAATTCTTACAAGACAACGCCGATGCAGTAGAAGAAATCGGATATACTCACCGTTTTTCACCCGAAGAATTGGCACAAAAGAAAGAACTTCTCGCGGAAGCATCAATCAAAATCAATGACATCGAGGAAGAAAAGAAAGAGGCATTAAGCGACTTTAAAGACCGGCTCAAACCTTTAACGGAAGAGAAAGCCGAACTGCTTGAAAACATCAAGACAGGGTCGAAATTCATCCCAAGTGAAAAGTGTGTAAAAATCCTCTATCATGAAGAAAAAATGGCAGGGTATTACACCAACTTGGAGAGCTGGTTTATTCACGCCCTATCATGCCGCAGGAAATGCAGAAAACAGTATTTAGTATTAACCGAAAAACAGGAACAGATGACTGAACAAAACGAAAACAGAATTAATGTGGCCGTGCCTGAAAACTACAACGGCATGCCTATTGAAGTGATTTTAAGAGAGGGCCAAGCCCCCGAAGCACTTGATCCTAAGAGCCAGTGCCTGTTAAAATCATTGGGACAATTGAAAGTCCACTAAAGTGGCTTGAAAAGCGTGTTGAACTCATCGATCAAAAGACGGCGCATATCACTGTAAGTCGTGATGATATGAAAATATCGTTTTTGACAAAGAAACAGATTATTATAGCAATGGTATTGAAGGAATCTTGCGGCCGTCCAAAGAAATGGTAGAGTTCGGAATTAATTCAGAAAAGAATTGGGAACCGATCAATTTGTCCAAATTCTTCAAGATGCACCGGGCATTCTTTAAAGATAAGGCAGAGAATATGGCTCTCGTATCCACTTTGAAGAATTTCAAGGCAAAAGTAAATCAAGACATTGAAAGGAGCAAAGAAGAAAACGGAAGCAAAACGGATAACTACTCACAGGTGGTTGACTCCAATCTGCCGAAGTCGTTCAAATTGAATATCCCTCTTTTCAAAGGATTCGATTGTGAAGAAATTGAAGTTGAAATTTACGCAGATGTTGATGGCCGGAATGTTTCATTATCACTTGTTTCTGCCGGTGCAAATGAAGCAATCGAAGATTACAAAAACAGGGTGATTGACGAACAATTGAATCTAATTCGTGAAATAGCCCCGGATATCGCGATTATTGAAATCTAATAACAGCCCGGGCAGCCGGGCTAATGGCTACATGGCGGAATTGGCAGACGCTCTAATAGAGATGAACACTATTAGGATTACAGTTCGGTAAATTCAGGTTCGAATCCTGATGTAGGCCACAAAAATCAGCATTATGGCATATATAAAACGCAAACCCAAAAAACAACCCCTATTCGACAATAGGTCATTGTAAAGAAAAAGCCCAATCTGAAAGCCAAATTAGACCGCATATTTTCCGAATATATCCGACTTCGGGATGCAAACCCGCAGGGATATACAGTTTGTATTTCATGCGGAAAGATAGTCCCTTGGAAAGAATCGGATTGTGGTCATTTCATCAACCGGAGCCACATGGCCACCCGATTCAACGAAAAGAACTGCAATAGCCAATGCCGGAGCTGCAACCGCTTCGACGAGGGGAACAACATCGGATACATGCGCGGATTAATCAAGAAATACGGACAAGCAGTTATCGAGGAGCTTGAAATCCTCAAACACCAACACTCCCACCTGTCCGACTTTGATTATAAAGTTTTAATCGACCTATACACACAAAAAGTAAAGCAACTCCATGAGGATAAAGGAATCTAACGACAGCTTCGAGATTACGTTTGAATACAACCGCAATCTCACGTGGGCGATAAAAAAACTGATGGGAGTGTGCCCGGGTGCCGAATATGATCCAAAACGCAAATCATTTTTCTTCCCAAAGATATATGCTCCGCAAGTCTATATGTTCGGACAAAAGTACGGCTTCGTATTTACCAAGGAGCATGCAAAAGCGGATTGGAAAATACCGGAACTTCCGGAACTGAAACAGGATATTCCCTTGAAAATGGAATTATACCCCTATCAGAAACAGGGTGTCGCCTACAACATCATCCACAAACGTACAATCATCGGTGATAAGATGGGGCTTGGGAAAACCTGTCAGGCAATTGCCTCCGTGCTTGCCTTGAATGCTTTCCCCTGTTTGGTTATTTGCCCATCTTCTTTGAAAATAAACTGGCAAAGAGAGTGGCACATGTGGACTGACAAAAAGGCTTGTATATTGAACAACTCAAACATAAATACATGGCATCTCTTCGCCGCCGGGAAATCGCTTTTTGGAGAAAGCATAAAAAACGACATATTCATCTGCAACTACGAAAGCCTTAAAAAATACTTTGTACAGGACATTGTTGCAAAACCCGGACAGGCTTTCAAACTGAAAGATGTGATTTTTACTCCAAACATCAACCTGTTTAAATCTGTCATAATTGACGAGGCCCACCGGATAAAAGACCCTTCATCCCAACAAAGCAAGTTTACCAAGGGATTAACGTCCGGAAAGGAAGTAATATTCGCTATTTCCGGAACCCCAGTAGTGAACAAGGCAAAAGACCTCGCCTCCATGCTTGCCATCATCAACCAGGTGGACAAATTCGGGGGTTATACAAAGTTTGTTGCTGAATACGGATTCAACGACAATATGGAAGAATTGAACTACAAACTCAACACAACCTGTTTTTACAGCCGGAACAAAAAAGAAGTATTGAAAGATTTGCCAGACAAGATACGTACCACAGTACTTTGCGAAATAGACAACCAAAACGAATACAATTCGGCACTTTCAGATCTTGCCGACTATCTGAAAAAATATAAGTCGGCAACGGATGCACAAGTTGCCCGTTCCATGCGTGGTGAAGTAATGGTAAGAATCGGAGTTCTTAAAAATATTTCCGCACGCGGGAAGCTGAACGCAGTGAAAGACTACATAACGGATGTTTTAGAATCCGGCGAAAAATTAGTTGTATTCATTCATCAGAAAGAAGTAGCTGGATATCTGTTACAAGCATTCCCGGAAGCTGTGACGATAACCGGAGATGATGACATGACAACAAGGCAACGAAACATTGATGCTTTTCAAAATGATTCTGAAACTACGTTAATCATTTGTTCCATCAAAGCCGCCGGCGTAGGATTGACACTCACAGCATCCTCTAATGTCGCATTTGTTGAGTTGCCATGGACAGCGGCCGATACAGATCAAGCAGAAGACCGCTGTCATCGGATTGGAGCCAAGTCTACCGTAAACTGTATCTATTTTCTCGGTAAAAACACTATCGACGAAGATATATACAAACTAATCCAAGACAAGCGCGAAGTATCTAACATTATAACTGGCGGAACCAACGAAGCCATCGAACGGGAATCAGAGTTTGACTTATTAATAAAGAACATAAATATCAAGTGAACTATTGATAGCTAATACTATCGGTTTTTAAATGAAATTTTTATAGAACTATATTAAAATGATAGAACTACAAGCTATAGGTAACATCGGCAAGGATGCCGAGCAGAAAACAATAGGCGGCAAGTCATACGCCTCATTTTCAATCGGTGTAACAGAAAAAACATCAGACGGGAAAGACAAGACAACATGGCTCCGGGTAATGAAATACGACAGCGAAGGTAAGTTGACCGCATACCTTACAAAAGGGAAAAAGGTTTGGGTACGTGGCAATCCCTACTTTTCTGCTTATGTCAGTAAAAACACAGGTGAAGCCATCCCGGACACGACTATATGGGCTGACAAACTCGTGTTCTGTTCTTCAGGAGAAAAGCAGAATGGACAGCAAGACACCGGACGGCAACCGCAAGAACAGCAAACAACGGATAACTATTACGACGATCAACTTCCTTTTTAATCATGAAAACAAAAATTTGCATTAGATGCGGCATTGAAAAATCTATATCTGAATTTTACGTTCATCATGAAATGAAAGATGGTCATCTGAATAAATGCAAGATGTGCTGTAAAAAAGATGCTGCTTTTAACTATAAAAAGAAAAGCAAAAATGTGTGGTTTATCGAAGCGGAAAGAAGAAGAGGTCGAGAGAAATACAAACGATTGAATTATAAAGAAAAATATCCTCCAGATAAATTAAAATCCAACGCAAAAACAAAAAACCTACACAGATATCTAATATCGGCAGGATATGATATGAATATGAAAGAAGCTCATCACTGGAATTATGACTTACCAAAACAAGGCTTCATTTTGACGAGAAAATGCCATAAGTTAGTCCATAAATTTTTGACATTTGACGCCAAAACAAGATGTTTTAAATGGGGAGACATAATTTTGGACAGTCTTGAAAAACATTATGATTTCATAAAACATGTGTTCGATGAAAATAATGTTAATTCTGATATCATTTGCTTTAAGCTATGAAAATCAAACTCCTTAACACTTCCGTCGGTCTGAAACCGTTATACGATGAAGATTTCGAGGAAAAGAAAAAGTTGAAAATCGGAGAGGTTTACGAGGCCACTATCAAGCGACCTCGAAACCTTTCCTTTCACCGAAAATATTTCGGACTCATTAACCTTGCCTGGGAATATCAGAATGAGATAGCGGTAGAGCATTTCAAGCACAGCATCGAACTATTCAGAAAAACGGTAGAAATGGCAGCCGGATGGTGTGAGCCGATATACTCGATTGCCCGGAAAGAGTGGATTGAAGTTCCGAAGTCTATTGCTTTCGATAAAATGGACGAAGACGAATTTCAAAACCTATACGAACGTGTAAAGGACGTATTATTTAAATACTTCCTCAAAAACATTTCAGTTGAAGAATTTGAAAAGAACCTTATTAATTTTTGATGAACTCATACATGACCAGCTCCGGCGAATATGTTCTTAAATCGGTCATAGACCGCCGGATTAGAGCAGCCAAAGAAAAGAAGATAGCCCAGATGATTGAAAAATATGGCTATCTTTTCTGTGAGGAATGTCATAGAAATGAGGCTGCAGGTATTCCACTTGATTGTTCACACGATATTCCAGTAAGTGAATGTCAAAAAAGAGGCCAATCGGAATTAGCCTGGGATGTAAATAACATTACAATCAGGTGCCGGGAATGCCACCACAAACATGATCATCAATCACAATTTAGTTTTCCATGAAAATCCCATCTACCCTTTCTGCTCAAATCCTTTCCTTTCTATTTAAGGATAAAGCCGGACTAATCAGGCATCTCAAAGAGATACAAGATAGCCCGGTTTCTTTTTCGGATGTAAAAGGGAGGGAAAGACAAAGGAAGGCGGGGATACTGGTTAAGAAACTTGAAAAATTGAAACATTAAAATTATGACAGCAACCTATTTTGAATCCACAGTAAAATACGAAAAAGTAAATGAGGATGGCAAAGCAAAGAAAGTGACTGAATTATACCTCATAGATGCAATGAGCTTTTCGGAAACAGAAGAAAGGAGTTGCAGGCAGTTATCCGAAATAGTTCAGGGGGATTACCTCATTCAATCCCTGAAACGGTCAAAAATAACAGAATACATTGAATCAAATGACGAAAACGATGACCGACTCTACAAAGCAACAGTTAAAATAACCGATAGCGATAACTTCGGCAAAGAGAAAGAATCCTCAATTCATTATCTAGTTGCCGCATCAAACATCAACCGGGCATTGGATAACCTCGAAAAATCACTGTCAACATTTGTAATACCCTATGAGATAGTAAAAATCGAAGATACGAAGTTTGTAGAAGTGATCCCCTACATACCGGACGACAAAGAACGCATACCGGACAATTTAAAACCACAACAATAACACTAAAACTATAATATCATGGAAAAAATCACAGACAAAATTAAATCCTTCGAGGATGCTTGCAAGCATCTCAGACTTAACCCTAACGACCTGCCGGTTGTAGATATGCTTCCGGAGAAAGATGGGAAATCAATTATCGCATTCTACAAGCTTACAATTATTATCAGAGCATTGAATGAAGGTTGGGAACCAGATTGGTCAAATTGGGATGAATGTAAGTATTACAACTGGTTTTACGTTGAAAAAGGAGAAGACCAGCGTTCCTCCGGTTTTCGTTACGACGATACGGACTACACGCATACGTGCGCGGACGCCGGCTCTCGGCTTTGCTTTAAGAATAGAGAATTAGCCGAATACGCCGCAGAACAATTCAAAAAACTATATCGTGAATATTTACTCATTCTTTAAAAGAAAAAACATGAAGAAGACATTAGAGATAACGGAAGAACAAGCAAAGAAACTCTACTTTGAAGCATCCGAAAACTTCAAAGAAGTACTTGAATCGAACTTCGGGAAGACAACATTTCTGAAAAACTTTCAAGACGCAGTAAAGACATACTATGATGCTTGTGAAATCATAGGAGAAAAGCCGATTGACGAACAGCATTTAATGGACTGTGGACTCGGAAAGTCGGAAATCGCATTCATGAAATTGAAAACAATTTTCAAAGCTGCGAATAAAATGAACAACTATTGGAAAGCAGATTACTCCAATTCAAACCAGCATAAATATTATCCGTATTTTATCTGGCGTTCCTCCGGTTTTCGTTACGACGGTACGTACTGCACGGTTACGGGCACGGGCATCTGCTCTTGGCTTTGCTGCGGTACATCTGATGACGCAGAATATATCGGAAAACAATTTGAAGATTTATATAACGATTATTTTGGATAAAAAAACAAGATTAAAAGGGGAAATGAGCAATAATTTATTCACACCAGAAGACAGCGAGCGCATCGAATTACTCTGTCAGCTTAATCGCTTAGAGGCTCCCGTAGAAAAGTTACGGGAGCTTGTTGTTTATACAGAAAAATATAACCGCAAAAAGGAAAGGGAAGAGGGAAAGAAATGAGCAATCAGAATCAAGCCTCTAGAGGCATCGGATTTATAGGATTACTAACAATAGCATTTATTGTCCTTAAACTAACTAGTGTAATTGCTTGGTCATGGTGGTGGGTACTTTCTCCAGTATGGATCCCTCCATCTTTAGTCTTATTGGTTATATGGTTATGTTTTTTAGTGCGGATAATATTTTTATTCTGTACCCGAAAAAAGTATAAGAGATACCAAGAAAACTTGAAAAAAGGAATGAGTGGTTACTCTGCGTTTCGCGAAGCTTATAAGAAAAATAAGCAATCTGCACCGATAAGGGAAAGTAAATTCCAACAAAGACTTAAGGAAATACAAAATCGGCAAAAGCACCAATAACCTGCTCATGTTCTACTTAGCCGTGGTGCGGGGAACTAAAACAAATTTCTATCTAATAAAGAATCAGCATGAAAAATAACTACACAGAAGAACAAAAAGAAAAGGTATGCGATTTAGTTTATAAATGGATGGTTGAGAATAATTGTCATTCGGCAGAACATGCATCGCAGGATGACGATTGTACGATCAATGCCATCGACTTAGTATGTGAATTAGCTGAAATAGTTGGAATACCTTACGATGAAGATTAACCTATGCCCCGCATCCCGAAACCCAAACAACCAAAACCGATCATTTCCCGGCTTTCAACAAATTATTCCGACTGCCTGAAATGTATCTACTACCAACCGTGGAAATTCGGATTGGTTGATTGCCCGTTTTCAGTGGTGCCGCATGAAAACTGCGTGGACAGAAAAATTGAATGTGTAAATTATAAAATGGATGAACAAGGATTCTTAAAACTTAGCAGGAGCTTGAGCCATGAAATTATATTTAGTATATTAGGCCGAATTATAAAATACTAAATTAAATAATAATATGAAAGCAATTGAAACAACCTATAATGGTTATCGCTTCCGATCAAGATTAGAAGCTCGATGGGCTGTATTTTTCAAGTATATACACTTAGATTACGAGTATGAGAAGGAAGGTTTTACTCTTGAAAATGGGCTATCATATCTTCCTGATTTTTATATTCCATCCATGGATCTGTACATTGAAATTAAACCTTCATTTTCAGAAATTACCATGGATGATGCGTTAAAGATGGAGTGTTTTGGAAATAATAAACAACTTATGGTAATAATCGGTAGCCCAGGAAAGCAAGAAATGTATTATTTATCCAAATGTGTTTATAATGGACAAATTAACGAATATCTATCAGATGGTTCATACGATGATTTTACAGAATTTCTCGAAGGGATGTATCAATCATTTGAAGAGGTAGATTTTGCTATTTCTCCCTTTAACCATGATTGGACGATATGCTATAAAGATCTTAGATCTGCACCAGATGATTACGACTATAAAATAGCCTTATTAAAAGCTCGGCAAGCAAGATTTGAATTTGGAGAAAAAGGATAAAAAATGGCAAGACCTATTAAACAAGGACTTGAATACTTTCCATTTGACATAGATTTTTTTCAGGATTTAAAAATAAGAAAATTAATCAAATATCAGGGCGGCAAGGCTGCTACTGTGTATACTCTCCTGCTATGTAATATCTACAAACAAGGGTATTACATGATGTGGGATGAAGAGTTGCCTTTCATTATTTCGGAACAAACCGGGTTTGAAGAGGCGTATATACGGGAAGTCATAAAATGCTGCTTGGTAGTCGGGTTGTTTTCTAAAGAATTGTATGAAACTGAAAAAATACTGACATCAAAAGGTATTCAAGAACGATATAAAAATGTTTGCATTTCTTGCAAAAGAAGATATGTTTTTTCTGAATTTAACCTTGTTTCTTCGGAAGAAAAAGCCATTTCTTCCGAAGAAACACCTATAAACTCGGAAAAAAGTACACAAAGAAAAGAAAAGAAAAGAAAAAATAAAGTAAATAATAATGCCCCCTTACCCCCTGAAGGGGGAGAAGGTCAAGAAGATAAAAACGAGTCTAAAGGGATAAATTCCAAGGCTCGTTTTCTTTTTGAGGATTATTTTAGAAATACTTTTTCTAACGAGTATTACTGGACACCAAAAGATGCAGGAGCCATGTCCCAGTTGCTAAAAAAAATAAATTTTTCTCGAGAGAAAAAAAAGATGCCAACGGATAGTGATTCCACACTAAAGGCTTTAAAAGCGTTTTTGTGTTCGATAGAAGATACTTGGATTTTAGAACATTTTAGCGTTACTGTTATTAATTCAAAATACAACGAGATAGTCGCTAGTCTAAAAAAAGATTTAAAATTAAATCAAGGAAGTGGAAACAACAGTCGAAAATCTAATCAGGACGTATCAAAACAGGTTGATTACTCACAGAAAGACTATTCAGAATCTTTCTGATGTTGATTTGAGCGATCCTAAGACGTTAAAAGTGCATGAGTCGATAGTTGTATCAATCGGGGAAAATTATTGTAATAGGGAGGGGCGCAAGTTTGAAATTGACGACAATAATGAAAAATTGTTCCGATTCCTTCTGTATTACTTCAATGGATCTAAAAAAGCACTTGAAATATTTCCTGAAAAGCAGTATGCCCTGCACAAAAATATTCTCCTCGTAGGTGAACCTGGGTGTGGGAAAACAATGATGATGCAAATATTTTCGGATTACCTGAAAATAACTGATAATCCTAACAAATTTCACAATTTGAGCATCACACAGATGGTGAATTATTATAAAATCCATTCAAATATTGATCGGTATACATACAACGAAGCAGATGCAAAGTATTTCAATGGTAACCCTTTCAATATATGCTTAAACGACATCGGGATAGACATTCAACAGAAAAGTTTCGGAACAAACATTGACGATATCGTCAATGAATTTCTGTTTGCAAGGTATGAGATTTTCCAAAACAATTTCAAACGGACACACCTGACAAGCAACTTGTCTACAAAGGATTTTAAGGAAAAATATGAAGAACGGCTTGTAGACAGATTTAAAAACTACAATGTTGTAAACCTGCCTGGCAAATCAAGACGGAAATAATGAAAGAATTTTGAAAATGAAAATCGTACAAGAAGAACCACAGAAACTAAAAACCGACTATGAGATAGTCGCTCCTGTCAAACAAGAATACAAAAAAGTCGGAAGTATAAACCTCAAGAGGGGTATGACACTATACGAATTTGACTTTAAGACGCTTGTTTTGAAACCTGTTCAGATAGACCGCAGGCAAGCCATGGTAGACATTAATGGGAGGCCAGTCAAGAACGCAAGAGCAACATACAATCCGAATGCTCTCTATATTCAGGCACTGAATATGAAAAATGCCGAGAAAAAAGTAATAAAATTCTTGAAAAAACACCAACTCATAAAAAATGAAAAATGAAACGATATGAGAGAAAAATAGAAAAGTTTGCAAAGCGTTTTGTTGATGCTCCATGTAGCTGGAATTGTCGGAATTGTACATCACAACAAATTGGCTGCCGATTTTGGAATGATAAAGAATCATTCAAAGCAGGAGTTTTATTTGAAAAGGATAGAATGGGAAAAGCAAAGAAAATATGAAAACAAGTAAAAGCCAGGCAAACATACTAAGCAACTTATCTTTCGTCTTGGTGGATATAATTGAAAGTTGCTTTATCGAGGCTAATGAAAAGCTAAAAAGTGAGAATTGCGAATTTAAACACGAGGCTAAACGCGAGTTCAACCTCCTTCTTTCCCATTGCCGGAACCTGAAAAGATATGTCCGGAATTGCAGCGAAGAAACTCAGGAGTTTTTCGGTAAGGATTCGGATATGCTGTATCAGGCCTTAAAGCTTATAATCGACAGGTGTGGTACCGATGATGTAAAGCTTTTTAAGTTCTTCAATTACATTAAGACATTCCCGTCTCAGCTTGATATGGATATTGATGACACGGTGTTCAACGGAGTGTGTAAAAAATAGATTTAAAAATTATTGGTGTGTGCTATGGACAAATATGGATCGATAGATCAGAATTGGTATTCTTCCGAAAACCAAAAACATGAAAGGGAGAAAGCGACAGAAGCTTTGAAACAAATGAAAGAACTAGAAAAACAATATGAAAAATCCCGTACTGTGATTATTAAAAGAACACAGTACGGAGGAGTCAGGAAACGGTATTTAAAAACAAAATTATGAATAGAGAAATATTATTTAGAGGGAAACCTATTGATAAAAAATTCGGTGAATGGGTTGAAGGATTTTATATGGAGGATTTGGATAATGGCCGGGTAAAATCGTTTATTTTTAATACCCCTTTACAGATAGAAGTAGATCCGGAAACAGTCGGACAGTTTACAGGGTTAACTGACATAAAAGGGAACAGAATTTATGAAGGTGATATATTCGAAAGTATCTGCGGAATAATAGCAGTCGTAGAGTGGGATAAAGATGCCAGATTTTTAGGGTTTACATCACAACGAAGAATACTATATGTTGGACGAGAACCTAAGGTAGAGATTATAGGCAATATCCACGACAATCCGTCACTACTCAAATAATGGCTATCACATACCCATCACATTAGTAATATTTTAATATTCTGTTATTTGGGGGAATGAGTGTCATTCCTGATTATCAATTTATCACATAAAAATGGACGCCACCTAAATGATGACGTCCGCGCCAACTCCACCACAACAGACACCACAAAAAAACGTGTCTGCTTTATCTATTCTTACCGAGGTAGACCAATACCCTTACAGAAATAAACTCGCAGACACGTATATACGTAGTCCAACGAGCTTAGTATCTGTATTTCTTATTTTGGTCTTTTCGGTAAGTACTAAACTCAACTACAACAATTACAAAACAATATGCGCAACTCTTTGCGCATGGCAAATATAAGAATTATTCCTGAATTTAAATTAATAGAATAATGGATAAAAAACTACTAAACAAAATTCTGCCTTATTGCGGACATGGCCTGAAATCAATATATAAAGATTATTTGTGTAGAATCATTAAAAAATAATCCCTATGCAGAATGATTTTGATTTGTCGGAAAAATGCCGTATGTTTGCTTTCGATTCAGACCAAGAATCTTTTAGTGTAATTGAAAGTGCAGCATTTTTTTATGCTGTTATGTGATGTATCTTATCTAAGAAAATAAGCTACTCAAATCCCTGCGGATTGCTGTGCTTTACTGTACACAATTGATTCTTGGTCGAATTAGGGAGGCGAGTAGCTTTCTTTATTTTATTAATTTCAAATTTCATACGCGAATGACCAAGAATCGTGAAAATTTGAAAGCTGCTATCAGTGTAGCATCTATTCAACGTCCACCCCGACGAAACGAGGGTAAACTACTGCAATTAGAGCGTGAAATCAAGACGCTTAAATCCGAAAATCAAGAATTAAAAACGGAACTGGCTGAACAGAAAAGGCAGAACATTCTGGAAAAGCAGAAGAAAGAGGAAGAAAAACGGTGTAAGAATCGAGCCTATTACTTTATCCTAAGCGATGGTGCTTTCCAAAGGTTCGCCGAGTTCCATAAAACACACCGGGCAAATCTCGACTATCACGGGGCTTGCCTCGCGCAGCTTTATCTTGATTCATTTACTACAAAATAACTTACCATGAAAGAATTAGTTTTATTTGACAAAACTCAAAATAGTATTTTGGGTAATGTCAGATCGGACGGCGACATGCTTAGTCTGACAGATTTATGGAAAGCGGCTAATAGCCCAAATAAAAAAGACCCATCTACATGGCAACGCCGTGAATCAACAATTGAACTTATTGATACAGTGTGCAATTTTTTAAATACCCCAAAAATGGGGGTTTTGAAATCTAAGCGAGGGAAATCAAATGGAGGAACATGGGCGCATAAAAATTTAGCACTTGCTTATGCAAAATGGTTGGATCCCAAACTCCATATTCTAATAAACGAGGTTTTCTTCCAGCGTATCGAAGAAGAAAAAAATCCCGACCTTATAGCAGATCGGTACATTAAAGCCTACAAAAAGAGAGGTAAGGATGAAAAATGGATTCAAGAACGTTTTGAAGGGAAAGTAGTACGTAATACATTTACTTCTACTCTTGCAAAACATGGTGTAAAACATGATGGTTTCCGGCAATGTACGAATGCGATTTACTCCCCTTTATTTGGCGGTAAAACTGATGTAATCAGACAAAAGAAAAACTTACCGGAGAAAGCTAATATCCGTGATAATCTTTCCCGGCTTGAACTTATGTCAGTGAAATTTGCTGAAGAATTGGCTTCGGAAAATATTAAGAACAATAATCTACAAGGCAACAATGAATGTGCAAAAGCAAGTTTTATTGCTTCAAACGCGGTAAAAGATTGTGTTTTAAAAAGCAGACAGAAAATAAATCAAACAATATAAATATGGGTAAAATTTCAATTACATACAATGGGGAAAGTATCCTGATTGAATCAGAGAAAAAGAATTTAACAATAACAGCAGAACAAGCATATTATTTAAAGGAAATGTTATCTGATATTGATAGTAAATATAATCTAAGACCACAAATCCAAAACAAAACCAGTAAAGACTACAAGCGGCTCAAGGAGCTGCTTGATAAAGGAGAAAAAATAACTGTATTTTTAA
>ERZ860009.690-NODE-690-length-13747-cov-1.486123_pt1 | contig 13747 bp, 19 predicted proteins | sample MGYA00510114_ERZ860009 | MGnify/ENA primary metagenome ERZ860009 (study PRJEB30046, sample SAMN00715177) | human gut metagenome | study: EMG produced TPA metagenomics assembly of the A metagenome-wide association study of gut microbiota in type 2... | reverse complement strand
CTGAACGAACAAGGTCTCAAGCGCGGCGTGAACGGTCTTCGTCTCAACATGATGTGCGAAATCCCGAGTAATGCCCTGCTCGCCGAGAAGTTCCTTGAACACTTCGACGGCTTCTCTATCGGGTCCAATGACTTGACCCAGCTGACACTCGGTCTGGACCGCGACTCCGGACTGGTTGCCAACTTCTTCGATGAACGCGACGAAGCAGTGAAGGTCCTCTTGGCTCGCGCCATCAAGGCCTGCCGTGAGAAGGGTGCTTACGTCGGCATTTGCGGCCAAGGCCCGTCCGACCATCCCGACTTAGCTCAGTGGCTGATGGAAGAAGGTATCGAGTCCATTTCTCTGAACCCGGATACTGTCGTCAACACTTGGCGCAGACTGGCTAAAGACGTTAAGAAATAATTCTTAGTTTCTAAGCCTTACCAAACGGCCGTTTTCCTTTCGGATGCGGCCGTTTTCGCGTTCTTAACCTATAATTGACTCACGGTCAAAAGAGAGACCTCAAAGAAGGGAACGCATTATGGGATTGTCGTATTTTTGGTTTATTGCCGCTGCAGTGATCGGCGCGATGGATCTTTACTTCGGCAATGCTTTTCTATTGGTGATTTCAGCTGCCGCTTTTACGACAGCCCTTTTTTCCTTCTTCCTCAGTTCCGTTTATTTACAAGTCGCCATCTTCACCGTCATTTCTCTTTTAGTGATCAGTTATCTGATGCTTTTGCAGCGTCACTTGAGAGAAGTCGACTTTTATTCCGAAATTCTCCGCCGGCACATTGGTAAAACCGTGACGGTTCACGAATGGAGGCACAATCGGTACGCGACCGTCCAATACAACGGGCGAGTTTGGGAAGCCGAGATTGCTTTTAATGCGGGCGGTAATCTTCGTGCAGGGAAATACAAAATATGGAAAATGCTTTCGAACCGGCTAGTTCTGATTCCGTAGAAGGAAAAATCCCGGAGGGCGTCAGCCTCCCCAATCTTGACGATCCTCTCGTCATTAAAGATTTATTGAGAGCTCATGCAATGGCGGTCTCTAAACGCCTTGCTGAAGCCGTTCATAAAAATGTTCGTCGAGAAGAAGTCGTTCAAGCCGACCAGAGAGCCGCCGCATTCTTGGCTACAACGCTTTTAGGTCAAAATCCCGCTTATGCAAAGGCGTCTGTAAACACGCCCGAAAGAATTGAAAAGCTGCTTCGCGCCGAATTCACGGAGGCTTTGAAAGGCTTCGGGATCAAAGAGGAAGAGGCCGCTGATCCGGCTGTCTTTATGCAGCTCGTGATGTTTCTGTTCACAAACCAAGTCCACGAACTCATCAATGAACTGCAGAAAAATCCGGATGATATCGAAGCAAAAGGTCCGCAGGCTCTCGACGCTCTTCTTGAGTCTTGGGTGAAAAAATTAACTAAAGAGAAGTGCGATGCCTAAATGTATTAAACCGAACTGCAACCGCGGCTGCTGCGGCCACGACCACAGCTCCAAGGCGGAGCAGGCGCCTTCTATCGTGGACATTGAAGTCGTCAGAAAAATTCTCTCCCAGGCCGTTGTGAACATGTGCAAACGGGCTATTGCGTGTGCGGAAGGCGAACTGACGAGAGATGAGCTCGCAGAGAAGGATATGAAGCTCATGGAGTGGCTCGGGGAGACTTTCTGCGGTAACAACAGTCATTTTGAACCGGGCCCTGAAGACTGGACAACCGAAGGTTTGGCAGAATACATCAAACAGGCTCTCCCCCAGATAGAGGAGAACCCGGAAGGCGGGGGAATGAGTTCTGATGAGGTCGTCGTCAAAGCCTGCGCGATTTTTGTCGGGGAAGCCTATAAGGCTATCCATGATGCTCTGAAAGCCGGGTTCCCGCTGCTGGATGCCGATGAATTACCGGCGCCCGTCGCTTCTTTTGTCGAATCCTGGACCCTTTTGTTCGTCGGTGCTCCGATGGGCAGCAATAACTAAAACTGAAAATAGGAAAAAGAAAATAATGAATAACTTTGAATACTCTAATCCCACACGTTTAGTTTTCGGCAAAGGAGAAGAAAGCCGTATCGGTGAGCTGATGGTGCCCGTGTGCCGGCGATGAGCCCCGTGCTGGTGGTTTACGGCGGCGGTTCTGCCAAAGCCAGTGGGCTCTTGGAACGCATCTCCGAATCGTTAAAAGCTGCCGACCTTGTGCCGATTGAATTGGGCGGCGTGACTCCGAACCCGCAGCTTTCTTTTGTTCAGAAAGGTATCCTTTTGGCCCGCGAGCACAGAGTTAAAGCGATCCTCGCTGTCGGGGGTGGAAGCGTCATCGATGCTTCTAAGGCAATAGCCATCGGCGTTCCTTATGTTGGCGATGTTTGGGATTTCTTTACAAAGAAAATTATGCCGACAGAAGCGCTTCCGGTTGCCGCTGTGCTCACGCTTCCTGCTGCAGGCAGCGAACAGAGTATCCGTATTGTGATTTCGAACGGAGACAGAAAGCTCGGCGCCGGTTCTCCGCTGGTCCGTCCGTTTGTGAGCGTCATTGATCCCGAACTTTTCTTTACGCTTCCGGAAAAGCAAATCCGGGCCGGTGTGATCGACATGATGAGTCACATCATGGAGCGCTACTTTACTCAAACTAAGAATACAGACTTTGTAGACGGTCAGGCTGAAAGCGCTATGAAGACAATCATGAAAAACGGCTTGAAGCTCAAAAAGAATCCCAAGGATTACGATGCTTGGTGTCAGATCGGCTTGGCCGGATCTTTTGCGCACAACGGATATTACGGACTAGGACAGGTTGAAGACTGGGCATCTCACGGCATGGAGCATGAACTGAGCGCCTGGGATACGACAATTACGCACGGAGAGGGGCTTGCGGTTGTGATTCCGGCATGGATGAAGTACGTCTGGCGTGCCAATCCTAAACGCTTTGTTCAGTTTGCACGCAACGTCATGGGCGTAAAAGGCGAAGGCTCCGATGAAGAAATCATTCGGAAAGGCATCAAGACTTTCAGAAGGTTCCTGAAGAAGATGGGTGCGCCTAAGAATCTGAAGGAACTCGGCGCAGAGAAAGCCGATCCAAAAGAACTCGCGAAAAAAGCGGTGGAAATCCCCGGAAAATTAGGAAACTTCCTCCCGCTTTATGAGAAGGACATCGTCAAGATCTACAAGCTGATGCGTTAATTTTGAGTTTTTGTGAGAGGCACTTCGGTGCCTTTCTCTTTTTCTGGCGCTGCCGGAACGGAGTGAGTGAAATGCTTCTCCCAGTTTTTGACATATTCCTCGGCGAGCGGCTTGGATTTAAGAATTAAGAGGTTTTCCCCGTTTTTGGTCTCTGCAACTTTGACGAAATTGAAGCTGCCTGTAAGAACGATATCATCATCAACAATGATGATTTTGTCGTGCGCGGTGCGGTGAGCGGTATCAAAGAAAGTCGGGACGCCGGCTTCGATGAGATCTTCGGTCGTATTCGGTTTCTTCTTAGGCATTTTCTTGTCAATGATGACATCGACCTTCACACCGCGCTGATGAGCGCGGATGAGTGCCCCGGTAATTTCTTTGTTGGAGAAAAGAAAGGCCTGCATACGAATGCGGGATTTTGCGCTGTCAATGGATCTCACGATGGCGTCTTCTGCTCCCCCGTTCGGAGAGAAGAAGACCGCGGCTTCCGTGGGATAGAAAGGAGAGGCGAAAGCCGGAGCTGCTAGGGAAAGGGCAGCAGCGTGAACTAAACAAAAAAAATGTGTTTCATAACGATGTAAAAAGAGAGCTGCCGATTGGCAGCTCGAAGAAAGATTATTTTCGATTAAGCGTTCTGTTTTTCAGCAGACGGCCTTGTTCGCGTTTCCACTCCCGCTTACCGATATCGGCTCGTTTTTCAAACAGCTTTTTGCCTTTGCCGAGGCCGAGTTCGAGTTTGACTCGGCCGTCTTTAAAGTGCATGTCCAAAGGAATCAGCGAATAACCGGCTTGTTCAACGCGGCCGATCAAACGCATGATTTCATGCTTATGAAGAAGGAGCTTACGGTTGCGCGTCGGATCCGCTTTTTCGTGTGTACTGGCGGTTTTCAGAGGCGTAATGTTTGCATTCAATAAGAATAGTTCACCGTTTCTGACGAAAACGTGAGCTTCTTTAATGGAAGCGCCGCCGGCACGGATGGATTTCACTTCCCATCCTCTTAGTTCCAGACCGGCTTCAAATTTTTCTTCAATATCGTAGTCGAATCTGGCTTTTTTATTTTGAATAATTGCCAAGGTTGCTCTCCAAGTAATAATGGCTTACAGCGAATTGATGCGGCCAAGGCCGAAAACGGGCTGAAAGCCGAGTAAAATCTGCACAATTTTACTTTATTCGAGGTACGGGAGGTTCATTTGCTGTTATCAGCCGTAAAACAAACACCCTCCGGACTGCTCAAAAAAGTTCTTGAGCTTCCCGAAGGTTCAACGGTCGGGGACGCACTGCGTGCACTCAACTGGCAAAAAACCGAGGAAATCGGTCTGAGTATTTACGGTCGGCGCTGCAAAGAAGAAGACCTCCTCAAGGACGGTGACCGAATTGAATTAACCGAACCGCTCCGAATCGATCCTAAAGAAGCCAGACGGCTTCGCGCTTTAAATAAACCGCTTTTGGCAACTCGAGGTCGGAAACATGCAAAATAAAATTTCACCCTTCGAATAAATACCTATTGCTGGTGGCAAAAACAGCATCGTCAATTTACGTATAATTATTTTTTGTGCTTAGAGGTTCAACAATGCGACTCCTTCAAAAGGCTTTAACCTTTGACGACGTTCTCCTCGTTCCTGCATACTCGAACATACTTCCCCGCGAGACCGTCCTTTCCACACAATTCACCAGAGACCTCCGTTTAAACATCCCGTTCTGCTCTGCAGCTATGGATACGGTTACTGAAGCTAATTTGGCCATTGCCTTAGCTCAGGAAGGCGGCATCGGTATTATTCATAAAAACATGACAGCCCAGGCTCAGGCTGCCGAAGTTAATAAAGTTAAACGCCACGAAGCAGGCATGGTTGCCGACCCGATCACCATCGGTCCGGACATGATTGTTGCCGACGTGATTCGTCTGACTCGCGAACACAACATTTCCGGTCTTCCCGTTGTTCAGGGCGAAAAAGTCCTCGGTATGGTTACACACCGCGACCTTCGCTTCGAAGACCGCATGGACGCCAAGATCAGTGAAATCATGACACCGGCCGAGCGCCTGATCACGATTAAAGAAGGCGCCACACTCGACGACGCTAAGAAACTGATGCACGAGCATCGCCTTGAAAGAGTTCTGGTTGTTGACGACAACTTCCACCTTCGCGGCTTGATGACCGTCAAAGACATCATCAAAGCAACCGAACATCCGTATGCTTCCAAAGATAAACACGGCAAACTGCTTGCCGGTGCAGCTGTCGGCGTCGGAGCCGGTACGGAAGAACGTGTCGAACTGCTGGTTGACGCCGGCGTCGACGTATTGGTTGTTGATACAGCCCACGGCCATTCTCAGGGCGTGCTTGACCGCGTCAAGTGGGTTAAGCAGCACTATCCTCAGGTTCAGGTTATTGGCGGAAACATTGCTACTGCCGCTGCTGCTCTGGCCCTCGTTGAAAACGGTGCAGACGCTGTTAAAGTCGGCATCGGCCCGGGTTCTATTTGTACGACTCGCGTTGTTGCCGGTGTCGGTGTTCCGCAGATTACTGCCGTCTCTAACGTTGCCGAAGCTCTTCAAGGCTCCGGAGTTCCTCTGATCGCTGACGGCGGTACCGCTTCTCCGGCGACGTCGCAAAAGCCATCGCAGCCGGTGCCAATACCGTCATGATGGGCGGTATGTTTGCCGGTACTGACGAAGCTCCGGGCGAAATCATTCTGTATCAGGGCCGCTCCTACAAGAGCTACCGCGGTATGGGCTCTCTCGGCGCTATGAACAAAGGCTCTGCCGACCGTTACTTCCAGGACAACAATAACGGCAATGTTGATAAGTTTGTACCGGAAGGTATTGAAGGTATGGTTCCCTACAAAGGAAGCGTTCTTGCCATCATCTATCAGATGTGCGGCGGCCTTCGTTCTTCTATGGGCTACTGCGGCTGCCGTACGATTGATGAGATGCGCAGCAAAGCCTGCTTTGTTGAAATCACATCTGCCGGCTGGCGTGAATCTCATGTTCACGATGTGAAGATCACGAAGGAAGCTCCGAACTACAGACTGGAACATTAATTTCCCTACATGTCTGAAATTTCGGATTAATATGACGGACAAGAGTCGACTCGAGTTTTATAGACTCGGGCCGACTTTTGTTTTTAATTGATATTTAGCGAAGATGAACCACGATCGAATTTTAATTCTTGACTTCGAAGCCAAGTCACGCAATTGATTGCGCGCCGTATTCGTGAAGCTCACGTTTACTGCGAAGTCCACTCCTGCGACGTATCGGATGAATTTATTAAAGAATTCAAGCCGAGCGGCATCGTCCTGTCCGGCTCTCACATGAGCGCTTATGAAGAATCTACGGACCGCGCTCCGAAGGCCGTCTTTGAAATCGGTGTTCCGGTTTTAGGCATTTGCTACGGCATGCAGAAATGGCTGAGCAGCTCGGCGGCAAGGTTGAAAACGGTGCTCAGCGTGAGTTCGGCTACGCAGAAGTTCGTGAACACGGCCACACAAAACTCTTGAAGAATATATCCGACTTTACGGATAAAGACGGCAAGAGCTATCTGAAGGTTTGGATGAGCCACGGCGACAAAGTCACTGAAATGCCGCCGGGATTCAAACTGATGTGCTCGACTCCGACTTGCCCCATTGCCGGTATGGCTGTGAGGGAAGAGGCTTCTACGCTGTTCAGTTCCACCCGGAAGTCACACATACTGAAAAGGGCCGTGAAATTCTTGAGACATTCGTTCTTAAGATCTGCAAAGCCAATCCCGACTGGGTTATGGGCAACTTCGCACAGGAAGCGGTTGAAAAAATTCGCCATCAGGTCGGTAAAGACGAAGTTATTCTCGGTCTTTCCGGCGGCGTCGATTCTTCCGTTACCGCTGCCTTGATTCATCGTGCTATCGGCGATCAGCTGACCTGCGTCTTCGTGGATAACGGTCTTCTTCGTCTGCACGAAAGAGAGCAGGTTGCCCAGACTTTCCGTGACAACATGGGTATGAAGCTGATTGTGGTTGATGCTTCCGACCGTTTCATGGATGCTTTAGCCGGAGTTACCGATCCCGAAGCCAAACGTAAGATCATCGGTCGTCTGTTTGTCGAAGTTTTCCAGGAAGAAGCTGAAAAACTTCAGAACGCTAAGTGGCTTGCTCAAGGCACCATTTATCCTGACGTCATTGAATCCAACGGTGCTAAGACTAAGAAGGCTCAGACGATTAAGTCTCACCATAACGTCGGCGGCTTACCCGATACACTGCATCTGAAGCTTCTCGAACCGCTTCGCGAACTCTTCAAAGACGAAGTTCGTGAACTTGGTATCGCTCTGGGACTGCCGGCTGAAATGGTTTATCGCCATCCATACCCCGGACCCGGCCTCGGTGTTCGTATTCTCGGCGCTATCAAGCGCGAATACGCCGATCTTCTGAGAGAAGCCGATGCGATCTTCATTGAAGAACTTCGCAACGCCGGCTGGTACGACAAAGTCAGCCAGGCTTTCGTTGTCTTCCTGCCGGTTAAGAGCGTCGGTGTGATGGGCGACGGCAGAACATACGACTGGGTTGTCAGCCTGAGAGCTGTTCAGACCAGCGACTTTATGACTGCTAAATGGGCACATTTGCCGTACGATCTCCTTGGCAAGGTTTCCAATCGCATCATCAACGAGGTTAAGGGCATTAATCGCGTCGTTTATGATGTATCAGGGAAACCCCCTGCCACGATTGAGTGGGAGTAGCCTAATTAGGTTTTTAGGTGTTTCCTAGCTTTTCAGGGTGTTTCAAAAAACACCCTATTTTTATGCCTAAAAATCAACAAATTAGGCGTCGTTTCGGTTTCAATATTTTGCTTGAAGTTTCTCAATTTTTCTCGTTATTTCAAATAAATTTTCATGGTTTATTTGATGGTTTCAGACAGAAAAAATCATCGAACCATCGTAAAATGATGATGGTTTTGCCAAAAACGGCATTTTTTGATGGTTTGGAACCCCGACATGCTGACTGATAAAAAGATCAACCAACTAACGCCGAAAGAGACACAATGCAAAGTCGCAGACCGCGACGGCCTTTATTTGCTGGTCTACCCGACAGGCAAAAAGACATTCAAATTTAACTATCGCTATAACAATCGCCAGGAAACTCTGACTATCGGCAGCTATGGCGAAATCACGCTCGCACAAGCTCGCCAGGAGCTGATGCAGGCCCGCTCACTTCTCGCTCAAGGGATATCGCCCGCGCGTAAAAAACAGACAGAGGCGCGGCAGTCTAAAGACGATACCTTCGGGGCTTGGCTCGAGCGTTATGTCGCTGACGCTAAAGTCGCGGATTCGACCGCCAAGATGCGCCAGTACGCAATTCAAAATCACCTGGCTCCGGCGCTGAGTAAATTGCAGTTGTCCGAAATCACAGACAACGATGTACGTCGCTTGGCAGACAAGCTAGTCGCAGAGAAGGCGCCTAGTACAGCGCTCCTTTGCCGCATGCTGATTAAAAATGTTTTCAAGTACGCCTCGACCCATGGCGGTCCGAAACTGCGCAGTCCTACCGAGGACGTCCCTCCCTCCACAATTCACGTAAACGCGCCGAAAACAAGGGCGCTGGCTCCTAAGGAAATCGGCTATTTGCTGAACGCGATGGATCGAACATCGTGCGATTTGCTTAGCATCAGCGCCGTGAAACTGGCGCTTTATACCTTGTTGAGGAAGTCGGAAGTCATCCATGCAACCTGGCAGGAAATTGACTGGGATGAGAAGGTCTGGCGTATTCCAAAAGAGCGCATGAAAACTAAAAGGCCTCACAATGTTTATTTAAGCAATCAAGCCTATGACATACTGGTTTGCCTTCGGACATTGAGCACAAGTAAAAGCGATTTTATTTTTCCAGCTAAATATGGTTTGAGCAAACCGCTAGCTAATTCCACACCGAATAGGCTCATAGAAACCTGTCGGAAAATTATGGCTCAGGCAGGAATTAAGTTCGATTCCTGCACGCTACACGATTTTCGGCGAACCGGCAGCACTATTTTGAACGAGAACGGTTATAACTCCGATTGGATCGAGGCGAGCTTGTCGCACGTAGCCTCGGGTATTCGAGCGGTCTATAACGTGGCTGACTACGCCAAACAACGCCGGAAAATGCTGCAGGATTGGGCCGACATGATCGATTCCTATAAGGAAAAATATAAACTTCCTGAATAAGAAAAAGCCCCGCCAATCAGCGGGGCTAGTCAATTATGCGGGCATTTTAAACCGCATCACATAGTCATAATCGTATCGGACGGAGCGCCCTAATCGAAATTGGGGCACCAGTTTCCCGGCCCTCTCTAGGCGCCACAAAGTTGTCCGGCTAATATTTAAAACCCTCATAACATCTAGGCGGTCGAGCTTAGGCTTTCCAAAGTCTCTGCCTTGCTTCATTTTTCTTTCTCCTTCTCATAGGCTTCCGGTAATTCTCTAAAGGCCAGCACCTCGGAATCCGTGTACTTTTCCCAATAGCCGAACGGATCTAGGCAGCCGACTGTCACAAAAGGCTTCACGTTCGGCTGATCTTTAAGTTTTACAGTTAGTAGATAAAAGCCTGACACGGTAGGTTTTACCGCAGGATAAGGATTCCAAGCGTCCTGACGATAGCCCTGGACTAATTCAATATCTGCCTGGTCCACATAGCAATTTACGAACAGCTGGTATGGGTAAGAGAGCAAAGGAATTCTCTTAGCAAAGAGGACTTCCTTGTTCCCGTTGCCCATGTTGCAATCGCATATCCGATTAATTTCCTCTTCGGTGAAATATTTCTCCAAATTTTCTCTGGCAACCTGATTCTTTATTCTCCACTTTCCCGGGATTCCTGTTTCAATGAGACACCAGGATTTAATTTCGGAGACCGGACAGGTGAAATAATCACCGTCGTCAAAAAATCCGTCTAAAACCAGTCCGTACCTCAATGCCGAGGCATCCTTTGGGCTTTCTTCGAAACCTACCAGGAAACGGTTATGCTTGTCTTCACTTCCCCATAATTCTCTGGGGATCGGTCCCTTTTTCATTTGAACAATCATTTTTCTGCCTCCAAAATTCTCTGTTCTTTCTTTTCTCGATTACTTTTCCCGGCAAGCGCTTCCCTGAGGCAAATTGAAGCACCCTCAGTTGTGCGCGGGTATCTAAGACGTCCGGCCGGAAGTCGGTTGGAAACTTTCCCCAAACACTCGTATTCAGTTGCCCCGACGTCTGCCTCATACACATAGGCGTAAAGCAGATTTAGCCGGACCAAATATTTGCGGCCGCCGGCGATAAAGTTAAATTCGCGCTGCGCCTGAGCATTGGCACGATGGAGCGGGTTTTTGATGTGTCGCATGTCAAGCTCCTTTGTTTCTCAAATAGTCCAGAAGCATGTCCTGAACTTCTCTTTTTGACCTTTTTTTCGATAGGGCCACGTAGTCGATCGTGTCCCGGGCGAGGATCTGGTAAACCGTTACAACTCTCGGATGCCCCGCCTGCATTTGACGCATCGGGCCAATACGTTCGATAACTTGCTGATATTCTTCGAGATTCCACCATTGGCTAAAAAAGACCAATTTGCTGGATCCGTCCTGGAGGCTCAGACCGTGCCCGGCACTTGCCGGGTGAACGAGTAGCATCGGAATTTCGCCGTTGTTAAAGGCCTCAACGGTTTCCGGACGTTTATCGAACGCCTTAGCCTTCGGAAAGGCCTTGAGGATTCTGGCAAGGTCGGTCTTAAATTGGTACGCCACTAAGAGGGGCTCTCCTGCGGCTTCCTCGACAATGGAGGCGAGCGCGTCGAGTTTGGCCGTGTGAACTTCTTCCCAGTTGTGGAGTTCGTCCGTATAAACGGCCCCGTTTGCCAGCTGTAAGCACTTCACCGTTTTAGCGGCAGCGTTGACCGCCTCAACCGTCTTATTGTTCGAGAGCTCGATAAAGAGCGCTTTTTCCATATCGTCGTAGAGGCGCCGGGCTTCGTCCGGCAAATCCACTTCGATATTGACGAACTGCGGCGTATCCAGGTCGAAATAATCCTCCGCCTTGATCGAGAGACAAACGTCAGAGATTGCATCCTGGATCTGCGACTGCGCGAAGTCGTGCGGCACCCACTGAACCGCGGCCGCGTTAGCCCCAACCTGCAGCGGCCTGAACCACCTGTTATGGAAAGCTGTGAAACTTTTCCCCAGGCGCTCGCCATGATCGATAAACCACAACTGCCCCCAAAGATCATTTAAGCCATTAGGAGAAGGCGTACCGGTCAAGGCGATAAAACGCTTGAAGAAGTTTGAGAACTTTGCGAGCGCTTTGGCGCGTTTGGATCCCTGGCGCGTCCGGAAACTTTTGAGCCGCGTGGATTCGTCGGCGATAACAACTGGGAAGGGCCACGTGTAATTTTTCGATGTCAAAAAATTATCGAGCCACATCAGATTGTCATAGTTGATGACATAGATGTCCGCCTTCGTGTGCAGGGCCTTAATGCGCTCCTTTGTCGTCCCCAGGATAGGAGAAACCTTCAGGTGACAAAAGTCCTTCCACTTTCTTACCTCACTCGGCCAGGAGTTCCGGGCAACCGCCAGGGGCGCGATGACGAGCGCCGGACCTTCCTCGAATATGTTTTTAAGCACATCGATGATGGCAAGCGACGCGCTCGTCTTACCCATGCCCATAGGAACAAACAGGCCGCAGCGGGGATGCTGCAGAGCGAACTGGATCATTCGCTTCTGGTACGGCCAGGGATTAAACTTACGCATATTGTTCCTCTACTCCGGAGCGGGAGACGGAGATCAGGTGGCTCACCAGGGCCTGCGCCTGATCCTCGCCAAAAACCACGTACACCTTGCAGCCGGCGCTTGACATCCGAACGTGCTCGCGAGCCTGGTGAGGGCCGAGCTTGCCGGTTTCTGTTTTGCCTCGATCCAGGCATGGATCCCCGGAAGCATGACGAGCAAGTCAGGAGCTCCCCGGCAATTCTCCCAGGCGCATTTACGAACCTCGCCGCCCGCTTCCTTGACACGTTTTTTAATCAGCGCGACGACTTTGCCTTCGGGCGTCATTATCGGTTCTCCTCTTTTTTCTCCATGCGGCGGACTCGTGCCTGAAGCTGGAGGACTTGATACGTTAGGCCGTCAATTTTGGTCAGAAGGCCTGTAATAAACAGGCCTGCTATCAGGGCAAAAATCGAAGCTAAAACGATGATTAGGATCTTCATGATTTATCCTTTGAGGGGCGAGGGCCCCTCGTTTTATTTATTAGAGAGTTTCTTTATTCAAGCGGTGGAGAAGTGCTTTGAGTAAATCAGGTACTTGATTAGCAGGCAGTCGGTTTTCGCAGTAGGCCTTGATCCACTCATAGCTGCCCACCCTGACTAAATGCCACGCATCGCCCAGCTCATAAATTTTGGGTTCCCCGTTTATGATGGTGATCCCGAAGCGACTTATAAGGTCGTTATCTGATGTTGCTAGGAACGCATTGGATTTCTTTACGCGGAGGGGTTTCATCTCCATAGATTTGATGTAGTCCATGAGCTCATCAAATCTCGCTGCAGGAATTTGACGATACGACGTTACGCAAAAATGGTGTTGAAGGATTGAATAAGCGCGGAGTAAATCACGCTGATTGGTAAAACGATCCTTCATGGCTAATTGGACGCATTGAAGTTGTCCATGGAGCATGGGAGCCGCATTGATAGCTGGCGCGATAGATTTTCCAAGTGGGGAGGAGAGAGGAAGAGCTTGAACCGTATTTTTGGCTCTGAGTTCTTCTTCCATTTTGTTGAAAGCATCAAGCCAGGCAAGTTTGAATTGAAGCGCTTTCTCTCCGGTCCAACCCATGACCAGAAGCGTGAAACCGTCACGAGTCATTCGGTAGGCTTTGGACTTGATTTTTGCTCCCTTGATTAACGGGGAAGCCCGTAAAATCTCTGTCTCCACAAAATTGTGGAGACGTTGAGGAGGCAACGAGGTTATGAGATTTTTGATGTCGCGAAGAACTGCATCATGGCGTTTCTCGAAGAATTCAGCGACGTCAGTAGAAAGTGCTGTAACTTGATTTTTGACAATAGAAAGGACGGGTGCGGTGCACCTGTAGATAAATTAGCCGTCATGGACTGGCTCCTGTTTACATATTTTGAATTTCGCCCCTTTTGAGAGGGCGCCCAAGCGCTCAAAACCTGTAAACAGTCAGGCGGGCATATTCCCGTAAGGTATTGTATTAGCCTCACGCTCGGGCATAAAAATAGCCGCAAACTATCGGGGCGGACGCGTCCGCTGTTTACAAGTGTTTTGAGCACTTGCCCGAAGTGTACTATAAATTTAGGAGGGTTGAAAGAGGGGGCAGAGTAGATCATCGCGCTACTCCCGCCAAGATGGTGAACGAGGCGCCGTGGGTTGGCGGACCGCTCCAAAGGTAACGGCACATCTTTCGATGTCCCGCGACGCTCGTTCGTTAAAGCAATGCAAGCACGCATAAAAACACCACCCGAGAGGTGGCGCAATGCGCCTTTGGAATGCGGGCCGCCAAGCCCGTGCCATCCGTTTTCGACGGCACTTGTATTTTGGGCTTGAATGTATGTGCTTGTCAACATGGTTAATCTTTCTTGTATCTAAGTGAAGTGAATCCGGCCGCAGCCAGCGGCAGGGCCGGTGCCCTC
>ERZ860009.688-NODE-688-length-13784-cov-1.545706_pt1 | contig 13784 bp, 13 predicted proteins | sample MGYA00510114_ERZ860009 | MGnify/ENA primary metagenome ERZ860009 (study PRJEB30046, sample SAMN00715177) | human gut metagenome | study: EMG produced TPA metagenomics assembly of the A metagenome-wide association study of gut microbiota in type 2... | reverse complement strand
GAGACCCGCAGCGGCAAGCCGTTCTTCGCCCACGTGATGACCGTCAGCAACCACCGCCCCTTCACCTACCCCGCCGGACGAATCCGCATTCCCAACGATTCGAAGAGCCGCGCCGGAGGCGTGCTTTACAGCGACTATTCGCTGGGACGGTTCTTCGCCGAAGCGGCCAGGCAGCCGTGGTTCGAAAACACGATCTTCCTCGTCACGGCCGATCACTGCGCTTCGAGCGCCGGCCGCACCGAGATTCCGTTGCAGAAATATCACATCCCGGCGCTGATCCTCGCCCCCGGGCTTATCGAACCCGGAGTGGTCGACGGCATCGTCTCGCAGATCGACCTGATGCCCACCCTGCTGTCGCTGCTCAACATGAGCTACGACTCGCATTTCTACGGCCGCAGCATCTTCGACCCGGCATAGTCAACCGCGCGTTCATCGCCACCTATCAGGACCTCGGCTACCTCGAAGGCGACACCTTCACGATTCTGTCGCCCGTGCGCCGCTTCGAGCAGTACCGCGTGGTTCCCACCGAGGAGAATCCCCACCACCTCGAAGCGATGGAGCGGAGGACGCCGTGCAGGTCGACCGCGCGATCGGCTACTACCAGACCTCCTGCAAATGGAACAAGCGGTAACGCTGCCGCCGCGGCACAAAAAAACTGCGACCCCATCGGGGCCGCAGTTTTTTATTGCTCAAACGCGGGATCAGTCACCCTCGTAATCGTCGCCGCCGTTCTTCACGGGAGGCGTCAGCGACGAGGCGGGCGTATTGGCCCTGATCCACTCCTCGGAAAGCAGCGACTCGGGCGGGAAGCCGAGGTCCTCGATACGGCTCACTGAAATCTGGTACTGCGCCCAGTCCTCCGAACCTCCCGTGAAATCGCTCTTCTTCGCATAGATGCCGTAGATGCCCAGCACCGTACCCTCCGTGCCGTCCTTCGGGATGGGCTTCATGGCGAACTGGCTGTAACCGCTCGTACGGATGCCGTAAACGCCCGGGTCCGAAGTGTACTCCGCCGCATCGTTGTAGCTCATCAGCACCGAACCGTAGAGACGGATATTCTGCTCGCTGTTGTTGTAGGCCCAGCGATACCACGCGCCGAAGATGGGCGTTCCCCAGTCGGTCACGATCCAGCTCGGATAGGGATTCGCATTTCCGCCGTTTTTGAGGTTCGGAGGCGTCACGCCGTCCTGATTCTTCACACCCGCATAGCGGATCTTGATCTTGTTGAAACGCACCAGCCGGCCCAGATCGGCCTCGCCGAGCGACGTGTAGTTCGAACCGTCGACCTCCTTGATGTCCGAGTCGTCGAGCGTCGTGTATTCGCCGCGGAAGACGTTCAAGGCGGCAACCTTCGGGTTGTCGAGGTTCGAGTTGGCGTAGAACTTGTGGTTGCCGGCCGTGTTGATACCGTCCGAGGGAGCGCCTCCGATCGAAAGCATCATGCGGTAGTTACCCAGATAGAGACCGTCGAGACGCACGTAGACCCACTGGCTCTTGATCGGCTTCGCACCCAGATCGAGCAGGAAGTCGAGATAAAGGCCGTTGTAAAGCTTCAGCTCGATACCGGCTTTTCCGGTCTGGTCATCCCCATCCCACTCACCATCATCATAAATATAGAGCGACTTGTAGATGTTGCCCTGACGGTCGCTGCTGATCACCTTGCCCTTGATGTAGTATTTCGAAGCCTCGGGCCACTCCATGAGGCCGTCGAACTTGGCCTCCTCGGACGTGCGGGTTCCGAACTTGAGGGTCTTGGTCGTGGAGAAATTGTCGTTGGTTCCCGTATTGGAGATCGGACCAAATTTTTCCTTCACTTCGGCAATGGTGATCCGAGTAAGCCCCATTGCGGCCATATCGTCGTCCACATAGAGTTTCTGCGGAGCCGGAGTGTCGAAATCGTTGTAGCAGCTCACGGCCACCAGACCGACGAGAGCCGCCAATGCTATTTTAAGACTTTTCATAAATTATGCTTTGCGCGATTAGAAACGGAAATAGACATTCAGGTAATAGGTCGTACCGAACAGGTAGAAATACTTCGAGGGGAAGCGGCCGTAAATCTGCTCGCCGCCCTCGCCGCGGACCTTGCTCATACGCATCTGCTCGTAACCGCCCGTGCGGATGTCCTGATCGTTGAGGATGTTCTTCACCTCGAGGCTGAAGCCCAGCATGTAGACCCGGTGGATATACCAGTTCTTGCCGATATTGGCGCTCAACGTATATGCGCTGTCAAACTTCTCCTGCTTGCGGAGGGTCTTGATCGACGAGAGGGCCGATGCCTTCTGCGCATTGGTGGCCGTATTGGAAGTCAGCACATTCGTATAATACTTAATGGCGGTAGCCGTACGGTACATCGGGTTCATCGAAAGATAGATGTTGTCGTAGTAGTTGAAGTTCACACCGGCGAACCAGTTGCGCGGTCCGCGGTAGTCGAGACCGATGTTGAAAGCCAGCTGCGGCGAGCTTTCCACATGATAACCGTCCCAGTTGACCTTATCTTTCAGTACGATCTTGTCCACGTTGTCAACCGTCTGCACGAAGTTGGGATTCGACGTATAGGTATAGTCGCCCCAGCTCAAGGCACCCACGACCGAGAGGCCGTTCCATACGGGAACCGAAAGGCCCAACTCAACGCCGTAGTAGCGTTTGTCGATACCGCTCATGGCGAAGTTGGTGAACGAACTGCGGGTATCGTCGTAGAACGAGATGACCTTCGACTGGTCCTCGATCGTCGTATAGTATCCCGAAAGACGCGCCTTGATGTAGGGCAGGTTGAGGTTATAGGTAAGATCGGCTGCGAAAATCTTCTCGGCCTTCAGACCCGGCGTGGTCGTGTTGCGCGTACGGGGCGACACGAATGCCGTCGCGAACTTGGGCGCCTGCTGCATGTAAGCCACATTGGCCTCGATCGAATGCGCTCCCGAGAACTTGTAGCCCAGCGAAAGTTTCGCATCGTAGGTCAGGTAGTCGAGTTTCTTCGAATCGCCTTTCGAATCGTTGGGGAACAGACCCTTGCGCCACATGCCCTCGCGGTACATGTTCGAGTAGCCGACCGATCCGGAAACGCCCAGCGAGAAACCGCCGATGCCCCACGTGTAGTTGGCCCAGGCATTGGTTTCGAGCAGGTGCGCCCGGTAGTAGTAACCGTACTTGTCGCCGACACGGGCAATGCGGGCGTGCCCCGTAGCCCAGTAGTAATCCAGGTCGTTCTGGTAAGCCTCGGCGCTGGCCATGTCGCGCTCGGCGAACTTGTCGATGTCATACCAATAGTCGCCGCCCAGCAGTCCTTGATCTCCGAGTAGTAATTCGTGCGGTTGACGCGCAGGTTGGCGCCGCCGACGATGCGCATGTTGTGGCGCATGTTATGCTGCACGTTGACCGCCAGGTTGTAGTCCAGCTGGTCGGTGTGACGCTCCTCGATCATGTAGTTCGAACGACTGTTATTGCCCATCAGTTTGGACAGCACCGGATCGGTGTCGATATTCCGCATATTCGTCTGGAAGAATTTGTCGTAGTCGAGCATACCGTCCCACACACCTTTCGCTATGGCGCCATCCATCGCGTAAAAATAGATCGTCTCGTCGGTGGTTATGCCCGGCACGATCTGCGTCTTATCCGAATTCGGCATATAGCGGTAGTAGTCGCCGCGGGGGTCCGCTCCGGCGTTCCACGTCAGGGCCGAATAGCCGTTCCTGCCGAAACGCAGCGACGTGGCGGCGTTCAGACGCGTGTTCTCCGACATGTCCCACGTATAGTTCAACATCACGATCGGCTCGTGGGTGTTGCGCACGCGCGAGTTGCGGAGCTTGCCGGCCTGGTAACCCACATTGGGGTTGTAGTAGTTGTTGCCGAACAGGGCGTAAGCCTCGTCGGTCGAAGCCTGCTGCGCGCCGCGCTCCGAAGGCGAAGCCAGCAGCGTCAGCGCAAGGCGGTGGTTCTGTCCGAAAAGCTTCTCGGCCGAAGCGAAATAGGAATAGGAGTTGTAGTAAACGCCGTCCACATAGCCGTTGCCGCCCTGGCGGGTTCCCACCGAGAAGGCGTACGACCAGCCGTTGTCCAACTGTCCCGAGCCGTAGGAAACCATCGCACGGAAACGGTACATCTGGTTGCCGTTCGACACGCTCACGCGGAATCCCTTGCGCATCTGCGAGGCGCGGGCGTTGACGTTGGTCATGCCGCCGATGCCGCCGATGCCGAAATCCGACGCTTCGAGGCCCGTGTATTCTCCTGGTTACGCGTCGCGTCGTTCAGTCCGCTCCACAGCGACCAGGGACCGTAGCCCGTCATGGCGTCGTTGAAGCGGATGCCGTTCAGGTAGATGTCCGAGTACTGCGAATCGTAGCCGCGGACGTTGAAACGCATCTCGCTGAAACGGTACGATGCGATGTTGTTGAAGAGGTCCTTCGACGAAGAGAGCGACGAAGGCAGCGCCTGCGTGTCCGACGACGAGGAGTCGCTGTCGAATTCGGCGAAAACGGCGTCGTCCAGAACCGCACTCTGCCCCGACGGCACGATGATCACCGACTTGAGGTCCTGCACATGCTTATCGCCTACGCGGACCATCAGGTTGAGATCCTCGAAGTCGGGCGTAGAGAAGAGCACCGTGTAGCTGCCCGCAGGAAGATTCTCGAAGATGAAGTTGCCGTCCTTGTCGGTCATGGCCGTCAGACCCAGCGATTCGATCTTCACCTGTACATTGCTCAAGGCCACGCGACCGTTGCGCGAAACCACCTTACCGCGGATGCCTCCGTCCTGCGCATAGGACGTGAAGGTCACGGCGGCGAGCATCAGAATAAGTAGAACTTTGAGTTTCATACAAATATTTTAGAGTGTTTATTTGGCGATGTAGATATATACGGGGAAGTGGTCGCTGAAACCGCCCTGGAAATCGTTGCCCACGAACGTACGCAGCGGATAGCCCTTGTACTGGCCCTCCTTCTGGATCATGTAGGGACGGCGGAAGATGCCGCCGTAGAACTTCGAGTTGCCGGCGGGCTGGATTTTCAGGCTGCCCGTGGAACCGGTGGCGAGGTTCTCCGAAACGATGATGTTGTCGAACAGGTTCCACTCGTCGCGGTAAGCCAGCGTGCCGTAACCCGCTTTCAGCAGGCCGATGAAGGGATTGAACATGTCGCCCTTGCCGACCTCCTTGATCTTGCCCTTGGCGTTGAGGCCCTCGACGATGCTGTCATCCGTGGCATCGTCGTTCAGGTCGCCCATGACGACCACCTTCGTGGCCGGGTTGGCGGCGGTCACCGAGTCGACGATGTGCTTCACCTGCTTGGCGGCAGCCAGACGCTTGGGGGCCGAAGCCTCCTTGCCGCCCAGACGCGAAGGCCAGTGGCTCACGAGGAAGAAGAACGGCTCGCTGTCGATCGTGCCCCACATCGTGACGAAATCACGCGTCCTGAAGTTGGGCAGTTCCGGCATCTTGAACGGAATGGCGGCACTTCCCTCCAGCTTGAAAACGTCGGGACGGTAGTAGAACGCCACGTCGACGCCGCGTGCGTCGGGCGAATCGTAATGCACGATGCGGTAGTTGCCGGGCGCGAGTTTCGGCTGCGCGATCACATCCTCCATCACCGAGCGGTTCTCGATCTCCGAAACGCCGATCACCACGGGATAATCCTTATCCTCGGCGGCGATGTCGAACAACACCCGTTCGAGGTTCCCGATTTTCCTGGTGTACTTGGCCGAGTTCCACTTCTTGGGTCCTTCGGGCGTGAACTCCTCATCGAGGACGCCGGGATCGTGAATGGTGTCGAACAGGTTCTCGAAGTTGTAGAAGACCACTTTGTAGGGCTTCTGCGCGAAGCATGCCACCGCGATCAGCGAGGCAAACAGTCCTGTCAAAAAGATTCTCTTCATAAACGATTTTTGTTGTTAAGGTTCAATTCATTGTATCATAATCCCTACCAGTCGGCGAGGTTCTTCTGGCTTTTCACCGCATCGGCCACGGCCGGGTCGAGGTTGCGGAAGAACTTGAAGCCCGTCAGCTCCTCGATCTCCTTCACCGAACGGACAGCCGATTCGATCGACGTGGCGGCTCCGGCGTCATCGTTGGTGAACACGAAGCCGATGGCTTTCAGTTCATCCGCCTTGAATTGAGAGATCTGCCGGTTCTGGTTGCCCCGCTGGCGCAGCAGCACTTTCCAGCAATGCGACGGCACGGCGATCGGTCCGTTGGCATTGTCGATGGTCTTCGTGCTCTTGAAAGCGGCTCCCGTCACCACATAGAGCGTATCGTAGGTCTGCAAGCCTCCCCAGCCACGGACTTTGCCCTCCAGCGAGGCCCAGATATTCTGATTCAGCGTGCTGTTCTGGGGCATCATGTTGGTGCCGTAGTAAGTCATCCGGTTCGGCTCGTAATTGTTGTAACGCGAAGCCTGCGGAAGCATGTGCCCGCGGTCGTAACCCCATGCACCGTAACCGCGGCCGTTGCCGCCTGTCCCGATGTATTGCTGGTCGCGGGTGGGAATCACGGGCAGCTGGTCATTGGGATCGTAATTGAAATCGTTGACCCGGCTCAAAACGGGCGTTTCGTAGACCTTCTTGAAGATCGGATAAGCCACCCAATGCGAAATATGCCGGTCGACATCGTAGCATACCGAATAGTTGCGCAGTTTTCCGCCCGGAAAGAACTGATTGCTCACAAACGTCGCATAATAGGTCTTATAGATATAAGCGTCGTCGGAACGATATTCGGGCTGCTCGCCCCACGAACGGTCGTAGTCGATGAAGCCCGCGGCCCTCTGCGTCAGCGTCAGGGAGGTGGAATAACCGTTGGTATAGGTTACGTCGATCCGCGCCGTGCGGTCGTCGTCGGAATTGTTTTTGTCCAAATAGAGGTAGGCCGGGTCCCCGACGTTTCCGCCGGCGGAGGATACCTGCTTATTCAAATCGAACGAACACCACTCCGCATCCCCGCCCTGCGAGACGATCGTCGCCTCGAAGGTGATGCCCGACGGGCCTTGGGTCGAAATCTTGTTCGTTGTGGTTGAACTGCTCACGGTCTCTGCAACGAGCGTCGCGAGGGACTCCTTGTCGCCCCCGTCGTCCTTGTCGCCGCATCCCGCAAACAGGACAAGCATCGCCGACATCGTCACGAGCAGCATGCCTATCTGTTTAATTTTCAACATCATTCAGAATAAAGTATAACATTTGGTCCGCAGACCCATTTAGAAACCAAACTCTTGACGGGGAGTTATCCCCGCCAAGAGTGGTTGGTTTTACAAGTCGGTTTCCTCGACTATTTTTTATAGGTAATCGTCATCTTCTGGATACGAGTCTGCACATACTTGCCACCAACCTGTTCCGGATTGGAGGTAAATACAAGATTGCTCGAACTGCCGGTCCACGTCGTACCGGTATAAGTTCCATCGGTAACTATCAGATTATTATAACCGTCTACCATTGTGTACTCTACATTGGTAATCGTAGCACCTGTAATCGTAAGCGTATTGGCAGCATACATTCTGACAGCTGTACCGGAAGTATAATATTTCGGAGGATTATTACCGGTAGATTTAGCAAAAGTCAGTGTCAACGGAGATTCGGTAACAGTAGTAACATCTACCCCATTAGCATATCCTTTGGCCGAGAAATCAATTTCGACCGTACCTCCATCACCGCTCACAGGCGCCGCCTGCTTCAGAGCAACCGTTGCAACCGTCGCACCGGCAACTTTGGCAACCAGATTGGCCGTATAAGCCGCCGTGCTCGCATTGTCGCCTTTCGCGCTTACGACGATGGTGTTATCAGTCTTGGCGCCGAGCGAGAACTTGTCGGCATTCGTACCCTCGATTGCGAACGTCACAGCCGAAGCCGTCGTGTTGGTAACCGTATAGTTGAGCGTTTGAGCCACGGGAGAGGTTGCAGCGAACTGCTGGGGAGCGGAGATTTTAACAATCGGCGTCGAAGAATCGGCCGTCACCGACGTAGCCATCGTCTGGAGATAGTTGGCCGTACCGCCCAGCAGCCAGCCTTCGACAGTCACCGGTTTGCCATTAAACGACGCCCACTCCGATTTGCCATAGGCAACAGAGCCTTTCGTGGTCGTACCGGCGATAACGACATTGTAATAGTTGCCGCTGACAGTAAACTCACCGTTGTATTTCACATACTTGTACACAGCCTTATTTTCCAAGGCCGTTGCGATATAGGCCGTGACAGCCGTGCCGTCCATCACCTCGGGAGCAGGCGTGTTATAGCTGCCCGTGCCGGTCTTGGCGACCGAAAGACCCTCCTTGCCGAACTGAATGACGCCATTCCGCAATTCGGTCGTTCCCTTAACGGTAACGGCATCGTTAACAGCTACCGCAGGAGCCTCGCCAAGGAACGCCAGCATGACACCCGACGCATCGCCGATCAGGATACCCTGCGTGTGCATGGCTACGACCGTAGCGGCGACCTCGTAGTTCTTGCCGGCTCCGGCTGCGATAGCCTCGGCAACCGTACCCTTCGTATAATCCACCGAAGGAACGACGAGTTCCGAACCGTTGCCGCCTTCATAAAGTTTGAAGTCGTCGATACGCAGACCGTGGTTTTCAAGTCCTGCATAGCCGTCGAAACGAACCCAGATCTTGTCGGTCGAAACACCGGCGGGCAGTTTGAATTCGGCGGTGCAGAGATACCAGTAGCCGGAAGCGACTTTTTTGACTTTCAGAGCAACGGGAGCATAGCTCGAACCATCGGTAGACACCGAGAACCGAATCGTTTCATCCGTCATGTCGCCCAGCACTACGCCATTGGAATAGTTAATCTGTTGAGCGGCAGTAAACGTGAAGGTGAAATTGGTGTTCGATGCGATATTGATGTCATTGATGTTGAAAACCGAAGTCGATTTGTTCATCGAAACATAGGGAGGACCCGTAACTACCGTCGTTTCATCCTCGGCAGGATCGAAAACCTTGCCGCTGTTGGCTACCGAAGCGCTGTTGCCGGTGTAAGTAACGGCCTTCTGATCGAGCGAACCGCCGCGGGTCCAACCTTCGAACTTGTCCACATAAGGCCAGTAGCCATCGACTTTCTCGACCTTCGTGCCGCAGTTCTCGCTGTAAAGAGCGTTACCCGTCGGAACATCGCTGTCGCTCTGTACGACCGTGATCGTAGCCTCGTCCGTAAGCGGGAAGCCCTCGACCGTGGAGCTGGCGGTCAGAACAAGGATTGCGCTGCGCTCTCCCGAAGCCTGACCCAGCGTGAAGGTAAGCTGCGTCGTACCGGTCTTGCCCGACATCGCGCTGGGAGTAACCCACTGCGAATCCCCACGGGGTTCTTGAATGTCAGGGTCCAGTCGCCTTTCGAAACGACCTCGACCGTCTGTTCGAGCTTGCCGCCCTCGAGTTTCCCGGCGACAGTCACCGACTCGCCGCCGTTCACGGTAATTTCGGGCATGCCCGAATAACCGCCCTCTTCGTCATCGTCCGAACATGCGCTAAAAGCCGTCACGGCCAGCGCTGCACAGAACAATGTCTTCCAAAAATTTACTACTTTCATAGAGTTGAGTGTTAGTTAAAAAATGTATTGTTTGTAGCCAAAATTCTTTAAATTCACTACATAATGACAATTATATTATGCCTCAAAGTTAAAATTATTTTCCGGACCTGCAAAGGTTTGTAACATTCTTTTAATAATCAGATCGGTCCGAATTGCAACCCTTTTCCGTCCGAACAGCAGTTCGCCGACGGGGACAGAAGACCCGGAACATGCGCTCGGGCATACTCCGGGTCAGCAGTATCCGCTCGATCAGCGTATTCTGTCGGCTGCGCGCACCAGCAGTTCGTCGCGGAAAATCGCACGGGCCGCCAAATAGGCAAACAGCAGGCAGACCAGAGGCAGCACATGGCGGGCTTGAAGCCCTGCGTATGGAACGTCAGGTCGGAGAAGACCCGCCAGCTCAAAAAGTAATAGACGCCTTCCATCACCAGCGAGCCTAACAGCAACACCATTTCCACCACACAGAGGCGTATTTGCAGCAAACGGCGACGGAACAGGAAAATCGTCACCAGCGGCAGCGCACAGGCCAGCGCCAGCAGGACGCCCATATAGACGGTGGACTGGACAAGCTCCCCTTCGGCGGTTTTCAACCCGAAGGCGTAAAGCCCGAACTCGCCGGCGTCACCCGCAAACCACGCCAGCCCCGAAAAGAGCGTCACGGCCATAAGCGCCGCAATGATCAGCAAATAAAGCGTTTGGATTCGTTGTATCATCATTTACAAAGTTTTGTCGATCAGGTATTTGTTCCGCTCGGAAGACCCTCTGTTGATCAGCTCGCCCAAAAATCCGGCCAAAAACAGCTGAACGCCGAGAATTACGGCCAAAATCGCCAGATAAAACAGCGGCTGGGCCGTAACCGCCCGCAGGGGCAGGGCGTGGCTCTGCTTCCAAAGTTTCTCGGCGATGATCCACACCGTCGTGCCGCCGCCCATGAGGAACATCAGCGTTCCGAGGCTGCCGAAGAAGTACATCGGCGAACGCCCGAAATGCGTCATAAACAGCACCGTGATCAGGTCCAGATACCCTTTCACCGTGCGTTCGAGGCCGAATTTCGAACTGCCGTACTTGCGGGCGCGATGGTCGACGACCTTCTCGCCGATGCGGCCGAACCCGGCCTGCTTGGCCAGGAACGGAATGAAGCGGTGCATCTCGCCGTAGACCTCGATGGCCTTCACCACCTTGCGGCGGTAGGCTTTCAGCCCGCAGTTGAAATCGTGGAGCCGGATGCCCGACGCGGCCCGGGCCGTCCAGTTGAAGAATTTGCTGGGCCAGCGTTTGCCGATCGGGTCGTGGCGTTTCTTTTTCCACCCCGAGACCAGGTCGTAGCCCTCTTCGAGGATCATGCGGCGCAGCTCGGGGATTTCGTCGGGCGAATCCTGCAAGTCGGCGTCCATCGTAATGACGACCTCGCCTTCCGCAGCCGCGAATCCGCAGTAGAGGGCCGCGGACTTGCCGTAGTTGCGCGCGAAACCGATGCCCCGGATGGCCGGATACTGCGTCTTGAGCCGTTCGACCTCCTCCCACGAGCCGTCCGACGAACCGTCGTCGACCAGAATAAGCTCGTACGAAAACCCGTTTTCGCGCATCACGCGGTCAATCCATGCCGCCAGTTCGGGCAGGGACTCCGCCTCGTTGTAGAGCGGCACGACGACCGATATATTCAGTTTATCCATCCTTATTGGTTAGTGCCTTCCGAGAAAACGTCGGGATCACGCTTGGTGAAGGCAGCAATAAACAGACCGAAAAAGCCGCCCTTGATAGCCGAGGCGAGCATTCCGCTGAAGAGCTGCACCAGCGGCGAACGCATCAGTTTCATCATCATCTCGATCTGGTCGCCCGTGTAGAACCCGGTGTTCTCCAGATGGCGATCGACGGACCGATCATCGCCTCGTATCTGGCCGCAAAGAGCCAGTTGGAGGCGACGCCCATGAAGGCTCCCTCGATAAACCCGGCGCAGAGCATCACGCTGACCATGAAACCCAGACACTGCCCGTAGCCGTATCCCCTGGCTCCGAAGCGTTCCGCGCGGCGTTTGGTGAAATACCCCAGCAGCAGGACGAAAATGACGAGCGACAGCAGGGACAGCAGCGTGTTCTGCACGTAAAAGCCCAGCACGTCGAAAAGGATCGCGACCAGAGCCATGATCACGCCGTATTTCGCGGCTTCGTTCCAGAAATTCTTCTTCTCCATTTTTCTATTTTGTTTTTAACACTCCGAGGCGCCAGCCTTGCCGCGCGGCGGCATCAGCCCCCTCTTCATTGCAGTTCACCCTTGCCTTCGCGCAGTATCTCCGGCCCGTCGCCCGTCAGGTCCACGACCGTCGTGGGGACGTTGTCGCCGATGCCTCCGTCGATGACCAGCGCGACCTCGCGGCCGTAACGCTCGTGGATCAGCTCGGGATCGGTCGTATACTCCACCACCTGGTCGTCGTCCTTGACCGACGTGGTGATCATCGGACACCCCAGCGCCCCGACCACGGCCCGCGCGACGGGGCTGGCCGGAATGCGGACGCCGATCGTGCGGCGCCGTTCGAGCGCCTTGTCCGGAATGCGCGCCGAAGCCGCCAGCACGAAGGTGAACGGCCCGGGCAGATTGCGCTTCAGAATCCGGAAAACGGCATTGTCCACCCGGCAGTACTCCGCGACCTGGGCGATGTTTTCGAAGACCACGGTGAACTTCTCCTCGCTCTTGCCCCGGATGCGGCGCAGCCGCTCGATGGCCTTCGGCGAGCGCAGCGAACAGCCGAAGGCATAGACGCTGTCGGTGGGATAAATGATGATTTCATCCCGCTCCAGGGCGTCTACGACGCGCTGCAACTCCTTCTCCGAGGGGTTCTGTTCGTATATCTTCGCAAGCATGGGATGACAAAGATACGAAAATTATTTAATCTTACGCCGATTGAGTTCGTCGCTGTACGCCCGGGCGTTCTTATTGTGCTCGCGAAGGGTTTTGGCGAAGTTGTGGTAACCGTCGAATTCGGGCCGTGCGCAGAAGAAGATATAGTCGTGCTTTTCGTAGTTCAGCACGGCGTCGATGGCGTTCTTTCCGGGCATGCAGATCGGCGAGGGCGGCAGCCCCTCGTTCACATACGTATTATAGGGAGAATCGTATTTCAGATGGCGGTAGAGGATGCGGCGCAGGCCGAAATCCTGCATGGCGTACTTCACCGTCGGGTCGGCCTGCAACTTGATGCCCTTCTTCAGGCGGTTGACGTAGACCCCGGCCACGCGGGGCATCTCGTCGCTCTTGCGGGTCTCCTCGTAGACGATCGAAGCCAGCGTCATCACCTCCAGCCGGCTCAATCCGCTGCGCTTGCGTTTTACATCGCGTTCGGAAGTCCAGAAACGGTCGTACTCGCGCTTCATGCGCCTGACGAACTCCCCGGGCGTCACCGTCCAGTAGAACTCGTAGCTGTCGGGAATGAACATCGAAAAGAGCGTCACGCTGTCGAATCGACCTCCGCGGCCAGCTCCTCCGAGGTCAGCGCCTGCATGATCGCCGTGGAATCGGCGTCGATCTGCCGTGCGAGTTTCTGCGCCAGCTGGGCCGGGATGCGCACGTTGTTGATCGTCACCCGCACGGGGGTCTGCAACCCCAGCTTGAGCATGCGCGCGATTTCGATGACGCTCATGCCGTGTTTGAGCACGTAATGCCCGGGCTTGAAGGTTTCGGACAGGTTGATCCTCCGGGCATAGGCGTCGAAAGCCCGGCGGTGTTTGATTCGCGGCAGCAGCGAGTCCGCGACCTGCCCGTATTCGGCCCGGGCGCTCACGTAGAGGTCCCGCTCCGTAACGACCGCATTTCCATAGAACTGCTGCCGCAGGACAAGCCCTGCGCCGGCCGTCAGGACGAACGCCGCCAGCAGACCCCAACCTAATATTTTCTTACGCATTTCAGTTTTTTTTTTGCAAAGATATAAAATTTTCCTACTTTTGTGCCCGGGTGAGTCTTACACGACCAGCTCCTACAGAATCCCCCAGGCGAGGAATCGAGCAAGGGTATGTGGTCGTAGCGTGCGATGTAAGTAGCTCACCCTTTTTTTTCATAACGGCGTTTTGACCCGGCGGGTCGAAGCGCCGCTTTTTTTTGCGCATACCTTCCGGAACATCCGCTCCCGTTTTGGAAAAATAATTGTATCTTAATCCCGCAGAAAACCAGAAAACGATGGAAAACAGAATCACGACCCTTTTCGGCATCCGCTACCCCGTCGTCGCAGGCGGGATGGTCTGGTGCAGCGGCTGGGGGCTGGGCGCCCCCCGCAGGGGGGGCCGCGGGGGCGGGGGGGGGGGGGT
>ERZ860009.687-NODE-687-length-13803-cov-1.463631_pt1 | contig 13803 bp, 17 predicted proteins | sample MGYA00510114_ERZ860009 | MGnify/ENA primary metagenome ERZ860009 (study PRJEB30046, sample SAMN00715177) | human gut metagenome | study: EMG produced TPA metagenomics assembly of the A metagenome-wide association study of gut microbiota in type 2... | reverse complement strand
AAGGGCCTGTCGGGGGGGGCGCGCTTTCGGGGTTCTCCTGATTTTGTTCCCGCACCCAGCTCGGGGGCATATCCGGACAATCCGTCTCCAGGACCCAAGCATCATCAGGAAGCTCGGACAAGATTTTGCGAATACGTTTCGAGCCGTCGTACGTCATTGCTCCGCCGTAGCCCAGCTTAAAACCATTTTGCAGGAACGCTTGCGCCTGAGCCATGCTTCCGTTAAAGGCGTGAATGATTCCGAGCTGCGGCGGCAAACGACGAATGTATTTGAGGACGATATCCATCGCTTCACGGCCGTGAAGACTCAGCGGCAAGCCGTACTTACGGGCAAACTTTAACTGAGCAGAAAAAACTTCTTCCTGAACGTCATGCGGAACGCTGCAGGCAGCAGAAAAATCCAGACCGCACTCGCCCACCGCAGCTAAACGAGGATCATCTTGATGCTCTTCCAGGAAGGCTTCCAACGCTGTCAGATCTTCTTTCCAGGAAGATCTGATGTAAAGCGGATGAATGCCGCACGCGTAAGCCTGGTCTTGTTCATACGCACAGCGCCGGGCATCTTCCAGATTATCGACACCGCCCGCGCACACCAAAGAAGAGATGACGCCGAGCCGGCGGGCCTCCCAAACTTCTTTTTTCTGCTGTTCTTCCGAGAGAACGAACAGATGGTTATGGGTGTCAATCCAGCGAAGCATTTAATTTTCCTCTGGCAAGATGCAGCCGTTCTTTAAACGCACAACGCGATCGCATCGCGCGGCAATATCAGGATCATGCGTCACAATGACCAGGGCCAAGCCCTGAGAGGACGACAATTTGAGCAGGTAGTCGATGACAACCTCAGCCGTCTCGCCGTCCAGGTTGCCGGTAGGCTCATCGGCCAAAAGACACAGCGGGGAGGCGCTGACTGCTCGGGCGATAGCGACACGCTGACGTTCGCCGCCGGACAGCTGGCTCGGCAGATGATCGGGCGATCGGCAAGTCCCATTGCGTTGAGCAGGCTTTCAGCCCTCTTTTGAGCGACAGACGCTTTTTCGCGGCGGATTTTGAGCGGCATGGCCACGTTTTCCATGGCCGTAAATTCCGGCAGCAGATGATGGAACTGATACACAAAGCCGAGCCTGCGGTTGCGCAGCTCGGTTAAACGCTGCTCGGAGAGTTCGGCGATGTTTTCTCCGCCGATTTCGATCAAACCTTTATCAAAACGGTCCAGACCGCCGATGCACTGCAGGAGCGTTGTTTTTCCGGAGCCGGACGTGCCCACGATTGCCACCGACTCACCCTCGTGAACTTCCAGATTGACGTCTTTCAAAACATGCAAAAGTCGGCCGCCCTCTTTATAGCTTTTCTGCAGGCCGACAGCCTTTAATACGACGTTGTTATTCATATCTCAGTGCCTCAGCCGGTTGAATGTTTGCCGCTCTCCAGCTCGGATAGACGGTTGCCGCAAGAGCCAGCAGGAAAGAAAAGACGGCAATGGGGATCACGTCGGATGCACGAGGATCACTTGGCATTGCGGAGATGAAATAGATTTCTTTGGGCAGGAACTGGACACCGAAGAGCTGCTCGATGGCACCCACGATTGAACCTACATTGCAGGCAATGAGCAAACCGAGGCCCACACCGATCAGCACGCCGGCCGTCCCGATGAAAGCGCCCTGAACCATAAAGATGCGCATGATTGAGCCGCGCGTTGCACCTTGGGTTCGAAGGATTGCGATGTCGCTGCGTTTAGAGTTGACGGTCATCACCAAGGAAGAAACAAGACCGAAGGCTCCGACTAAAACGATGAGGAACAAAATAATGCCCATCATGCGTTTTTCGACCTGAACGGCCGCAAACCAAGTCCGATTCTGACGAGACCAATCGGTTGCCAAAAGACCAGGCGGCATTTGATTATTGAGTTCAGCGGCGACTCTCGTGCATCCTGCATGTTGGAGAGCTTCAGTCGAATGCCTCCAGGTGTTTGAGTACGCATGAGTTTTTCGGCGTCCGTGAGATTGATGAAGCTCATTGCGCTGTCAAACTCGTAGTGGCCGGAATTAAAGACGCCTGCGACCGTGAACTGGCGCATGCGGGCATGGTTCCGGCCGGCGTGAACTGTCCCTGAGGCACCATCACGTTGACCTTTTCTCCCGGAATCACGCCGAGGATCCTGGCTAAGTCCGTGCCGAGTATGATCTTGAATTCCCCGGGCTTTAAGTCGGACAGCTGTCCGATCTTCATGTTTTTTGCGACGTCGCTAACTTGAGATTCTGTCTGAGGATCAATGCCGTTTAGCTGGACGCCGCGCACGTTGGTGCCGCTCGTCAGCAGTCCCTGTCCCCTTAAGAAGGGCGCTGCGCCGATGATCTCCGGCTGCTGCTTCTTCAGCTCTGCGGCAGTCTTCTGCCAGTCCGGAATCGGAGCTCCGATCGACAGCACTTCGGCATGCGACAGCACGGAGAGCATCTTGTCTCGGACTTCTTTCTGGAAACCGTTCATCACGGATAAGACTATGATGAGGGCCATGACGCCCAAGGCGATGGAAGCCATGGACATGGCTGATATGAACGATACGAATCCGTCGCTGCGCCCTTTGCGGCGCGACAGTGTGTATCGCAGACCGATCATCCACTCGAAGGGCAGACCTGATAAAGGTTTATTTTTCACAAATTTTATCCAACTAAACGTTCAGGCTATTCTAGCTGTGAGATCAAACAATTAGAATTTAAGGCTATGCCCGCATGTATATTTTTATTGCCCAATTCACTGCCTTCTCCTAATGAAATTAAAGCGTTAGGAAAGGACGCCTATCCGCCCGTTTTGCGGAATTTCCTTGAAGGTTTCGGAGAACCGAAGGTCGCCACGATTTTTGAAAACCCGGCGCTCAGCGGTTTTGCTTCGATGCAGTGGGTATGGATGCTGCTGACTCAGCGCGAAAATCTAGCCCCGACCGCTCCTTATCTCTGGAAGGGTCTCGGAGGTCCGAAAGTTCATCAGGAATTTTGGGCCCTAAACGGCTACCGCATAGAAAACGGCGTGCTTAAAAGCGCCGGCGACATCTTTGATATCGATGAAGAATGCGATCTGAGAGATCTTTTGAATCCGGTCGCTCGTCAATTTGATTTTGAAGTGCAGGTTTTGGACGGACGCTTTTTCCTTGCGCGCAAGAAAGCATGGCAAGTTCTGATTGCTCCGTGGCTTGCTCAGGAAAACAAAGAACCGGCGCAGACTGCCGGTCCCCAAGCCGCTGAATGGACTGAAATCACTCGAGCCATTGAAGATAGCCTTGCAAAAAGCGCTTTCAATGAATTCCGGGCAAAAGCCGGACGGCCACCTGTTGAAGGTTTTTGGATCAACGGCGGTGGTTTTGAAGAGCAGCTCCTACCTTACACTCAGATTCGCTGTGCTCTGACAAGCGATCCCACGATTCGCGGCATCGCCGAGGCGGCGGGCATTGCGCGGGCCTACATTAAATCTTCGACGGCCGCTTGGCCTGACTGCCCTGAAGGCGACCGCTTCTGCATCCTCGACGAGTTTAACGATCCGACTGTCAAAGCAGATCCCGCTCACTGGCACGCCGCCTGGACACGCGCCGTTGAGCGCATGGAGCATCTCACGGCCACGGCAAAAGGATTTGAGAAATATCATCCCCGCTTGGTCGCTTCCGACGGTCTGCGCGTCAGCGTCATTGAAAAACTTCAGGAACAAAAGTCTTCTTTCGCCTTTTGGAAGAGTCCTAAAAACTACACCGAAGCATGGCTGAACTCCGGCCGCTAAAAACAAAAAAGTTATGACCAAAATAACGATTCGCCGATTTGACCGAAATGTCGTTCAGGCGCTCACAAACCGCGGCTTCCCCGAACCGCTGGCCCGCGCTTTAGCGGCCAGACACGTCACAAGCCCGTCCGACCTTGATTATGAATTCAAGGAGATGCTTTCTCCGTGGGATCTTAAAAACTGCAAAGAAGCCGGAGAAGCCATTGCCGATGCAATCTGGAAACAGAAAAACATCGTGATCATCGGCGACTATGACTGTGACGGTGCGACCGCTGTTTCCGTCGGCATCCTGGGTCTGCAGGCGCTAGGCGCCTTCAACGTCTCTTATTTAATCCCTGACCGCGACAAGGACGGTTACGGTCTGTCTCCTCAGCTTGTTGATCGAGCTGCGGCTGCCGGCGCCGAGTTCATCATTACCGTGGACAACGGAATTTCTTCGGTGGCTGCGGTCGAACACGCCAAAGCCCTTGGCATCGAGACAGTTGTCACCGATCACCATTTGCCGGGCGATGAAATTCCTGACACCCTCGTCGTCAACCCGAATCAGCGCGGTGACACCTTCCCGAGCAAATCTTTAGCCGGTGTGGGCGTCATCTTTTACGTGTTGATCGCCGTGCGCTCGGCACTCCGCGCCAAAGGAGCCTATCCGAACGGAAAACAGCCGAATCTCCAGCATCTCATTGATTTGGTGGCTTTGGGTACGGTTGCCGACGTTGTGCCGCTGGACCGCAACAACCGGATCCTCGTTTCCAAAGGTTTAGACAGCATTCGCGCCGGCAAAATGCAGCCGGGCGTGAGCGCCCTGCTTTCCGTAGCAGGTAAGAATGCTCACCGCATTTGCGCCAATGACTTGGGCTACATTCTCGGACCCCGCATTAACGCTGCGGGTCGTTTGGACAGCATCAACAAAGGTGTTGAGTGTCTGACAAGCTACGACTACAACACGGCGCTTTTCTACGCAAAAGAGCTTGACCAAATCAATGCCGAGCGCCGCAATCGCGAAGTATCCATGCAGTCCGATGCAATTCTGTCCCTGCAGACAATTTCCGTCGATGACAGCAATTCCATCGTCCTTAAGGGCGATGACTGGCACGCCGGAATCATCGGTTTAGTGGCCTCCCGCATCAAAGAACAAACTTACCGCCCGGTGATCGCTTTTGCTCCGTCGGAAGAAAACGGTGAACACGTCCTCAAAGGTTCGGGACGGTCTATCCCCGGCATTCTCTGCGCGATGCCTTAGACCGCGTCAGCAAGCTCAAGCCGGGGCTGATCCTGAAATTCGGCGGTCATGCTATGGCTGCAGGCCTTACGATCCGCAAAGATGCTTTTGATGAATTCAAAGAACTCTTTGCCCGCGCCGTTAAAGAGCTTTCCGATCCTGACATGTTCGAACGCAACATCGTCACAGACGGCGAGCTCAGGGCTTCGGACTTCAACACTGAACTCGTTGAAGCCATCCGCAAACATGTCTGGGGTCAGGCCTTCCCGGAACCGCTCTTTGCCAATCAGTTCAAAGTACTTTCTCAGAGAGTCTTGAAAGATCAGCATCTGAAACTTTCTCTCGAAGTTGACGGCAGAGAAATCCAAGCCATTTGGTTCAGGCATAAGCGCGAGCTGCCTCCGACCGTGGTTTGGCTTACAAGCTCGACATCAATGACTTCCGCGGACGTCAATCGGTTCAGCTCATCATTGAAGGCATGGAAGACGAGTTTGAGGACTGGACGGCTTAAGAGCTTTTCAGTCGTGCAAACAAACTTACACAATTGAGGGAATACGGACCCATTTCCGCCCGCTCATCGGGTTAAGGATTGGGGCCGCTCTTATATAATTGAGGGTTCTTTTTAATATCAACACGTTAAGAAATGGAAGTTGAACGTTTAAACCTAATCGGCACCACCGCCGAGGACCTTCAAGCTCGCACGGAAGAGCTGCGGAGGTATCTTTGACTACGACCACAAAGAGCGTCGTTAGAAGAAGTCAATCAAGCCCTTGAAGACCCGAGCATATGGTCTGATCAAGAGCGTGCTCAGCAGATGAGCAAAGAAAAGAAACGTCTTGAAGACGTTGTCCTTACCATCAAACACCTTACTACCGGCCTTTCCGATGCTTTGGAATTATTTGAAATGGCCAAAGAAGAGGACGATGACGCCTCTTTGGAAGCGGTAGAAACTGATATCAGCAGTCTCAAAAAAGAGGTCGAACATCTCGAATTCCAGCGCATGTTCAATCAGGAACATGACGAGGCTAACTGCTTCCTGGAAATTCAGGCCGGCGCCGGCGGAACCGAAGCGCAGGACTGGGCCAGCATGCTTGAGCGTATGTACATCAAGTTTGCGGAACGCCAAGGCTTTAAGCCTGAGATTGTTGAAGAAACCGAAGGCGATGTGGCCGGTATCAAAGGCTGCACGATCAAAATCACAGGCGACTATGCCTACGGCTGGCTCAGAACCGAGACCGGTATTCACCGCTTAGTTCGCAAGAGCCCGTTCGACTCCAACGCACGCCGTCATACTTCTTTTGCTTCTGTGTTCGTCGTTCCCGAAGTCGACGATTCTTTTGAAGTCGAAGTCAATCCGGCCGATCTGCGTATTGACACGTTCCGCGCCTCCGGCGCCGGCGGTCAGCACATTCAGAAGACTGATTCCGCCGTCCGTATCACGCATATTCCGACCGGCATTGTCGCTGTCAGCCAGACCAGCCGAAGTCAGCATCAGAACAAGGAAGAGGCTATGACGATTCTGAAGAGCCGTCTTTATGAAGCCGAACTCCGTAAGCGGCAGGCTACTCAGCAGGCCTTGGAAGACAACAAGAGCGATATCTCCTGGGGTCATCAGATCCGCTCTTACGTGTTGGACCAGTCCCGCGTCAAAGACCTGCGTACCAATGTCGAAACCGGCAACACCACTGCCGTTTTAGACGGCGCTTTGGAACCCTTTATCGAGGCCAGCCTCAAGCAAGGAGTTTGAGCGTGAAGACTCTCACCATTATTACCGGTGCCTCTAAAGGGCTCGGTTTTGAATTAGCCCGTCAGTCGCTTAAGGCCGGCGACACCGTCGTGACGATGGAACGCCGTCCCTCGAAAGCCTTAGTAGAAGAAGCCGATAAGATCGGCTGCAATTTCATCAGTTCACAGCGGACTTGCTTGACCGCAAGGGCGCTGTCGAGCTTTTGATGTGGCTGCTTTCCGATAAGGAATACGCCGAACACGACCGTCTGATTCTGATCAACAACGCCGGCGTGCTCGGTCCGGTCGGCCCGATTGAAAATGCTTCCCCGCAGGCTGCTGTTGACTGCATCCGCGTCAACTTTGAAATCCCGGTGCTGCTGACTCAGGCTTTTCTGAATGAGACACGCGACTGGAAAGGCGAACGCCGCGTTATGAATATTTCTTCCGGCGCCGGACGCAAGTCCGTTCCCGGCTGGGCCATGTACTGCTCAACCAAAGCAGCCCTTGACCGCTTCACCGCCGTCACCGCCGAAGATCAGCAGGGAAAACCCAATCCAGCACGCCTGAGCGCCGTTGCTCCGGGCGTTGTAAATACCGACATGCAGGGCAGCATCCGCGCTTCGTCTAAAGAAGATTTTCCGAACGTTGACCGTTTTATCGACTTAGAAAAAGACGGAAAACTTCAGAGCACTGAAGACACCGCCAAACGACTTTTAAATTACCTCAACAGCGACGAGTTCGGCAAAGAGCCCATCTCGGATATTCGCAATATTTCTGTTGGAGACTAAAGTGGAAAACCAGAAAGAAACCGTCAAAAAAGAAGACGCTCTTGAAACTGAGAACCATATCATTGCCGAACGCTTAGCTAAACTCGATAAACTCAGAGCTGAAGGCGTTGCTTATCCGAATGATTTCGTTCAGAAAGACCGCATTGAAGAAGTTCGTGCCGCCAACGGCAGCAAGACGCCGGAAGAGCTTGAAGCTGCTCCGGTCGAAGTTACTGTTGCCGGCCGCGTCATGCTCAAACGCGTCATGGGCAAAGCCAGCTTCCTGACCGTCAAAGACGGCACCGATCACATCCAGTTTTTTATCACCAAGGCTGAAGTGGGCGATGAAACTTACGACTTCTTCAAGAAGATGGTCGACATCGGCGATATCGTCGGCGCAACCGGCACGCTGTTCTTCACCAAGACCGGCGAACTTTCCGTCCGCGTCAAGAACTTCCGTCTGCTGACCAAGAACATTCGTCCGCTGCCGGATAAGTTCCACGGCCTCTCCGATCCGGAAACCCGCTATCGTCAGCGCTATGTCGATCTGATCATGAACGAAAGCACACGCCGCACCTTCATGATCCGTTCCAAGGCGATCGCCGAAACTCGTAAATTCATGATGGAACATCACTTCATGGAAGTGGAAACTCCGATGCTCCATCCGATCCCCGGCGGTGCCAATGCCAAACCGTTCATCACCCATCACAATGCGCTCGACATGGATATGTACCTGCGCATCGCACCGGAACTTTATCTGAAGCGCTTGGTCGTCGGCGGCTTTGAACGCGTGTTTGAACTCAACCGCTCTTTCCGCAACGAAGGTGTTGACGTTCGCCACAACCCTGAATTCACAATGATGGAGTTCTATGCAGCCTACAAGGAATATCACTGGCTCATGGACTACACCGAAAAACTTCTGCGTACCGTCGCAGAAAAGACGATCGGTACCGCTGTCATTCAGTATCAGGGTCATACCATCGACCTCACAAAACCGTTTGATCGCCTGACCGCTAAAGAAGCCGTCCTGAAGTACGCTCCGCAGTACACCGCCGAGCAGCTCGAAGACAAGGACTTTATGCAGGAAGAACTCAAGCGCCTGGGTGAACCCGCTAAGGCTGACGCAGGCGTCGGCGCTCTGCAGATGGCTATGTTTGAAGCCGTTGCCGAATCCAAACTCATTCAGCCGACTTACATCATTGACTACCCGGTTGAGATTTCTCCGCTGGCTCGCGCCTCCGACAAAGTCCCGGGCATCAGCGAGCGTTTTGAACTCTTCATGGCCGGCCGCGAAACTGCCAACGGGTTCTCTGAGCTGAACGATCCGCAGGATCAGGCTGCTCGCTTCATGGCTCAGGCAAAACTGAAAGCCAGCGGCGATGATGAAGCTATGTACTACGACGCCGACTACGTCCGCGCACTGGAATACGGTCTGCCTCCGACAGGCGGCTGCGGCGTGGGCTTAGACCGCTTTGTCATGCTGCTCACCGACTCTCCGAGCATCCGTGACGTTCTGCTCTTCCCGCATATGCGTCCTGAGGCCTAAGAATCATGAGCGAAAGGAAGCTGAAAATCGCGGCTCTGTTAAAAGAGCTTTACGGCATGGCCGAAGTTCCCGTGCCCTCCTCCCGTATTCCGTTTTACTTTAACGACGTACGAGCCGGGCATATTGAACGAACTGATGCCGAGTTTTTAGCGAAAACCTTTCGCTTCTGTGAAGCTCGTCCGGATGCTTTCGTGTTTACCGCGGAAGGCCCCGGACAGGCTTCGCGCCGCTTGTCTGCCGTTTCGCACCTTTATAAAGGCGCGGACAAAGTCTTTGCCTGGCGGGGTGAACTGCTTTCCGTTACTGCTTCGGATGACATTGCCTGCGAGTCGCCTTTGACCGTTATTGAGCGTGCAATGTGCCGTCCCTTTGCCTTTAACACCTTTGCCGTTCACCTGAATCCGTTCACGCGTGACGGCAGGATGTGGGTCGCTCAGCGTTCTTTCAAGAAGGCGATCGGCCCGGGCTATTGGGACAATTGTGCGGCCGGCTTAGTCGGCGCAGGCGAGCCTTTCGGGCTTGCGATGGAACGCGAAGCGTTTGAAGAAGCCTGTGTAGCACCCGGATCCATTGAAATCTCTTTTAGCGCGCGCAATATCATTTCTCGTCCCGTTCATGAAGGCTGGATGCGAGAAATCGCCTACATCTGCAACGCTTACGTTGAAGACTCTTTCCATCCTCACAACATGGACGGCGAAGTGGAGTGTTTTGAGCTCTTAGAGCCCGAAGCGATTATTGAACGCATAGAAAAAGGACGATTCACTTTCGAATCGTCCCTTGCTGTTTTAGCCGGTTTAGCTTGGCAGGAAGGCCTGCTTGATCTCTTAGATCAGCCGGCCGGCTAAACACTATTCTCTTTCGTCCATCCAAGCTACCAGGATGGCTTCCAGTATTTTTTCGTTGCTTGCTTCCGGATCGTCATCAAAATCCGGGAGAGCGACGATCATCGCGTGCATCTTCTCAAAGCTGATCGTCAGCGGATTTAAATCCGGGTTTTCATCGTAGAGCTCTTCCGCAATGGCACGCGGATCCTTCCAAGTCAGCTTCATCATTCGTTTTCTCTCGCATGATTACGGGAGTATTTCGGAATTTCGACCGTGATGTCTTCTTTGCCGACTTTTGTCTGGCAAGTCAGGCGGGAATTCGATTTCAGACCCCAAGCCTGATCAAGCAGATCTTCTTCATCGTCTTCAGCCGGCTCCAACGAGTCAAAGCCTTTGTCGATGTAGCAGTGACAAGTCGTGCAGGCGCAGGAGAACTCGCAGGCATGGTCGATATTGACGCCGTTAGCGACCAAAGCCTTAGCTAAGTTTGCACCTTCGGGGACTTCAAACTCAGCCCCGTTCGGGCAGATTCCGGGATGCGGTAAAACGGTTACTTTCGGCATTTTTTAAACCTCGTCAACAGATTTGCCTTGGAGTGCTTCCAAGATCGTACGGTTCATTCGACGTGCAGCAAAGTCCTTGGTTCCCTCGGACAGTGCTGAAATCGAATTTTTAATTTCATCCTTGTCATCTTGCGCGCGAACGGTCTCGAGATGTTGAATCATGGCGTCGATCTGAGCGCGCTCGGCTTCATTGAGAAGGTCGGCGTCGGAGGACAGTGCGGAGTAAATGCTTTCCAGAAGACGCGCAGACTCGACTTTCTGCTCGCGCAATTCGCGCAGCTTCATATCTTCTTCGGCATGACCGAAGGAGTCTTTCAGGATGCGGCTGATTTCATCTTCCGACAGACCATAAGAAGGCTTGCCCGTAACGGATGCTTCCACGCCCGTGGTTTGTTCGCGGGCCGTGACCGACAAAAGTCCGTCGGCGTCGACCTGAAACGTCACACGAATACGAGCCGCACCGGCAACTTTCGGTGGAATGCCGCGCAAAGAGAATTTGGCCAAAGAGCGGCACTCTTCCACTAAATCTCGTTCACCCTGAAGGACATGGATCGACATCGCGGTCTGACCGTCCTTGAAGGTTGTAAAGTCCTGAGCCATAGCCACAGGAATCGGCGTATTGCGGGGAATGACTTTTTCGACCAAACCGCCCATGGTCTCAAGACCGAGGGAGAGGGGTGTGACGTCAAGCAAGAGCCAGTCTTCGTCGCTGCGGTTGCCGGCAAGCAAATTGGCTTGGAGCGCGGCACCGATTGCCACGACTTCATCCGGGTCGATATCAGTCAGCGGTTCGCGATCAAAGTAATCAGCGACAGCTTTGCGGATGCAGGGCATGCGGGTGGAACCGCCGACGAGCACCACACCTTTTACTTCATCACGCTTGAGACCAGCATCTTTTAATGTCTGCTTTGTAGCTTCAATAGTTCTTGCCACCAGGTGATGCGTAATGGAATCAAAAACTTCGCGAGTAATCGTGACATTGATAATACGGTCACCGGAAATCTTGGCATGAATCGTTGCCTTCTTTTCCGTTGTGAGCATTTCTTTAGCCGCCTTGGCTTTTGCCATCAGCATACGGCTGTCGGAATGCGTCAGAAGCGGGCGACCGGCCTGATCAATGACCCAGCAGTAAAGGCGCTGATCAAAATCGTCGCCGCCCAACTGACTGTTGCCACCGGTGGCGAGCACCTCAAAAACGCCTTTGCGCAAACGAAGGACAGAGACGTCAAAAGTTCCGCCGCCTAAGTCATAAACAATGTAAAGACCTTCCGCGCCGGTATCGAGCCCGTAAGCCAAGGCGCGGCCGTTGGTTCGCTCAAGAGACGAAGAACATTCAAACCGGAGAGTTTGGCAGCGTCTTTTGTAGCCTGACGCTGAGCGTCGTCAAAGTAAGCCGGTACGGTCACAACAGCGCCTACCAGTTCACCGCCTAAGGCGTCTTCGGCGCGTTTTTTAAGGATTTCAGAATTTCTGCAGACACTTCCACGGGGCTCTTGGCACCCTGAGAAGTGTTGAGTTTGACCATGCCTTCGCCTTTAATGAAGTCATAGGGCATGTAGCGATTGTTCTGAAGTTCGGAAGCACTTCGGCCCATCAGGCGTTTGACGCTGGAAATGGTATTGAGCGGGTCGGCTTCTGCACGCAGCCGAGCTTCTTCACCTACGACAACGTCTCCGTTCTTCTCATAATGAACAACAGAGGGCAGCAGTTTCTGATTTTTTTCATCGACAAGAACTTCAGGAGAACCGTTTCTAACGGTGGCCGCCAATGAATTCGTGGTGCCTAAATCAATACCGACAGCGAACCGCTCTTGATGCGGTGCTGTCGACATTCCGGGTTCGGCAATTTGCAGAAGTGACATTATTCAAAATCCAGTAGCTGGCGATTTAAAAACATAACCTTCTTTAAATCCTCTGCCGCCAGCGAGACATCAGATTTCACATCGAACGCATCTGCAACTTCGTTAAGCAGTTCGTTCTTTTCCTTTTCTATGGCTTTCTTCATGACTTCGAGCTCAGCCGTATCGCCAGCGCCTTTGGCGTCAGCAATGGCCTCTCGGCGCTCGAGCTGTTCAAAAAGAAACTCTTCGGAGATCGAACCGCTGCTGTCCTCATCAATCGGATGTCCGCGCAGAGCGCACAGGACCTGCCGCACTGAATCGGATCGCTGAGTTTTTGATAAGCGTCATTGATCAGCGTTGCCCACTGCTGGGCAACGCGTTTTTCAGCGTCGCTTGCCGAGGCAAAACGGTCGGGATGAACCTTCTTTTGGATCTCAAAATACTTTTCATCCAGCTTTTGTTTATCAATTCGGAACTGTGGCTTCAGACCGAAAATTTCAAAAGGGTTCAGCGCCGCCATAATGCCTCCGCTTTAGTTAGACATGGAAAGATTTGCCGCAACCGCAGCTTTCTTTCTCGTTCGGGTTCTTGAATTTGAATCCGGTATTGAGACCTTCACGGACAAAGTCCAGTTCAGTCCCGTTGATATAAGGCAGGCTCTTAGGATCGACGATCACCTTGATCCCGAAGCTTTCATAAACCTGATCTTCGGGCTCGATTTTGTCCGCAAACTCTAAGGCGTAAGCCATACCGGAGCAACCGCTGGTTTTGACACCGACTCTAAGGCCGATGCCTTTGCCGCGTTTACGAAGGAATTCTTCAACGTGGGAAGCTGCTTTCTCTGTCAATGTGACCGACATTATTTTTCCTTAATCTGAGCCTGTTTGTGGCGATAATCTTCCACTGCGGCCTTGATGGCGTCTTCTGCAAGAATGGAGCAGTGGATCTTGACGGGAGGAAGCTCAAGCTCTTCGGCAATAGCTGTGTTTTTGAGCTGTTCGGCCTCTTCCAGGGTCTTGCCCTTGATCAGTTCAGTGACCAAAGAGCTGGAAGCGATGGCGCTGGTGCAGCCGTAGGTTTTGAACTTAGCGTCTTCGATAACACCGTTGTCGTTAACTTTGATCTGCAGGCTTAAAACGTCGCCGCAAGCGGGGGCGCCGCGTGTACCGGTTCCGACGTTGGGATCGTTTTTATCCAGTCTGCCGACATTTCTGGGGTGCTGGAAATGATCCATCACTTTATCGCTGTATTGCATTCTTTTCTTTCCTTATTAGTGTTCTGTCCATTTAACTTGTTTCATGTCCACGCCTTCCTTGTACATCTCCCAAAGCGGGGACATTTCACGAAGCTGTGCAACCTTTTCTTTGATGAGCTTGATGGTGTAGTCAATCTCTTCTTCCGTCGTAAAGCGGCCTAAGCTGAAACGGATGGAGCTGTGAGCCAGTTCGTCATCGATACCGAGGGCACGAAGAACATAGGACGGTTCCAAGCTGGCGGAAGTGCAGGCGGAGCCGGAAGAAACGGCGATTTCCGGGCAGCTGGCCATAAGGGCCTC
>ERZ860009.685-NODE-685-length-13835-cov-1.656241_pt1 | contig 13835 bp, 14 predicted proteins | sample MGYA00510114_ERZ860009 | MGnify/ENA primary metagenome ERZ860009 (study PRJEB30046, sample SAMN00715177) | human gut metagenome | study: EMG produced TPA metagenomics assembly of the A metagenome-wide association study of gut microbiota in type 2... | reverse complement strand
TACCGGGGGAACCGCTCTTGGAGCCGTCCGGCATGGGGGATTTATTCCCTGGGATGATGACGTGGATATGGTTGTCGAGAGAAAATATATTGAACGTCTGCTTGATGCGATTGAACAGAGGTATCCGGACCGGTATTTTGTAGAGGCACCGCTTCGGACACCGGGGTATCTGAGTTCTTTTATTCAGATTCACCGGAAAAACACAGTGTGTCGGGAATATTTAGAGATCCCGGAAGAACGATGTGGAATTAAAATTGATATTTTTGTGGTGGAAAACACCTATGACAATGCCTTTTTGCGCCGTTTGCACGGTATGCGGGTAGAGGCAGGATTATTGCTGCTTTCCTGTTATCGGATGTATTTATGGAGAAATGAATTTTATAAGTTGTCCCGGGGCAATAAAAAGGCAGCCACCATGATACATCTGAAAAGTTTTATCGGGCGGCTGATTGCACCGACCGGGAAATTTTGGTATGCTCATGTACAGCGGCTGATGCAAATGTGCAGCAATGACCAGTCAGAATACATTGTTGTACCATCAGGGAGAAAGCATTTTTTTGGCGAACTGAAATTGCGAAGTGATTTTTTATGTGCGCAAAAGCGGAAATTTGAGGATCGCGAATTTCTTTTTCCCAAAAACATTGACTGGTATTTGTCCTATATGTATGGAAATTATATGGAAATTCCGCCGGAGGATAAGCGGGAATATCATGTTGTTTATCAGCTGAAAATATAGACAGATTGAAACAAGCAAGAGGAAGAATGATTTATGAAGAAGAGAATAGATACGTTTTGGCGTTATCGGAATTTATTATTTGAATTAGTAAAAAAAGGAATTAAGTTAAAATACAGAAGATCTTACCTGGGAATTATCTGGTCCCTTCTGGAGCCGGTTATGACAACAATCGTACTTACCATTGTGTTTGGAACACTCTATGGTAATAAAGATCACACATTTCCACTGTATATTCTATCGGGACGTCTTCTTTATTCCTATTTTGCACAGGGCACGAAAGTGTCACTGAAATCGATCCGACAAAATTCGGCCATGATAAAGAAAGTGTATGTGCCGAAGTATCTGTATCCGTTATCATCCGTACTTTATAATTTTATTATATTTTTAATTTCGCTGATTGTATTAGTGCTTCTCGGCATTTTTACAGGAAATTATCCGACGCTGCACTGGCTTTTGATCGCTTTCCCTTTACTGGTACTTCTGATCATGACGTTTGGTGTGGGAATGATTCTGGCTACGATTGGTGTCTTCTTCCGTGATATGGAGTATTTGTGGGAAGTTGCGCTGATGATCGTTATGTATACCTGTGCTATTTTCTATTATCCGGAGCGATTGTTAAAGAGTGGTTATTCGTGGGTACTTACAGTGAATCCGGTATATAATGTCATTATCAATGTAAGAAATATTATTTTCCATGAGGCGTTTAACTGGAGCTGCATGACATATGCGTGTGTGTTTGCGGTAGCCTCCGTAGTGGTTGGAGTGATTGTATTTCATAAAAATCAGGATAAATTTATTTTATATATTTAGTAACAATATGCTTGAGGATAAGGAGTATTTAAACAATGGCAGAGACAGTGTTGCGTGTGGAACATGTTGGCATGCGGTTTAATCTGAGTAAAGAAAGAGTGGACAGCCTGAAAGATTATATTTTAAAATCTATTACCAGACAGATGAAATTTGATGAATTCTGGGCATTAAAAGATATTAATTTTACGTTGGAAAAAGGAGAACGTATTGGTATTCTTGGAACAAACGGAGCAGGAAAGAGTACTCTTTTGAAGGTAATTGCCGGGGTATTTAAGCCAACGGAGGGAAGCGTAGTCCACAAAGGAAAGATTGTTCCACTTTTGGAACTTGGAGCCGGATTTGACAAAGAATATACCGGTCGTGAAAATATTTATCTTTATGGAGCTGTTCTTGGATATTCCAAAGAATTTATAGACAGTAAATTTGACGAGATTGTAAAATTCTCAGGTTTGAAGAAATTCCTGGATGTTCCCCTGAAAAATTATTCTTCGGGAATGAAAAGCCGACTGGGTTTTTCGATTGCAACAATTGTGGAACCGGAGATTCTGATTCTGGATGAAGTATTGTCCGTAGGAGACGCCAAATTCCGGAAAAAGAGTGAAAAAAAGATTCTTTCCATGATGGACAAGGGGGTGACGGTACTTTTTGTATCACATAGTCTCGAACAGGTGAAAAGAATCTGTACCAAAGCGATGATTCTGGAAAACGGTACGGTTCGAAGTATCGGAGATATTGACACGGTTTCGGCAGAATACGAAGAAATAATCAGTGGGGATTAGAAAGGAAAAAATTATGATTTATGGAGCAATGTTGGCAGGCGGTGTAGGTAGCAGAATGAAAAGTGCGGTAATTCCGAAACAGTTTTTAGAAGTAGATGGAAAGCCGATTATCATTTATACCCTTCAGAATATGCTGAAGGTAGACCGTTTTGATTATATTTATATCGCCACACACAAGGATTATCTGGCGTATATGAAAGATATGGTACAAAAGTATACAGATAAGCCGGAAAAAGTCCGGATTATCGAAGGCGGAAAGGAACGTATGGACAGTATCCATAACGTAACGGATGCCATTGTAAAAGATGAAGGTGTGCATGAGGAGGATGTTATTGTGATTCATGATGCAGTACGTCCCCTTGTGACAGAAAAAATTTTAAATGACAGTATTGATGCGGCAGGAACTTATGGCGCGTGTGTATGTGGGTTACCGGCAGTCGATACGATGCTTTATTCGGAAGATGGCAAAGTAGTGACAACGATTCCGGAGCGCTCTAAACTGTTTAACGGACAGGCTCCGGACAGTTTCTCTTTACCTCGGTTTTTGGAGATGCAGGCAAATCTGACAGAGGAACAGCGGGAAGTGATTACAGGAACTTCCCAGATCTGCACCATGAATAACCAGCCGATTTATATTATAGAGGGAGATCCTCTGAATTTTAAGTTGACAACCGATGGGGATCTGTTGATTTTTAAATCGATCATTGATGATCAGACGGTATAGGTTGAAAGGAGATAGTAATGAAATCATTAATAGAAATTCCAAAGACAATGAAGGCACTGGTTCTGCATGAGATCGGAAAGCTTACACTTGATGAGGTTCCGGTAGAGCCGCTTCGTCCGGGTACGGTTCTGGTAAAGATTAAAGCATGCGGGATCTGTTCTTCGGACGTGGAGCGCGTGTTTATCAACGGAACTTATCATTTCCCGACAATTCCGGGACATGAGTTTTCCGGACAGATCGTTGCCGTTGGAGATGACGTGGATGAGAGCCTGCTGGGAAGAAGAACCTGTGTGTTCCCAATGCTTCCATGCTTTGAATGTCCTTCCTGCAAAAAGCAGCAGTATGCCCAGTGCAGCCATTATGATTATTTTGGTTCACGCAGGGATGGCGGATATGCAGAATATCTGGTTGTTCCGACCTGGAATCTGGTGTTGTTTGACGATGATCTGTCTTATGATGTGGCAGCAATGTGCGAACCGGCTGCGGTAGGAATTCATGCGAACGGACTTGCAAATGTGCAGAAAGGACAGTCGGTTCTTGTAATCGGAACCGGAATGATCGGTTATGTCTGCGCTGCATTTGCCAGTCAGATCACAGATAAAGTTATTATGTGTGGAAATTCTGCTGCAAAGCTTGAGCTGGCAAAGAAATACGGATGGGAAACCATTGCACTGGAAACAGACAATTTTGAAGAACGTATCAACGCACTGACCGATGGAGAAGGCGTGGATGTAGTTATGGAGGTTGTCGGTTCTAATCAGGCAATCTGCAATGCTGTGGCGGCAGCAGGACCGAATTCAACGATCGTTCTGGTTGGAAATCCAAAAGCGGATCTGACCATGGAAAAGAATTTATACTGGAAAATTTTAAGAAAATCCATTACTTTACGTGGATCCTGGAATTCCAGCTATAATGACAAACAGAATGACTGGAAGACAGCACTTGACCGCCTCAAAGGCGGAGAATTTGATCAACTGATCACACATCGCTTCCCGATGGAAGAATCGGAAGAAGCTTTCCGTGTGATGAGAGACAGAAATACATTCTCTACCAAAGTTATGTTTGTTATGGAATAAATACAGAAGTTAGAAATGGAGATACACAATGGAACTCGCGATATCCAAATTGACTGCCCGCAGGGTTATATATTATTTTGAAGGTTATGTAAAGGGAGAGAGACCGAAAGGTTTAAAATTTGTTTTTTATAATTATGATTTGAAGATTACCATAAAACCATCCGTATTTGAGTGGGATGGGGATACCTTCCGCATGATGCTTCATGTGGAGCAGGCAAATGAGAATAACCCGATTTCTAGTGGCGATTATTATCCGATCGCTGTAGATGCAAAAGGAAAGCAGTATCCATTGCAGGTGGCAAAAAGCATTATTGAAGAACGGGAACAGGCGGAGTGGAAAAATGATGTGGTCGTTAACAAGGGAAAAGGACATCATGTAATCTGTAAATCCTTAATGGATCTGGATACGGATGAACTTTTTATTCATGTTGATACCGTGCTCCCGAAACCGCGTAAAAATTATATTCGCAGAAAATGTGGGGAATTATATTATGGAGTGCGCAATGATTTAAAGGATTGGGCGCAGAAACTTTTTGTGGTTGTTTTTAATATTTTTAATAAGTGCTGTAAAAAGAAGGGCAACAAGATCTTGTTCTGTTCCGGATCGCGTGCCGAGATCGGTGGCAATGAAGAATTTATTTATAAGCGTATGATTGAGCGCGGATTGGACAAGAAATACAAGTTTGTTTTAGATTTTAAGCCAACGATTAATAAGACATACGGACCGTTTAAAATGATACGTTTTATCTATCGTCTGGCAAGCAGCGATGTGATTTTACTGGATGATTATTATCCGGAAATCTATAAACCAACCTATGACAAAAATGTCAAAGTAATTCAGGTATGGCATGCCTGTGGAGCATTTAAGGCATTGGGGCTGGAACGTATGTCAAAAGCGGGGGCACCGCCAATCAATACATCCGTGCATAAATGTTATACGCATGTGCCGGTCAGCTCGTATCACTCCGCACTTCATCATCAGGAAGCGTTTGGAATTGGAATTGATAAATTTTATCCGGTAGGAATTCCAAGAACGGACATTTTCTTTGATGAGGAGTACAAGAAGAAGACATGTGAGCGTGTTTATGCAGAGTTCCCAGGAGCAAAGGAAGCGAAAAGGGTTATTTTATATGCACCGACGTTCCGTGGAAACAGTGCAGTGGATGCGCATTTCCCAATGGAAAAACTTGATTTTGAAGAATGGGGAGAATTATGTAAGCGAACAGATTCTTTCCTGATTGTAAAAATGCATCCATTTGTTCAGGAGAAAATTAATATTCCGGAAAAGTACAAAGACTGTATTGCGGATGCGGCACAGTATCGTGAAGTCAACGATATTCTGTTTATTACAGATTTGTTGATTACGGATTATTCGTCGATTATTTATGAATTTTCTCTGTTGAGAAGACCGATGCTGTTTTACGCGTTTGATCAGATCATGTATGTTTCCACGAGAGACTTCTATGAGCCATATGAGGATATTGTGCCAGGGCGTATTATCAAGCGATTTGATCAGCTGATGGAGGCGTTGGAAAAAGAAGAATATGGTACCGATAAGATTGAATGGTTCATTAAGAAGAATTTTGCCTACACCGATGGAAAGTCAACCGATCGAGTAATTGACCTGATTGTGGGGGATGATAAAGACATCCAGAAATATTCGGCGGCATTTATGCAAGGTGCGCTTGCGGCTGTAGCAATAACTTCGGAATGAATGGAGAACATGTAGACAAGCGGTATCGCGATGATGACCGTTCCGTGGTGCAGAACCGTGGAGAGGTACCGGAAAAAGATTCCGAAGAACATGATAATGATAAATATACAGAGTAAAAAATGGAGGAAAATTTCGTGAGAGAAAAAGGAAAAATTTCAGCATCTATTATGTGTTCAGGATTTGATCAGGTAATGGATTATGTACATGAATTTGAGAGAAATAATATAGAGTTTTTACATGTAGATGTAATGGATGGAACGTTTGTTCCAAATCTGGCATATGGTCCGGATTTTGTAAAAAGACTGCGTAAGAAAACAAATATTACACTGGACTGTCATCTGATGGTAGACCGCGCAGAAGATAAGCTGACTGGTTTGATTTTCAGCCGGGAGAGCATGTGTCCCTGCATTATGAGGGAACCTGCCATATTCAGAAGTGTCTGGATCATCTTGCAAAGAAGGGAGTTAAACCGGTGATTGCAATCAATCCGGGAACCCCAATTCAGGTATTAGAGGAGATTGTGGATTATATTGCCGGAGTTCTGGTACTGCATGTAAATCCTGGATTTGCCGGACAGAAAATTGTACCACATACCATTGAAAAAGCAGCACGGATTCGTAAGTATCTGGATGATCTGGGACATCCGGAGGTATATATTGAATCCGATGGAAACATTACCTGTGAGAATGCGGCAAAATTATACAAGAATGGTTCGGACATTTTTGTAGCAGGTACAAGCAGTATTTTCCGGGAGGGAGATATTGATGAACTGATTATGAACTTAAGAAAGGCAATTGGGTGGTGAGAAAGGAGACGTAATGTCAAGAATTTATTATAGAGGAGGAATGTCTCCATTTGAGACATTTTCCCCGGGATATATTTTGACGCATAATGTTATTGGAACCAATGTTGGTAATTTTTTATATTTAAATGGGGTATTGCGTTCATTGATGATCGACGACAATACAGTAATTCAGGCAAATTATTATAATACAAATTATTATAAACCTGAATATGTTAATGAAAACTTCGATTGTTTTGTCATTCCATTGGCTGATGCGTTCAGAGAGAATTTTGTGAATGAATTGAATGAATTAACTTCTTTTGTTAAAAAGTTAAAGATTCCATGTTATGTAATTGGCGTTGGGTTAAAGGAATCCTATGAACCGGATTTTTCACAACCCAAACCACAGGATGAAGCTGTAAAGAAATTTGTTACAGCAGTACTTGAAAAATCAAATTGTATTGGGGTAAGAGGTGAATTAACCGGTAAATATTTGGAGACATTAGGTTTTGCAGAAGGACGCGATTTTATGGTGATAGGTTGTCCATCTATGTATATGAAGGGAAAACGATTGCATATACAAAATCCGAAATTAGATGTTAATTCTAAAGTATGTTTTAATTCAAATGTTGCAGCTTCTGTTCCTACTCGTAAGTTTATTAAATTAAAAATGAAGGAATTTGAAAACCATTATTTTATTGGACAAGTTGTAAATGAACTCAGAAGTATTTATTTAGGTGCTCCATATGAATATAAAATCGAATATAATTTTCGCAACGTTACAGATAAAATTTATCAGGATGGTCGATTGAGATTTTTTTGTAATGTACCTAAGTGGATGGAATTCCTGAATGATTCAGATTTGACTTTTGGATCAAGGTTACATGGAAATATTGCAGCCGTTTTAGCAGGGACTCCGGCATTGCTTGTGACGAAGGACTCAAGAACTAGGGAATTGGCAGAGTATCATCATTTAAATGCGATACATGAGAGTAAGCTGAATGAAAAACTGACATTGCAGGAACTTGTGGAACAGCAGGATTTTTCGCAGATTGAAAAATATCAGAAACAGAATTTCGACAGGTATGTTGCATTTTTGAAAAAGAATGATATCCCGAACATTTTTATGGACGGAGAAGATCCGCAGGAAACTGCATTTGACAGAAAAATAAAGCAGACGGATTTGCTGGAGGGAATAGTTCCGGTTTCCCAATGTTCTCTGGAAGAAATTGCAGAAAGAAACAGAGATTACTATACAAATTTGGATGAAAAACTGGATGGATTATCGAAAAAATTAAATTTTACCTCGGACTTATTACGAAAAGAGAGAATTAAAAATCAGAAAATTGCAACAGAACCCCTTAGCAAAAAAGTCGTAAATAAGGTAAAAGGATTTTTGAAATGATGCAAGTATATATAATTAGGTGTTGGTTTTTATGAAAAGGTTATTGTGAAAGACTGATTTCCAGAGATTATTGACTGGCATTGATAAAAAATATTGTTTAAGAAGCAAGTGGAAGTATCGTTCACTTGCTTCTTTTTTTGTAACTGTTCAGAACCAATGTCACTTAGTTAAGCTTATTGGTTCACTATGAGGCAAACCTCTAACAAAAATTTATAAATTATAGTTGACACATCAATCAAAATGTGCGGCCGCTCTCGTTGCTGATATATTTTTAAGGTAACGAGAGCGGCCCTTGAATTAGAACTATATTTCATTCTGATTCAAGGAGGTTTACCTATGACATTTCCTGAAATTGTCAAAACTACACTTTGGGACATTATTGATGAGATGTCCCGCTCACTTTCTTCTTTTGTAAAAAATCCAGATAAGGATTTTATCCGCAAACGCAAACTTGATTTTAAGAAAATGATGCATCTGATCATTTCTATGGAAAGCGGAAGCCTAAATCATGAACTTCTCAAATTTTTTGAGTATGATTCCTCAGTTCCTACTGGCTCTGCTTTTTATCAACAACGTTCCAAACTTTCCGTTTCTGCATTCCGTCACCTTCTCAAGGAATTTAACCTTAAATTCCCCTTAGAAAAATTTCGCGGAAAATACTATCTTATTGCGTGTGATGGTTCTGAATTTAACATTGCCAGAAATCTTAAAGATGCAGATACTTTCCACGAACCAAATGGTAAATCGGTATCCGGTTTTAATATGGTTCACACCATCTCTTTATATGAGGTATGTTCTAAGCGGTACTTTGATTTAGAAGTCCAGCCTGGGCGTCTTAAAAATGAGTTTCAAGCTATCTGCAATCTTATGGATCGGTATGCCTATGGGGGGTCCCCCATTTTCATTGCTGACAGGGGATTTTCCAGTTACAACGTTTTTGCCCATGCAATCGAAAATAATGTTGATTTTTTAATTCGTGCTAAGGATTTGAATGTACAGCGTTTTCTTGGCGTCGGGACTCTTCCTGACAAACTGGATACAACCATAGAGCTGATTCTGACCAGAACACAATCTAAAAAGAAACATAAACATCCCGAAAAAGAATCACAATACCGCTATATTTGTAAAAACATAGCTTTCGACTATCTTAATCCAGCTGATATTTCCGATGAATATCTGCTGAAACTAAGAATCGTCCGCGTTGAAGTATCCGATGGTGTTTTTGAAAATATTATCACTACACTTTCCGAAGAAGACTTTACACCGGACGATATAAAATACTGTTACAATCTCCGCTGGGGCATCGAAACTTCTTTTCGCGACCTAAAGCATACCATTGGAGCTACTAATTTACACTCTAAAAAAACAGAGTATGTTGCATTTGAACTGTGGAGCAAGCTCATTTTGTACAATTTCTGTTCCATAATTATTTTACATGTACCAGTAAAAAGCAGGAATCGCAAATATGAGTACCAAGTCAACTTTTCTCTCGCAATGAAAATCTGTTTTGATTTTCTAAGAGGAGTCGCACCACCAAATGTAGAAAGCCTGATAAGTAAGTATATCCTACCTATCAGGCCCGATAGGAACTATGCCCGACAGCATAGAGTCCAAAAACCAATCAGCTTCTCTTACCGATTTGTATAACATAGAGTAACTGACAATTCTAGTATACACTAATTTTAAGGCAGACGAAAGTCTGTCTTAAAGTCGTGCCTGATATTTATATGATCTTTTTTGAATGAAGATTGTTTTAATCTTTTTTTGTTTACCACATCCTTTTCACGCTAGATGCACACAAATCCATTAATTTGTAAAAAGCTTAACTAAGTGACATTGATTCAGAACAGTATCGAGGAACTGACCAGCAATACCACAGATCTGCGTAACTCTAATCAGGCAATTTCAGATTCCGTACAGACAATTTCCGCAGTTTCTGAAGAACTGACCGCCCATGCATCCGAAACAATGGATGCAGAGACCGTAAACACACAGATTCTGGAAAACATTGCTGCCAAAATGAAATCCCTGGTACAATATATTCAAAAACAGTAAGCAGTTACCATATCTTTATTATTCCGAAACGGCACCGATTAGTTCTTTGATATCGCTCACATGATATTTTTCCATGTAGCGCTCAATGCCTTCTACAATTTCCATGGTCACTGCCGGATTCTGGAAATTGGCGGTGCCGACAGATACAGCTGTCGCACCCGCCAGTATCATCTCAATCGCATCTGCAGCATTCATAATTCCTCCCATTCCAATGATCGGAATCTTTACTGCCTGTGCCGTCTGATAAACCATACGCACGGCTACCGGATGAATGGCCGGACCGGACATCCCACCGGTCTTGTTTGCAAGAACAAATTTTCTCCGGTTGATATCAATCTTCATTCCCGTGATCGTGTTAATCAAAGACAGGGCATCCGCACCACCTGCTTCCGCTGCACGCGCCATCTCTGTGATGTCTGTGACATTCGGACTCAGTTTCATGATCACCGGTTGTTTTGCATACTTTTTCATTTCCTTTGTGATTGCTTCTACCGCTTTCGGATCCTGTCCAAAAGCAATTCCACCCTCTTTTACGTTCGGGCAGGAAATATTGATTTCCAGCATGTCCACCGGCTCTTCTGCCAGCCGTTTTACCACTTCCACATATTCCTCTGTCGAGTGTCCGCATACGTTTACAATAATTTTAGTATCATATTTTTTCAGGAATGGAATATCTCTCTCACAGAACAGATCAATTCCCGGATTCTGCAATCCCACGGCGTTGAGCATCCCGCCATAGACTTCTGCCACACGCGGAGTCGGATTTCCCGGCCACGGTACATTTGCCACACCTTTGGTAACCACCGCACCAAGCCGGTTTAAGTCTGTAAATTCACTGTATTCTGCTCCGGAGCCAAAGGTTCCGGATGCCGTCATTACCGGGTTTTTTAAGGTAACACCACATAATTCCACACTTGTATTCATTACAGATCCACCTCCTCAGCCAGAAATACCGGCCCTTCTTTACAGATTCTCTTGTTTTTCACATTGGAATGTGCATCTTTTTCTTTGGAATCGCACACACATGCCAGACATGCACCGATTCCGCATGCCATCCGTTCTTCCATGGAAATATAACAGGTCATGCCCTGCTCTGCTGCATACGCTTTCAACGCCCGCAGCATCGGTGTCGGTCCGCACGCATATATTACATCTGCATTTAATTTATATTCTTTGATGGCATCCAGCACATTTCCCTTTGCACCGACACTTCCATCTTCCGTTGCCACGTAACAGTCTCCCTGTTCTTTAAATTCATCCAGAAGAAACGTCTGTGCATCCCGGTATCCCATCACACTGACAAATTCACAGGTGCCGGCAGCCTTGATGCTCTTTGCAAGTTCAAGCATCGGAGGAATTCCGATTCCTCCGCCGATCAGGAAAGCTTTCTTTCCCGGCTCCACGGTAAATCCGTTTCCAAGCGGTCCCAGTACCCGGATCGTATCGCCCGCTTTTAACCGGGAGAATTCTTCCGTTCCGGTTCCTTCTCCCGTTACCCGGTATACCAGACGAAGTGTTCCTGCCTCTGCATCAATCCCACACAGGCTGATCGGACGTGGCAGCAGTTTGCTGGCATCATTACTGTACAATGATACAAACTGTCCTGCCTTTGCATGTCCTGCAATATGCTTCGTCTGGATTGTCATGTCATAGATATCTTTTCCGATGCACTGCTGCTTCAGCACCGTAACATTTTCCTGAAATTTTTCCTCATAAAATCCAACTGTCTCCCTTTTGTAAAATCACGACTTTATTTTTATCTTTGTGCAAGTGCTCCGGATATGTCTGCGATCATATCTTTGACTGCCAGACGGGAGGCATCTGCGAAGTTCTCCGGTGTCATTCCCTGCTCTTTATACTTATCCTGTTTGTAAGCACAGATGATACCACGGGAAGAGTTTACAATTGCTCCTAATCCATCCTCATTAAAGAAATGTACCAGATCCTTGCCCTGTCCTCCCTGTGCACCATAACCCGGTACCAAAATGAACGATTTCGGCATCACTTTACGAAGAATTTCCCCCTGCTCCGGATACGTTGCTCCGACAACTGCTCCAACATAGCTGTAGGAATCTCCCATACATTCGCTTCCCCACTCTGCTACCTTTTCACCAACCAGTTCATACAGCGGACGACCGTCGATCAGACGATCCTGGAACTCTCCGCTGGATGGATTGGAGGTCTTTACGAGAATAAAGATTCCTTTCTTTTCTTCTTTGCATACATCCACAAACGGCTTGATACCATCGGTTCCCAGATATGGATTTACTGTAGCAAAATCCTCATTAAAACCGGTATATGTTTTGCTTCCGATCTGTACTTTTCCGAGATGTCCGGTCGCATAGGCTGCGGATGTGGAACCGATATCCCCACGCTTTACATCTCCGATCACAACCAGATCTTTCTCGTGACAGTAATCTACCGTCTTCTGGAATGCCGCTACACCGGCCACACCAAACTGCTCATACATCGCGATCTGCGGCTTCACTGCAGGAATCAGGTCGTATGTTGCATCGACAATAGCTTTATTGTACTGCCAGATGGCTTCTGCTGCTCCCTCTAACGTCTCACCGAACTGAGCGAACGCTGCTTTTTGTATGTGCTCCGGCACATAAGAAAGCATCGGATCGAGTCCCACAACGATAGGTGCGTTGGTCTTTTTAATTTTTTCTACTAATTTGTTGATCATGTGATTGATTTCCCTTCTTAATTTATTACTTATTTAATTCATTAAATACAACTTCGCCGTCACAGATCGTGCACTTTACACGTCCCGTAACTTCTTTCCCGTCAAACGGTGTATTTCTTCCCTTGGAAGCAAATGTGTTTTTGTCAATGCGGTAGGTTTCCTCTGGATCAAAGATCACGACATCTGCCGCTTTTCCCGGCTGGATATCTCCCTTATCAATACCGACAATCTGTGCCGGATGGTAACTCATACACGCTGCCATCTGCATCGGCGTCAGATATCCACCGAGTACCAGTTCATTATGTGTAAGACATGCGGCGGTTTCCAGTCCGACAATTCCAAACGGTGCTTCCTGCATCGAACGGTTTTTATCTTCAAATGTGTGTGGCGCATGGTCTGTGGAAATCACTTCCATAATGCCATCCCGCAGTCCCTCACGCAGTGCTTTCACGTCTTCCTTTGTGCGGAGTGGCGGATTCATCTTGTAATTGGTATCCGCTTCTTTCATATCGTCTGTGGACAGCGTAAAGTGATGCGGACACACTTCTGCCGACACCCGGACACCTTCTTCCTTTGCCACTTTTACCATGAGCACGGAATCCTTTGTGGAACAATGACACAGATGAAGCTGTGCCCCGGTATCTTTTGCCAGAATAATATCTCTGCAACAATCACATCCTCCACGGAATTGGTAATTCCCGGAAGTCCCAGTTCTTTTGCTTTTGCATCGGCATTCATGACACCTCCGCGTACCATATGGATATCTTCGCAATGGGCAAGTACCGGAATGCCCAGACGCGCTGCTTCAAGCATACCGTCCCGATACAAAGCGGCATCCATGACAGATTTTCCGTCCTCGCTGATTGCCGGACTTCCTGCCTTAACCATTCCTTCAATATCCGCAAGCTCTTTTCCCTGCTGTCCCTTTGTCACCGCACCAACCTGCAGGACATGAATACAGTTCCCGGACGTTGCTTTGTTGTGCACATAATTGACAATATCCGGATTGTCTGCTACCGGCTTTGTATTCGGCATGGTCAGCACTGTCGTATATCCACCATAA
>ERZ860009.684-NODE-684-length-13878-cov-1.380163_pt1 | contig 13878 bp, 23 predicted proteins | sample MGYA00510114_ERZ860009 | MGnify/ENA primary metagenome ERZ860009 (study PRJEB30046, sample SAMN00715177) | human gut metagenome | study: EMG produced TPA metagenomics assembly of the A metagenome-wide association study of gut microbiota in type 2... | reverse complement strand
TCTATCTCGGGAAAGATCATCTGAGCGGATATATACAAATACCACGAGGACGCAGGACGAACTTTGGGAAAATATAAAACAGGCAGATTTGATTACGAAATGGAAGATGAGCGCCAGCAGGGAAGAAAAATTAATGTGGATTTTAAAGGTGAATTGCGTCCCGAACAGGATAAGGCATTAAAAGAACTGATCAGGTATGATAATGGAATACTTCATGCAGCAACAGCATTTGGCAAAACAGTGGTCAGTAGTGCAATAATTGCACAAAAGAAAATAATACATTGATTATTCTTGAATCTTCTGCACTTATAGAGCAGTGGAAAGAGGCGTTGGAAAAATTCTTAAATATCAATGAGGGACTTCCAACTTATGAGACTAAGACAGGAAGAGTAAGGAAAAGAAAAAGCCTGATTGGAACATTACAGGGAGCACATATTCAATGACAGGAATCATAGACATTGCAATGGCAGGTTCATTGTGCAAAAAGGGTAAGTATCATAAGATGATGAATGAATATGGACTCGTGTTGATTGATGAGTGCCATCATTCTGCTTCAGAAACAATAGCCAATGTTTTAAAAGAGTGAAAGCAAAGTATGTATATGGTGTGACAGCAACTCCCAAAAGAGGAGATGGACTGGAAAAAATCAACTATATGCTTATCGGACCTATAAGATATAGCTATACGGCCAAGGAAAAAGCAAAGGAGCAGGGAATACAGCATCTTGTGTACCCGCGTTTTACCAGGACTGTACCGCCGAGAGGTGTAATTACCGATAAGATGCATCCAAATGAAGCATATGAGATTATTCATAATAATGATGTCAGGGATGAGCAGATTATTGAGGATGTGAAGAATTGCGTAGCAGCAGGCCGGACACCGGTTGTTTTGTCACGATACAAGGATCATTCTGAAAAATTCTATGAGCGGTTAAAAGGCTATGCAGATCATGTATTTCTTATGACAGGTAACAACTCTAAGAAAGAACACAGGAAGATTCTTGAGCAGATGCATCAGGTTGATAAGAATGAATCACTTATACTGATAGCTACAGGTTCTCTTGTAGGAGAAGGTTTTGATTTTCCAAGACTGGATACACTTTTTATGGCAACACCCATATCATTCCGTGGGATAGTTGAACAGTATGCAGGACGATTGAATCGTGATTATGCAGGTAAAGAAAATGTAATAATATATGATTATGTGGATAATCGTATCCCGATGTTTGATAATATGTATATGAAGCGGCTGAAGGCATATAAACAGATTGGCTACGAGCTTTCTAGTGGCTTGAAAGCTGATAAACAGATAGTTAATGCAATATATGGGGGAGATAATTATAGAGAAACTTTCCATAAGGATCTACTTGATGCCAATAAAAATATAATCATTTCCAGCCCAGCCATCAGCGGACAAAAAGTTTATGAATTAATCAGCATGCTAAAGGAAAAACAGGAGGAGGAGTTCAGATTACAATAGTTACATGGATGCCGGATTCATATGGATTTGGTGATGCAGCATATTGGATGCAGCTACATGAAGATATGCGTAAAGCTGGCTTTTATATAAAAACAGTAGAAGAATATTGTGACCGTTTTGCTGTCATTGACCAGGAAGTAGTATGGTATGGGAATATTAATCTGCTGGCGAAGGATAAGATAGATAATAGTATTATGAGAGTCATGAGCAAAGATATAGCAGGTGAATTGATGGAGATCACATTTGGCGATAATGATAGAGAAGTAAGGTGTAATGTAAATGACTGAACAAGAATTTAAAGAAATATTACATAAAGAGGAAACAGATACAGTTGAATTTAAGTCTTGGGTTAATGCAAGAAATATGAAGGAAATTATATCGCTTGCGGTTGAAGAATTGATAGCATTTGCAAATAGCAAGGGTGGAACTGTTTATTTTGGAGTAGAAGATAATCCGGTTGTGGTTACAGGATGTGATAGAAACTATGATGGGCAACGAATTATAGAGGGGATTTATGATAGAACCATTCCACCACTATTCACCGAAATATCAGATTTTGAGTATGAGGGAAAGCTCGTTATTGCAATATCAGTTAAAGCAGATGGAAAGACATATACAACTACGGATGGTAGATGCCTGAAACGATTGGGGAGAAATTCAAAGCCAGCATATCCTGATGAATTAAGTGCTGTATATTCTTCTGTTCAGAATCCGGATTTTTCAGGAAGAATTATTGGAGAGAGTACTCTGGATGATGTAAATAAACTGGAAGTGTACAGCTTAAAGGAAAAGCTGAGAGTCAGAGATTCTAAATCTACATTGCCGGATTTGGAGGATATTGAGTTTTTAAGAGATTTACAACTTGTAAAATATGATGGAGATGTAGAAAGACTGACGATTGCTGGGTTACTGTTCGTTGGAAAAGAAGCATCTATTCAAAGATTGTTACCGCAGGCGGAAGTTATATACCTACATTATTCAGCTGATAATTTGGAGGAATATGATGCAAGGCTAGATTTGAAGTTCCGTTGATAAGCGTTATCGACAAGTTGACAGAGCGGGTACAGGCATACAGTAAGATAGAAAATATTCAGGTAGGATTATTCAGACTTGAAGTTGAGGATTTCCCTGAAAGAGTATTTCAGGAAGCATTGCTTAATGCGTTGTCTCATAGAGACTACCAGAGTAATGCTGCGGTTTATGTAAAACAATACCCAGATCGAATAGTTATTGAAAATCCGGGAGGATTTCTTGATGGAATTACAGAGGATAATATTATAACTCATCCATCGATTCCCAGGAATAAACTAATAGCGGAGACACTTCAAAATTTGAAGTATGTCCAGAGGACAGGTCAGGGAGTAGATATTATTTATAAGGACATGGTTTCAATGGGCAAGCCATATCCAAGATATAGATCATTTAATGATGCAGTTTCGCTTACAATATTTAGTGCAATAGATAATACTGAATTTGTTAAGTTTATTACAGAAGTACAAGATAAAAATAGTAAAATTATGTCTTTGGCTGAGATGATGATATTAGAGATCTTTTAGATAACAGAAGGGAACAGTTATCAGAGTTGTCGAGAAAAGTCCAAAAATCTCTGGATGAAACGAAAAAATCATGTAATGAACTGATTAGTAGTGGATTAATAGAGATTGTTGGAAAGGAATACATGCTGACAGCTAAGGTTTATGAAGCATTAAAGTCAGATGTGGAATATACAAGAGATAAAACAGTCCAGTATATCAAGGCTAAAAATATGATTTTAGAGTATTTACAGACGAATGACCAGATAACATCTGCTAAAATACAGGAAATGTGTGGATTTACTAAACAACAGGCAAGAAGTGTTATTGACAAGATGAGAAGTGAGAAGTTAATTAACTTAAATGGCAAAGGACCGGCGGCTAGATATGTTATATTTGATGGATTGAGTGATAATTGAGTTTGGGGTAAAATAAAACTCAATAGAAAACTCAATTACTTTTAATGGCAAGTACTGGAGTAATGAATACGCTGAAAATATGATTGAGTGGAGTCTTTTTAAAAACTCAATTAAAACTCGTTGATGTGCGAAAAAATCACATTGGCGGGAGTATTGGAAATCCATGTAGAACCGGAACATGTGAAAGTATATACAGTTTATCGGAATGATAAAATTAATCATACTGCAAATCCGATAAAACTTCACTATGGAATGAATGCAAGGGAGCACAACGTAGAACCTATGGAGAAGACAGAATGGAATGCAAAACAAGTAGAGATTTCTTTTGTGAATACAATTCAGTGATCGGGATGGAGGTCCGATATTATCTACAGGGTTATAAAGGTACGCTGATTACCGATGGCTACCAGATAAGTTCTCAATTGTGAGTACCACAACATAAGATCCAATGATTTATCGTATCCTGAAAAATCCAAGTGACTATACAGAGTTTTTATTAAACAGTAATATTAATTTTGACAGGTGCATGGTATAGGAAAAAAGGATGAGATAAAACCAGCGTCTAAGCCCGACACATAAAGAAAGGAGAACGAAAACGATGAAAGCATTAAAAAAACAACAAATTGCGGTCATTTTGGTACTGTCTGTCATACTCAGCACATTTGCAGCTGTTACACCTGTAAGTGCGGCGACGCTGTCTGCACAGCAGTATTTGGAAAAGATGGATATAGCAGTACGAAACTTAAAATCATATGATTTTACGCAGACAACCGATCAGAAGATGACAATGGAAGGGCAGATCATTCAAAATAAGACGGTGGTAAAGCAAAGCGTATACAACAGTCCTCTGAAGGTAAAAAGCGTAACAGATACAACCACAGTACTTGCAGGAATGAGTTCTAAGAACCAGGCGGTTGCCTATCTGACAAAAGATGCGGATGGATTGCTGTGGGAGTACATTTCTTCCAATGGTTCCGGATATCAGAAAACAGGGATTTTAAACTATACCAATCAGATCAAAGGTATGGATATTTCCATGTATTCGGATGCAAAAATTGTGAAAAAGAAAATAAAAGTCAACCGGATCAATACCGTTCAGATTTCGGCGCAGGTAAAGGGCTCCGATGTGGTGAAATTTTTGGACCAGATGGGAATGAGCAAAGAGATCAATGCGGCAGCTGCTGTGGATTACAATACGTTGCCGGCAATCAAAGTGACCTGTTGGATTGATAAAAAAACCTGTCGTCCAGTCAGAACCACGGCGGATATGAAAGCGTTTATGAACGGCTATATTTCGGCGCTGTGTCAGAAGCTGGGACAGGATCTGAAACTTGTTTATTCGCAGGCAAAAGCAACAGTAACCTATAAAAATTTTAATAAGGCTGCAACATTTACAATACCGAAGGAATGCAGATAAAGATACCACATTTTCAAAGATGACAACAACAGTTACTACGGATACAAATAAAATAATATATACGGCAAAGGTTCCGAAAGACGCTACATCTGCACGGTAAGTATTCGGTTGGAACATACACCTATCAAAAATAAATGTTTCTGAGAAGAGAGAATGGCTGTTTGCGAAAACGGCTATTCTTTTTTTATCTAAAATGGCATATTTCTTGTCAGAAGCAATTGAAATTATAATTCAAATATGATAGGATAAAGTAGGCTGTCTAGTGTAGAAAAGACACATAAGGCAGAGTTGGTGATATATGTAATGTCAGAGAATGATAGTTACTACATATAAAATTATAAAACTACGGAGGAAGAAACATGAAGAACAAAGATTATTTAACAGTAAGACAGGAAGAATTAATGAATTTTCTGTGGAAGGTCAATGAGCCGCTGACTGCCAACGAGATGGCAGAGCGCCTGGCAGAAGACGGATGGAACAATGTTACATTGTTAAGACCGTTCAGTCTCTGACAACGGATGGCTATCTGGAAGTTGTAGGACTTGAGAAAACCGTCAAGACTTATGCACGTAAACTCGCTCCGTCTATGTCAAAAGACGATTATTATGCATCTGTATTGATTAAGCGTGGAATTGACAGCAGTTCTATTGCGAACATTACAGCTGCTCTGATCGGAGCAAAAGATAAGCAGGCAAAAGAAAAAAATGCAGAGGTTATTGCAAAGTTAGAGGAGATTATTGATACTCTGAAAAATGATGAGGAATAAGAATGCAAATAACGATATTTTCGGTTTGGATGACGTTCGTTTGGTGTAACATTTTTATTGTACTGTGCTACATTCTCAGAAAACGATCGGTTCTGCTGAATTTATCCAGTATGACAGGAATCATCATTTTATATTTGTTTTGTCTGATCAGGCTTGCCGTCCCGGTGGAATTGCCATGGACGAAAGTGGTATCCAGAGGCAGCCTGTATAATTTCCTGTATCAGATATTCGGGTGTGAAATAACCTGTGTGGCAGGGCACGAAATCTATGTCTATCATATATTTGTGGTGGCATGGGGAGTGGTCATGGCAGTTCTTTTGACGCGGTATCTGATACAGTATCACAGAGTTGTGTCGTATTTTTCAGAGATGGAAAAAACGGAAGATACAGAATTAAATAATATTTTAGATGAAATTTGTACGGATAAAGAAAAGCGGAACATTAAGATCGTACAGACAGCCGCGGTAGAAATACCGTGTTGTATAGGGATTTTTGAGAAACGGATATTGATTCCGGACAAAAAATATTCGCGTGAAGAATTGCATTATATTATTCTACATGAATATACACATTTGGATAATAAGGATATACTGACGATACAGCTGATCAACATTCTGTGTATCGTGTTCTGGTGGAACCCGTTTGTGTATATTTTAAAAGGAGATATGTATCAGAGTATTGAGATCCGTTGTGACCAGACGGTTACAAAGAAACTCAAATCGGCAGAGCGGAGTAACTTCTGACGGTGATATTAAAAGAGTATAAGGCAAGTGTGCAGGAAAAAGAATTTCGAAAACCTGCAGGAGCCATGCCGTTGTTTGAAGATCATTCGGATCATCTGATCGAACGATTTCGTCTGGTCGCGGAGGGAAAGCAAAGTGGTTCGCGTATTGGAAGAATTCTTGTTCCGGTGATTGCGGTTGCACTGTTGGTGCTTTCTTATTCAATAATACTTCAGTCTAGATATGAGGTGCCAGAGAGTACTTATAAGGTTCCGAATAGCAGCTGTTGGGAAGTGAATCAGAAGAATACATACCTGTTTGAGAAAGATGGAAAATATTATCTTCACAGTAAACAGGAAAATTATCTGATTGATAAAAAGTCAGCAGAGCTATTGGAGAAAAATGAATTTAAGTTTCGACAAGGAGGAAAGTAATATGAAAAAGAAACTTTTAATTGCAGCAGCTATTTGTGCATCTTTATTTGTTGTTATGCCAATGACAAATGTAAGTGCGGCAGAAGTGGACACGGAAGCACAGGGGCAGAGTGCCCAGAGCGATATTGCTGTTACACCGTGTGCGGATGAGATTGTGACAAAATTTCGTATGCTCAATGGTCATTTACAGTATCGTCGTTGGAATCAGACCAGAGGATACTGGGTGGATAAGAAGTGGATTGATTTAACTTAATTAAAGAATTTGCCGGTGCAGCTGCACCGGCATTTTTTTATAAATTATTCTTTCGCAAATTATAATTCTTCCGGCAGTTCCCACGCCTGTGCCTGTTGTTCATATTCCGAAGCACGGGAGAGAAGATCCCCGGCAGAGCATGGATCACAGAGGTCATTTTCTGCCAGCGTGCGGTAACATTCCGCCAGTCGCAGCAATGCTTTTTTTCCTGAAATTTCAATATCCAGAACAGGCTGTGTCTCAAATGCAGCATTATAAAACCACAGAGAAGCTTCCTGGGGATTCTGCCGTTCCCGGTAGTATTGTCCGAGCTCATAACAGATTTCGGAGCAGGAAGAACCGCACATATCTTTCAGACAGATCGAAAAGAAATCATCCACAGAATTTTGGATACGGGCAGCGTGTGCCAGAATACCGCGGATTCTGCATCAGCGTGTGCTTCATAGTGTAAGAAAAATAATCCGCAGCGCGCAGAAAATCTTCCTCATCCCCACATTTATAAAGCTCTCTTGCATACATGCGCGTGATTTTCTCCGAGAGGACATGATTTTCACGAAATGCTTTTTCAAACATGGCAAAATCCCGCTTGGCATGCATGGTATGTGGGTGGTGCAGAATATCAATATCACTGTCATAGATGACGGGATCAATGCGGATCGTTTCGTGAACCGGATCGACCCATGAAAACGTGCGCAGGCGTTTAAAAAGTTTTGGACGTGGCTCTTTTTTACAGTTCTGCACGGTGTTGAAATCCGGTGGGGTGATATAGTTCATCTGAACAATTTCAATTTCCGGAAGAAGAGCGCCTTTTAACCGGAGAAAACGTCTTTGATTTTCCAGATCAAGGTATTCGTCCGCATCCGGACAGTAGATGTAATCCATGGTTGCAAGCGAAAACGCATAATTTCTTGCGGCGGAGAAATCATCACACCAGGTAAAATCATAGATCCGGCTGGTGTATTGTGCGGCGATTTCTTTGGTGCGATCTGTGGAGCCGGTATCAACGATGATGATTTCGTCCATCATGGAAGCAACGGAATCCAGGCATCTTGCCAGAACCGGTTCTTCATTTTTGACAATCATACATAAACTTATAGTGATCATAATAACAGATGGTCCTTCCGAGGTTTTTCTTTTATATTACACTATCCTGCAACAGTTTTACATAGAAATAAAGAAATATACTTGTATCTTTTTTGAACCATGGCTATAATAAAATTTATGTGGTGTGAAATTATAAAACAAATTTTGGCAGATATGCGCCAGCCACTTCAATATGTGCCATGGGCACTGATTATTGTGGTACTTGGGCTGGTTGTAACAATCGTGCTTTCTGAAAAAAAGGATGGGAAAAAAGCATCCGTCCGGTTTTTTCGTATACTTTTTGCGATTTATATACTTGTGGTGATACAGATTACTTTTTTTTCCAGAGAACCCGGTTCCAGAAATGGGTGCATGAATCTGGATCTGTTTTCCACGTGGGGATACAGCGTGGTTACCCATGCATTTTTTATTGAAAATATTCTTATGACAGTGCCTTTCGGAATTCTGGCACCGCTTTGTTTTCGCCGGCTGCGGCCGATGTGGAAATGTGTTGTACTCGGAGGTGTCTGTTCGGTTCTGACGGAACTGAGCCAGTACGTGACGAAACGCGGGTATTGTGAAGTAGATGATATGCTGACCAACACCATAGGTGTTTTATGTGGTTGCATTTTGTTATGGCTGATTGAACTGATAATAAAACAAAGGAGAAAGAAATGAAGTATGATTATCTGGTGGTAGGAGCAGGATTATATGGCTCCGTATTTGCTCACGAGGCAGCAACAAGGGGGAAAAGGGTTCTGGTTGTCGATAAACGTCCGAATATTGCCGGAAATGTTTATACGGAGGACATTGAGGGAATCCATGTGCACAAGTATGGTGCACATATTTTCCATACCAACAATAAAAAGGTGTGGGATTATATTACAAAATTTGCGGAATTTAACCGCTTTACGAATTCACCGGTAGCAAATTACAAAGGGGAACTATACTCGCTTCCGTTTAATATGTACACCTTTAATAAGATGTGGGGTGTTGTGACACCTGAGGAAGCCGCTGCGAAGATTGAAGAGCAGAAAAAAGCCGCAGGCATTACAGAACCGAAAAATCTCGAGGAACAGGCGATCAGTCTTGTGGGAACCGATATTTACGAGAAACTGATCAAAGGATATACACAGAAACAGTGGGGGCGTAAGTGTACGGATCTGCCTGCTTTTATTATCAAGCGCCTTCCGGTGCGCCTGACGTTTGATAACAATTATTTTAATGCGCTGTATCAGGGAATTCCGATGGGGGGTTACACAAAGATGGTTGAGCATCTGCTGGAGGGAATCGAAGTCCGGCTTGGGATTGATTATCTGGAGCAGAAAGAGGAACTGAAGGCTCTGGCTGAGAAAACGGTATATACGGGAGCGATAGATGCGTATTTTGATTATTCGCTCGGCGCGTTGGATATCGTTCCGTGCGGTTTGAAACAGAACTTCTGGATACTCCGAATTTCCAGGGAAATGCAGCAGTCAATTATACGGATGCCCAGACGCCGTGGACACGTATCATTGAACACAAATGGTTTGAATTCGGCAAGGATGATGAGGGACATGATTTACCGAAGACTGTAATTTCGAGGGAGTACAGTTCGGAGTGGAAACCGGGGGATGAACCGTACTATCCGGTAAACGATGAAAAGAACGGAGCTCTTTATCAGAAATATAAAGAACTTGCGGGAAAGGAAAAAAATGTAATTTTCGGGGGAAGACTCGGAGAGTATAAGTATTATGATATGGACGCGGTGATCGCTTCTGCACTGGAAATGTGCGAAAAAGAACTGGGATAGGCTTCTAGAAAGATACAAAAAAGAGCATTCGCTGTATGGTTACAGCTGGAATGCTCTTTTTGTTATACATATTTGTCCAGCATCATTCCGGAATAGATGGATGTGATGTATGGGGTTGCAAAGTTGTGACCGGGATTTTTATAGGCCACGACTATCTTGTTGACATAGTTCATCGGATTGATGGAGATATTTTCCGCTTCTTTTCCGATGGAATCCCGAAATTGGGATAAAGTTTCAAATGTATTCTGATCACGTTCCGGAACAACTGCTTCACGGAGCGCTTCTTTATCAATAGAGATGGAGCCGTTCTCGTTCGTGACCAGACCGATGTCCTGTAAAGAACTCCGGCTCGAACCGGATATGGAAAGAATCTCTGTCTGAAGTTTGTTTCCGGCACTGGCATTGGTGTCTGCATACACGGCTGCGGTGGAGAGTATGGAATTATAGGCATCCACCAGAGACTGGATATTGTCCGCAATTGCATCCGTATCTGTTTTAAATCCAATGTTTACTTTCTCACCATCGGTTGGCTGATGTAAGGTCAGTTCAAATACCTGATTGATGGAAATGTGTTGGTCAGGGAAGAGTGGCTTGTGCCATTCAGCGTAAAGGTGGAACTCTGTGCCGGGGATGTGATACGGTCAATTCCCAGCTGATCCATGATTTCCGTGGAACCCGTGCTGGCATCCGGTGCAATGGAAAAAAGTTCGGTTTCGTTTTCTGCCAGACCGGTCTGTATGGAAGTCAGTTTCAGCGCACTCGAACCGTTTCCATCGGACAGTATTTCGGCGGTAATTCCGAGACTGGAGGAGTTGACAAGCCTGGCCAGCTTGTCCAGCACATCCAGATTGGTTTCATCGGAATTGATATTATATTGAAATTCATATGCAGCACCGGGCGTATTCAGATCAAAAGAATATGCGCCGGGACGCATTGACAGCGTATTGTCTTTTAAAAAACGTCCCTGATTGACCTGGGGTGTGGCAAGCCGCTGCACTTCAATGTCAAAGTTATTGGTTTTACTTTCTTCACTTCCGTCGCCGATATAGGTCACACTGACTTTTTCGTCATCGGAAGACATGGCAACTTTCTTCTTAAAAGAATCCTCAAATGAACCATATTGGTCGGAAAGAGATGCCACAACGTTCTGAATGGAGCGCGCGTTTTCCTTGATGTCTATGGCATATTTTTTCGCATCGGTGAGATTCGGAATTTTATAAAGAGGCGAATCTTTATTTATTTTGACAATTTCATTATAAACTTTGCGCAGTTCACTTTTCTTGTGTGAATCATAACGTGAAACCGTTTTCTTGGCATACGTCGAGATATAATAAGCGTAAGCATTATCAATCCTTGCCATTGAGATTCCCCTCCTTTCTTCCCTGAATTGAGGATTGAGAGCAGGACAGAACAGACCTGTTCTCCTGTGAGGTGCATATCCTTTGCACCAAAAAGATTCTACTTGAATAGTATATCGGCATCATACCGCATTTTCCATACCCTTGTATATGGTAAAATTTTACTAAAAATTCACAATTTGGCGTAAAAGCTGCAAAAAATCATAAAAACCATTGTAAAAGATGTTGACGGACATGGAAAATCATGATATAGTATGAAAGCTTGGAAGTAGGTCTTTTTTTTATGCCTTTTTTTAGGCGAGACAAAACACGAAAATTAAAACGGAGGTGGAAGTTGTGCGTACAAAGATTACATTAGCCTGCACAGAATGTCAGCGTCGTAATTACAACATGACAAAGGACAAGAAGACTCATCCGGACAGAATGGAAACCAAGAAGTACTGTAGATTCTGCAAGACTCATACAGTTCATAAGGAAACCAAATAGTCCGTACAGAGCAAAGGAGTTATGAAATGGGACAGACAGAAAACGTTGAAAAGGCTCCAAAGACAAGCTGGTTTGACGGTGTAAAGGCAGAGTTCAAAAAAATCATCTGGCCGGAACAGAAATCAGTTGTCAGACAGACCATTGCAGTGATTGTTACATCCGTTGTAGTCGGTCTTATTATTGCACTGCTGGATTGGGCAATTCAGCACGGTGTGAATTTCCTTGTTGGTTTGAAATTTTAACGGAGGCATAGTGATTTATGGCAGAGGCGAACTGGTATGTAGTTCATACCTATTCAGGTTATGAGAACAAAGTCAAAGCGAATATTGACAAGACAATTGAGAACAGACATCTGGAAGACCAGATTTTGGAGGTTCGTGTTCCTCTTGAGGAAGTGACGGAAGTTAAAAACGGAGTGAAAAAACAGGTTTCCAAGAAAATGTTCCCGGGCTATGTGCTGATTCATATGATTATGAATGACGATACATGGTATGTTGTCCGCAATACCCGTGGTGTGACAGGGTTCGTTGGACCGGGAAGCAAACCGGTGCCACTCACAGATGCTGAAATGAGACCGCTCGGAATCAAGGCTGAAAACGTTGTGGTGGATTTCGCGGAAGGCGACATGATTGTTGTTATCGGCGGTGTCTGGAAAGATACCTGCGGTGTGATTACAGCGATAACCATAACAAACAGACGGTTACGATCAATGTGGATCTGTTCGGTCGCGAAACACCGGTAGAAGTAAGTTTCGCAGATGTAAAGAAGATGAATTAAGGAGGCAATTCCAATGGCAAAGAAAGTTGAAGGATACATTAAGCTGCAGATTCCTGCTGGAAAGGCAACACCTGCTCCTCCAGTCGGACCGGCACTTGGACAGCACGGTGTAAACATCGTTGAGTTTACAAAGCAGTTTAATGCAAAGACAGCCGATCAGGGCGACTTAATTATCCCTGTAGTTATTACAGTATATGCAGACAGAAGCTTTAGCTTTATTACTAAAACTCCTCCTGCACCAGTACTGATCAAGAAAGCCTGCAAGATCAAGTCTGGTTCCGGTGAACCAAACAAGACAAAGGTTGCAAAGATTACAAAGGCACAGGTTCAGGAAATCGCTGAGCTGAAGATGCCTGACTTAAACGCTGCAAATATCGAAGCTGCCATGAGCATGATCGCTGGTACAGCAAGATCTATGGGTGTTGAAGTAGTAGACTAATCTAAGTTTAAGAAGAAATGTGGGAGGGTAATTGATTTCCCACCCGATATTACCACCAGGAGGTTTATATTTCATGAAAAGAGGAAAGAAATATCAGGACGCTGTAAAGGCATACGATAGAAGTGCTCAGTACGATGTTGCTGAAGCAATCGACCTCGTAAAGAAGAATGCCACAGCGAAATTTGATGAGACAATCGAACTTCATCTTAGAACGGGCTGTGATGGACGTCACGCAGAGCAGCAGATCCGTGGTGCGGTTGTACTGCCACACGGAACAGGTAAGACCGTTAAGGTATTGGTTTTCGCAAGGGAACCAAGGTAGACGAGGCACAGGCAGCAGGAGCTGACTTCGTTGGAGGAGAGGAATTAATTCCGAAGATCCAGAACGAGGGATGGTTAGACTTCGACGTAGTAGTAGCTACTCCGGACATGATGGGCGTTGTAGGACGTCTTGGTCGTGTACTTGGACCGAAGGGCTTAATGCCGAACCCGAAGGCTGGTACCGTAACCATGGACGTAACCAAGGCTATCAACGATATCAAAGCTGGTAAGATCGAATACAGACTTGACAAGACAAACATTATCCATGTGCCAGTAGGAAAAGCTTCTTTTACAGAGGAGCAGTTAGCGGACAACTTCCAGACGCTTATTGACGCTATCCTGAAGGCAAAACCAGCTACCTTAAAGGGCGCTTACTTAAAGAGTGTAACCATGACTTCTACCATGGGCCCGGGCGTTAAGCTGAACGTAGGTAAGCTGATTGGCTAATCAGAAGACGTTATAGAATCAAGAGGATGAGGGACTTTTGGGTCTTTCGTCCTCTTTTTTTCGATTGTCGAAAAAATATAAATAAAGTCAAAAAAACAGTTGACTTTATACTTTAGTAGTGATAAAATATGTTCTGTTGCCGCTGAGAAAGCT
>ERZ860009.682-NODE-682-length-13925-cov-1.522783_pt1 | contig 13925 bp, 12 predicted proteins | sample MGYA00510114_ERZ860009 | MGnify/ENA primary metagenome ERZ860009 (study PRJEB30046, sample SAMN00715177) | human gut metagenome | study: EMG produced TPA metagenomics assembly of the A metagenome-wide association study of gut microbiota in type 2... | reverse complement strand
CACGCATTGTCGACCTGAATAAAGCTGGCGCTGCGATTCTCCCGCTCCAGATCGATACCAACATGCTCCAGCCGTTCTTTCCCTGCTGCTGAAAGCTCGGAGGTACTTTGCACATGCTGTTCGTTATTATCATCAAATTTTTCCAAATCGATATCATTGCCAAAAGCAGCTTTTTTAACCAGCGCTTCCTGCAGATTTACCTGTTCACTCATTTCATTCCCCTCCTGCAGCCGCCATTCACACATTTCTCATAACCGGTCTTGCTGATACAGCTCAATACATCCAAAGGATCGCCGCTGGTACAGCTTAAAGTGCCCTGATACAAAATATGAGCATGCGAAGCCGGCACATACTTCAAAATATGCCCGACATGAGTAATAATCAAACCGCTGCGCTGACTGCTGAGCGGATTATAAGTGTCACAGTCAAGATTATGGGCACAGCAGGGTTTATCACAGCCGGTGCCGCCACAGGGCTCGTTATGCAGAATGTAGTTGGCAGCCCGTCCTACAAGTGCGATATTTTCCACGTCGACACCTGATTCAGGTTCATCTAAAAGCAGCAGATCAGGTTTTTGCGCCATCAGCTGCAGAAGCTCCGAACGTTTCAGTTCACCACCGCTGAAACCTTCATTGACACTGCGGTCGAGAAAATCAGCCAAACCCATCCATCTTGCCATTTGCTCCGTTTCCTGAGGCGTAGCTCCACAGATCTCAATCATATGGCGCAGCGACAAGCCGCGGATCGTCGGCGGACGCTGGATCATTACGCCTACACCAAAACGGGCCCGCTCATAACAAGGAGCTTCGGTAATATCATGACCTTTAAAATAGATTTTACCGCTTAATACCTCATAACGTTCAAAGCCCATGATCGTCCCGATCAAAGTAGATTTACCGGTACCGTTAGGCCCGAATAAAACATGGACCTCACCCGGTTTAATGTGCAGGTTAATATCGTGAAGAATCTGTCTGCCTTGTACGGCAACAGACAGATTTTCTATTTTCAGCATAATTGTATCCCTCTTTCCGAAATTTTTACTGATTTATTATAACATACAATGCCAGCAAAAACCATACTCTAATTGTAGGAATTAAATCATCACACTTCCTGCGCAAGATAGAATTTTCAGGCTTACTGTGTTAGAATAATCTTATTCAAACATTTGGGCAGCACTATCCGGCAACTCAAACTATAAATTTACCGGCAGGCACGTGGAGGTTCTATGCATCAGTATTTATTTCACATCGGCGATTTTCCTATCCGTATGTACGGTTTAGTTCTCTGTATGAGCATTTTTTTAGCAACTGGTGTTGCTTACTTTCTGGCCAAACAGGATGGCCGCTGGCAGCAGCATATCCTGGACATTGGTATTTACGGCGGCTTTGCCGGTTTGATCGGCGGACGCCTCTGGGATGTATTCTTTTTCGACTGGGATTATTACCAGCATCATCTGCTGGAGATACCTTTTGTCTGGCAAGGCGGCATGGCAATACAGGGAGGCGTCATCGCCGGCGTTCTGGCAGGCATCTGGTACTGTAAACGGCATCAGATCGACTGGCTCGCTTTAGCCGATATCGTCTGTCCCGCAATTTTGATCGGTCAGGCAATCGGCCGTATGGCCAACCTGCTGAACGGCGATGCTTTCGGAACGCCTACAGGCGGTAATTTTGGTCTTTTATATCCGGAAGGTACGCTGGCTTTTAAAACCTATGGCGCCGTTCCTTTATGGCCAGCCGAGGTTTGGGAAGGCCAGCTGGATATCGTTATCTTCGCGCTCCTGCTTTTATTCCGCACTACTGATCACGCTAAAGGGCAGGCCATGTGTCTGTATGTAATGCTGTATTCAGCTGTACGCTTTGGTCTGGAAATGCTGCGCGGCGATTATGTCGAGCCCTTCTTATTTGGTTTAAAATCGGCCCAGGCTACCAGCCTTTGTTTTTTCCTGATCGCTTTAGGCTTCTTCCTCTATTTTGGCTGGCGTGAAAAACACACTGAAGCTGTACCGCAGATAACTAATAAAAAACGCAGTAAAAAATAAAAATGCACATTTAAAAAGAGGCCGGCTATATGCCGGCCTCTTTTGTTTAATAGAATAACATAAAACAAAACGCAGCAGGAACATCGCGCTCAAACCACGCACCAGCCAGGAAACCTCTGACCATTTGCCTACTGCCAATTTAACAAAGCTGAACATAATAAAACCGATCGCAATACCATCGGCGATATTATAACCGAAACACATAATCATCATTGTAAAATACGCAGGCACGGCAACTTCCAGATTCCGCCAGTCAATATCGCCAATATCCGATGCCATCATAATACCGACCATGATCAGCACCGGAGCAGTAGCCGCAGCAGGCACCATACCCAGCAGCGGCGCCAGAGATACGCTCAGCAGAAATAATAATGCCGTTACAACAGAAGCAAAGCCTGTCCTGGCGCCTGCCGCCACACCTGTGCTAGACTCGACATAAGTCGTTACCGTCGATGTTCCAAAAAAGGCTCCCATCACGGTAGCAGTCGCATCTGCCAATAAAATCCGTTCGCCATTGATGATATTGCCATCCTCATCAACAAGATTAGCCCTTGAAGCAGTCGCCAGCACAGTACCGATCGTGTCAAACATATCGGCGATCGTCATTGTGATCATCACTGAAAACAATGAAAAAATCATAACTCCGACTCCCTTAGAAATATCAAACAGCTGCACAAAACCGCTCAGGCACTTGCCAAAAGTTTCACTCAAATCACCAATAGGCATCGAACCTGGCAGATGCAGCCCCAACTGCCAGCCGCTGAAAAATTGCAGATAACAACCCAACATCGAAGTAATAATAATACTGAGCAGCATCCCGCCTCTTGTCCCGCGCAGTAAAAAACCGATATTCAGAAAAATCCCTACCAATGCCAGCTTCGCTGAATCATTGGCAAAAGTCAGCGCAGGAATGATACTGCTGTCCAGTTTCATGCTGTCACCCAACGGGATAAAACTTCCCGGATTGGCTGAAAAGCTAAGCAAGGATGCATTTTTTAAACCGATGTACAAAATGAACATCCCTATACCGATGCCGATCGCTTTTTTCAAATGCATCGGTATTTCCGAAATGATCCTGCTGCGCAGTCCGGTAACAGAAACCACAACAAAAATAATACCTGACAGCAGTACCGCTCCCAGGCCCTGCTCCCAGGTATAACCCATGGCCCCGCATAAAGTATAGGCAAAGAAGGCATTAATCCCCATTCCCGGAGCCAACCCAAAAGGAGCATTGGCGTATAAGGCCATCAGCAGTGTACCTGCAGCCGCAGCCAGGCAGGTGGCCAGCATTACCGTACCTTTATCCATACCGGCAGCAGCCATGATCTGCGGATTGACGAAAATGATATACGCCATCGTCACAAAGGACGTAATTCCTCCGATCGTCTCACGCTGCCAAGTGGTTTTACGCTCCTGAAACTTAAAAAAACTTGCTACAAAATCATTCATTTGCCGCTTCCTCCGGTCATTTTTACATTTCACAAACTGTTCAAAGGTTTGCCCTTTTTCTGTCAAATGTCTGTTGTATACTTAAAGCATAGCAAGTGATGAACTTGCTACACCCTTCCCATCAAATTCATCATAAACAGCTTTCCTATGGAGAAACCGTTCGCTACCATCCCCAGCGAACGGTTTTCTCTTTGTCCGCAGAACACTGAAAATAAAGTCGTGCCGTATAGCACGACTTTATTTTTTTACGGCTTCAGCAACGGCTTTCATACAGGCTACCAAAGATCCTTTTTCACGATGATGATTATACAATCGCAGCACTTGCCATGACGCACACAGTTCACCATTTTACAGGTACAGTTGGCTTCGTTGCAATTCACCATTTTCATACCTCCCCTGATACTGATTTATCTATATCTGCGTAAAGGACACAGAACCTCTGCATATTTACCCTTGGCATTCTGCAGAGTAATGTTAACAGCCCACATAGGCATTCCAGCATCATCCTCAGTATGCGTACACTGAAACAACCGCTTCCCGCCGATAAATTTAATGATATCTTCCAATTCCAAAAGCAGAACCAAATCCTCACGACTATAGGCATCCAGCCCCTCGTCTGAAAAAAAGACTGTCGCTACTACCAGCTCGTCCATCTGCCAGCATTCCAGGACGTAGGGCCTGCCGCCAATGATCGAGCCTTTGTAATAACCGATATCAAGCACACCGTCAGCATCCGGTTCGTAGGGGGAAGGGATATATTCACTTCTATTGGGAACAGGGAATTTTATTGCTTGCATAATACACTCCTAGATTATTTGTATTGATTCAGAACTTTTTTACAATATTTGACAAAATCTTTTTTGACATTTGCAGGCTCCGTCACTTTAACTTTATTTCCAAAGCCGAACATCCAGCCGTAAAAAGCCTGGTCAACAACGGCAGTACCTTCGATGACACTTGTTTCTTCCTTACTTTTTTTCACTTTACTGTCAGCCAGATATTCCAGCACGACCGGTACTATTTCGTTACTGCAGCGTAATTCAACGGGACATAACAACTCAGCATCATCATATTTCTGTGCTTTCAAGTTTTCTCTCAATGTTTCGGCCTGATACCTGCTGGCTAACCGAGCCAGCTTGTCTACCAGCTTCTGGGCCTTATTTTGGGTAATAGCAGAAGATTTAACCACTGCTTCTGCCAGCAGCTGCAGCTCAGACAGCGTAAAAAGCCTGCTGCCAATTCTATAAATATTGGCTCTGCTGCGTGTAGCAATAACATCCAAGCCAAAAGCCTGCAGTGTAGCGATATCGTCATACAAGCTTTTCCGTTCGGCAGGTATTTCCAGCTCTGCCAATCTTTCGATCAGCTGCTGTACTGTAAGTACATGCTTTTCGTCAGTTTCTTCAAGCAGAATCTGCTGCAGATACAGCAACTTTGCTTTTTGATTTGCTTTTTTTGACATAATCCGCACCTTCTTTTCGGAAATGCTTATAATTCCACTAAATACTATATTAGCCACAAAAACTCTTTTCCCTGCCGTAGCGGTAATTTTTTTACAAAAAAATACTCTGGCCTCAGCCAGAGTACAAAATATTCTATCCCTGCACAATATACCAGCCTTTATTTTCTCCGGCCAGCAGCAAATAGGTATCGGCATTGTCCATAAAGCCCTGTAAGGCTTTTCTCTGCACAACGACCACGTTATCTTTTACCCCTGCATAGCTTTTCAGCTCGGCATAGGGCATAACGTTTTTACTGCTCCAGCTGAAGGCTTTAGGTTTGAAGCCTTCGATCTCGTCCTGCGGCAATAATTTTACCAGTTTCTTCCCGGAATAAAATACCGCTGATGTCGGATATTCGCCATACAATCCGATTTCAGCCTTCTCAGGATACTTGTTCTGCAGCTGCAGTGCCAGCTGCTTGCCTGAACGCAGGCCGCTCAACGGCACTGCCACCGTGGGAATCAGCGCCAGATTGAAAAACAGAGCCATTGCGGCAACAGCTGCCGTCAGATATTTTTTATTACAGCTTTTAACAGCATACACCAGCCCAAGGCCTGCCAGTGCTGTCAGCAACACTAAAAATTCATCCTGTACCGGAGCTATGCCCTTAAAACGACACCAATAAACTGCTCCGGCTAAAACAGCGTAAAATAATCCGTGGAACAGCAAATAGCCGCGGCTGAACACTCTGGAACCTTTGACCGCCAAGTAACGGCCTAACAGTAACGCTGCCGGAAACAAAAGCGGGTATGTATAAGTGATATACTTTGTAGCCATATTCTGAAAAAAAACAAACACTATAGCCGCCCAGAGCAACAGAAACACAGTTAATCATCAGGCCGCTGCCAGCTTCCCTGTTTTCTGAATTTCTGCCACAGACACTGCGGCAGAAACCCGCTCCAGGGAAACAAAGCCAGAATATTTACAAGAGTATAATAATAAATGACATTGTCACGGGGGTGTTCGGAAACAGTAGCCCGCAGCAAGTTATGCGTTCCCAAAAAAGTTTTTTAAAAGCATCGCCATGTAAACTGATCATGGCCAGATACCAAGGCAGCCCTATGATCAGAAACAGCAAAGTACCGCTGCAGAGCTTCATTTGTTTCAATTCCTGCCAGCTTTTAGTAACAGCCAGAAACAGAAATATGATAAGCCCCGGCAGCAAAAAACCGATTGGCCCTTTGGTCAGCGTTGCCAAAGCGGCGCCGGCATACATCACGTAATAATACTTTTTCTGCGGCGTACTGTGCCCAAATAAAAGAAAAGCAAGACCGCGCTGAAAAAGAAAAATAGATCGCATCAGTGATGACTGATTTGCTGATCAGGAAAAATTCAACTGATGTTAAAAGCACTAAACCACTGTAAAAAGCAGTTTTATCATCAAAAAGTTTTTTTGCGCCCCAGATAAGCAGCCCCAGACCTGCCAAACCAAAACAGGACGGAAAGAAACGGGCAGCGAATTCGGTAAAGCCGAATATTTTGAACCCCAATGCCGTCAGCCAGTCAAAAAACACCGGTTTATCAAACCAATATTGTCCGTAAATCTGCGGCGACAGCCAGTCTCCCGATACCACCATCTCCTTAGCGGTCAGCGCGTAATTTGACTCTACCGAGTCTGTGATCAGTAAAGATCCGTTAAACACAAATAATAGCAATAATGCAGCCAGCCAAAAAACAGTCCAACTTTTCCTGCTCATAAAAAACAACTCCTTGCCTTTATTTCAGTCTTATCATAAAAAATGCGGCTGAAAATAACCTGAAACAAGGAGTTGTTATTTTTAATATTGTACCGTTAATGGCAGCTTGACAATAAAGCTGCTGCCGCCATTTTTTTTACTCTCAACTTCAATCGTCCCATGATGCTGCTCAACGATCAGCTTGGCAATCGGCAATCCTAAGCCAAAACCGCCTTCAGCACGCGTCCTTGCTTTATCGACCCGGTAAAATCTTTCAAAAATCCGCTCGATATCTTGGGTATCAATGCCAATGCCTTCATCCTCACCTTGATAACAAGCTGGCGGTTTTGCCGCAGTGCACTGACTGTGACCGTCCCTCTAGCCGAATACTTGATAGCATTATCAACTAAAATCGTCAGCAGCTGTTCCAAACGCATCCGGTCGCCCCAAATGATCAAACGTTCCTGTGCCAGCCGCTGCTCCAGCTTTAAGCCCTTCTGTTCTGCCAGCATACTTAAAGTACCAAGTGTCTGCTCAAACAGCACGTTAAAATTGACCTGCTCCAGTTTAAGATCACCGGCGCCAGCGTCATTGCGGGCCAGTGACAGCAACGCTGCAACCAGATTATTCATCAGTTTTATTTCTATGCGCATTGTTTTCAGAGTATCGACAGTAAATTCACTAAAATTACTGTCCGTATCCCCTTCCATACCCTCTGCGGCTATCCCCATTACTGTAAGAGGAGTCCGCAGTTCATGTGAAGCATCGGCAACAAATTCACGCTGACGTTTAAACATTTCCCTGATCGGCTTAATACTGCGCCCTGCCAGGTAATAACCGACGCCGGCTCCGCAGCAGATAAAAAACAGGCTCATCAGAACAAGCCAGAGGATCTCGCCCTTTTCTTCATAATAATAGTCGCTCAAATCCTTAAACATATATAAAGTTGCAACACTGGCATTTCCGTCCAGTATCTGATCCCTCCCAATAAGGTAGATCCACAGCCGGTCATTTGCATCGCGCAAAGTTACCCATTTTACTTTTCTGTCATGCTGCGGCCACTCACTGCGCAGTGCCAGTAATTGTTGACCAACGGGACTGCCGCTGACCTGATCGTGCAGCAGCACATCCGAACCCGGCTGCAGCATATAAGCCAATTCCCTGCCGACTTCAATAGAGTGCTTGGACACCGGCAATTCACCGCTTGCTACAAACTCCTCACCTTCATGGATGATCAGTTCGCGCATCTCCTGCTTTTCATGCGTCAGCACAGAATGACCCAACAGAATAATGCAGCCTGTAACGATCATTACTACTAGCAGGGAAAAAATACCTGTATAAATAATGGTGAGCTTTAAACGTAATTTATCAAACATCCTCTACCTCTAACATATAACCGACACCACGAACAGTCTTGATCAGGCTTTCTGCTCCGATAGACGCCAATTTCAATCGCAGCGAACGGATATGCACATCCAGATTATTTTCGGTAACATCGCCGTCTATACCCCAGACACGTTCCAAAAGCAGCTCCCTCGGCAAAATCTGCCCTGCATTGATCAATAACAGTTCCATCAGCTTAAACTCACGTGGGCGCAGCTGTATCTTCTTGTTTTTATAGCCTACAGTATAGTCTTTAACGGCTAAGGTAACACCTTTACAGACATAATCCTCCTGCTTGTAGCTGCCCTGACGGCGCACCAAGGCATGCAGCCTGGCCAACAGCTCGGCCATTTCAAACGGCTTGACCAAATAATCATCGGCGCCTTCGTTAAGGCCGGCCACCTTATCTTCCACACTGTCACGAGCTGTCAGCAGCAAAATTTTGCCCTGGTATTCTTCTGCACGCAGACGTTTACACAAAGCTATGCCATCAAGCTTCGGCATCATCCAATCCAAAATCAAAACATCATAGCCGTCACGATAACACTGCTCATAAGCAGCCTCGCCGTCTTCCACCCAGTCAGTTTTGATATTTTCCTTTTTCAGCAGATTCTGCAGTAGTCGTCCCAGATTTTTATCATCTTCAGCTAACAGTATTTTCATTGCGTTCACCTCTCTGGCAACTTATACCATACCCATATTAAAATTAGCTGAATTTGCGATAAATCCTGCAAAAAAAAGGACGCCGCAGCGTCCTTTTTAAAAAAATTATTCGGCTGTATCTGCCGCAAGCTTTTTACCCGGCTGCAGCACAGCTACAACGGCGTAAGTCAAAATGCAGGCAAACCATTCCATATAAATAACATTCGGGAAAATACGTACTGCCGGTACAAACTGCCACAATACCAGCATGATAAAACCGACCAGCAGTGTCCAGAAACCGGCAGCCTTACAGCTGTACTGCGGGAAAAACAACGCCACAATAACAATAACACTGAAAGCAGCCGTCAGGCTGAGACCAATCATGATCGTTCCCAAAATGCTGGAAACACCCATCGCCATACCCAGCGTCAGTACGCCGGAGATCACAATGCACAGACGCATCATCGTCAGCTGCTTGGCATCTGAACATTTAGGGTTGATAAAACGTTTATAAATATCGTTGGAAAACAGAGTACCCGCTGAAAGCAGCAGGTTACAGGCAGTTGAAACATCGGACGCCCACAAAGCAGCCAGAGTAACGCCCGCCAGTACAGGCTGCAGCCCGACAATGACCTGCGGCAAAGCCAAAGCTGCCTGAGCGTCAGGATACATGGATTTGGCACAAATACCCAGCAGTGCCGCCAAAACGCCTACCGGAAGCATGATAATACCGCCCCAGACAAAGCCTTTTCTTGCAGTAGCGGCATCTTTAGCACCCAGTGAAATCTGCAGAATACTCTGCAGCGACAAATTCACTGTAACCAAAGTAATTACCCAGCTGGCAATCGTTTTCAGCCCAACCCCTTCGGTAAAGCTGAACCAAGGGACGTTAGCGGGCAGTGTCTTGGCCAGAGTATCAATGCCGCCAACCTTATCCAGCTGGATAAAGGTAGCTACCACGATCCCAAAATAAATCAAAATAATGTTTAGAACATTTGTCAATGAAGCCGACCACATACCGCCGATAAAGGTGATACTGATAAAAGTAATCGCGCTGACCAGCATACCTGTTTTAAAATCAAAAACCTCTGGCATGATAGCATGCAGGATACTGCCGCCGGCGATATATTGCAGTGAAATAATTACCAATTGGATAACGATTTGGCAGAACACGCCCAAAATAACGGCATTCGTGCCATGATGTCGTTCGATAAGTTCAGAATAGTAGTGATGTTTTGCTCGGGTATTTCTTCGCCATAAAAATACCCATCACGATAGCGCCTATTGCCCAGGCAATAGTATACCAGCCGGCAGAAAACCGACCCTGAAAGCATGCTCTGAAACACCGATCGTCGAAGCCCCGCCAACAGCCAGACCGATGATCGTGACCGCGATAAGCGGCGCCGATAATCTGCGGCCTGCCAGCGCATAATTTTCCGCATTGCCTTCGCTGCGCTTTTTAGCAAACCAACTGATACCGAACAATGCTATGATGTAAAGTATCAGTATCGCTAAAGAAACTGACATAAAAATATCCCTCCCGATTTTTCGGCAATAAAAAACGCCCGCTATTGTGGACGGCCAAAGAGTAACTTTATTGTACGCAAAGTTTACATTAAAGTCAAGCAGAACTTACACAATTTCACACAAAACTGCTGTACAGGAATATAATATGCACATTTGTTTTTGCAGACAACACCTATTGCTTTTTCATATAAAAGAATCCTTGCACAATAATTTATACAGTGATATAATTAATTGTGTTTGTTTTACTGTGTCTTTGATTATAATTATTAATTTTAACAATTTATTTGTGAATATTAGAACCTAAGGGAGATGATTATCATCGGCAGGAAATCACGCAACACAGATCAGGCCTTAATTAAGGCGGGCATAGAATTAATTGCTCAGGGTAATTACGACCCGACTGTACGCGCTATTTGTACTTTAGCAAACGTTAACCAGGGTATGTTTGTTTACTACTTTGGTTTTAAAGAAGAATATATGAAAGTCCTTTTTCAAAAAATTTACGAAGATTATCTTTCCAAATTGCAGGATTATCCTGAAAAGGATGCCAAAGCCGCTATCCAGCTGCAGCAGATCTTCTACCGTATGACAAAATATTTTATCGAAAACTTCAATACGGCAAACTTTCTGACTGAAGCCTTATATCACAGCAAAGCTGCCTCCTATTTCACAAACTACCGCGTCCAGCATTTTATCTTCGTCCGCACACTTATCGAACAGGCCCAGCGTGAAGGCGATATCTGCAGCGATATGAACAGTTATGAAATCTACACGACTTTGCAGAGTATACTGATCCAGCCGATAATTATCAAAAATAATATCTTACAGCAGCATAAAAACGAACCGCTGATGGATAAACTAAAACTTATTGACGTTTCCTCAGAAAGCAGTCTGCAAAAAAGGCTGCGCGTTGCTTTTAAAGGCCTTCGCCCCTGATAAACGCCTCTGACAATATTAAAAAAAGCAGTTGACATTTTTCCAGAATCATATATAATAATATCGTTGCTTAGTAATCCAAGCAGCTTCAATGACTCCGTAGCTCAGTTGGATAGAGCGTTTGACTACGAATCAAAAGGTCGCAGGTTCGAATCCTGCCGGGGCCACCATTGCCATTGACGCATTCCTTTCCGGAATGCGTTTTTTTATTGCCTTCTGGCACCGACATGCCTGTCCGATACCAGCAACTTTCCCGCTCCCATTTTTGCTTTTCTTTAATATTTTTAATATTAAAGCTTGAAAATAATGCTATAATAAAATTAAATATCTATTTTATCCTAAAGACTGGACCGTAAATAAGCGGAGGGCATTATGTTGAATATACCTCAGGAAAAACTTACAGCAATAAAAAATTTTGCACACCAATATATCTTTAAGCTGCTTTGTCAGCAGGACATTCCCTTTATCCTCGCTCATCTCGACCCGCAGCTAATCGGTATCGGTGCCGCTGAGCACAATTATTATGATACACCACAGGCAGCCAAAGATTTTATTCTTTCACTGGAAGGGCAGATTCCCGCCTGTGAATTATTGAATGAAGAATGGACTATCCTCCCGCTGGCACAAGGCCTCTATCTTGCCCAAGGGCGTCATTATCTTACCTCCGACGAGGATCAGCAGTTGCTCGTTCAGACACATCAGCGGGCAACGATCGTCATACGCGATCTGGGCAGTGATTTCAGCTATGTCTACATCAATCTTTCCCATCCCTATCAGGAATTGCAGGGTACAGAAAACTTTCCTTTTCAGGTAGGCTCGCAGACTTATAAATATATGGAAGCAGAGCTTAACAAAGCCAAAGAACAACTGCAGCAAAAGCAGCAGCAAATGGAAGTCGTACTGCATTCTGTCAACGGCGGCGTCAAATCCAGCAATGACGACGATACCTATTCTTATGCCTATATCAGCGAAGAGCTGCCTGGTATGTTTGGTTATACTATGGAAGAATTCAAAAAATTTACCGGCAACAACGCTATGGGAATGGTCTATCCGCCGGATCTGCCCAGGGCTTTGGCTGACTGCAACGAATGTTTTAAGGACGGAAATCCTACTTACTCGACAAAATACCGCGTGCCCTGTAAAGACGGCAGCCTGAAATGGGTCATGGACAGCGGCCGTAAAACAAAAACTCCTGAGGGCAATACGATCATCAACAGTATTTATCTGGATATAACAAAAGATGAAGAAGCCCGCCAAAGCGAGCTGAATCACGAACGCCGCACCAAACAGCAGTATTATGACCTGCTTTCAAGCATCAACTCTAATTACTATTTCATCTATCTTGTTAATCTTGAAGACGGTTCCGGTATCCCTCTGCGCCTGCCGGAAACAGAGTGCGCTGTTTTTACAAGCTACAGTACCAACGGCCTGTATGATATCGAACCGCTGGTACGCAGCCATTTTCATCCTGATGACAGCGCCAAGATTTTAGAACATTTCTCTCTGTCCGGTCTGCGCAGGCAAAAAAAGGACCGTCATATCGATTTTGCCCTGGAATGCCGCAGCCGCCTTTTTGGTTCCGAATATCGCTGGACCGCCTTTAATTCGACCTTGCTGGCTCAAAGTGACGGTTATCATCAGATTATTCTTACCCTGCGCGATATCCACGAGGATAAATTGAAAGAACTGCGGGAACAGCAGGCTTTACAGGAGGCCTTTGAGCCGCTAAAGCTGCCAATATGGCTAAAAATGAATTTCTTTCGCGTATGAGCCATGATATCCGTACCCCAATGAACGCCATTATGGGGATGACTGCCATTGCCGGTAAATATCTGGACGACAAAGACCGTATCCAGGATTGTCTTGCCAAAATAACTACTGCCAGCAATCATCTTTTGAACCTGATCAACGAAGTGCTTGATATGGCTAAAATCGAAAGTGGCAAGCTCAATCTTCTGGAGGAAGATTTTTCTATCAGTGCAATGCTGCAGGAATTGCTTGATTTGATCAATCCGCAGCTTTTAGTGAAAAAACATCATTTCACTCTGACTAAGGCACCGGAACTGCGCGATAATGTTCTGGGCGATAAGCTGCGCTTGAAACAGCTGCTGCTCAATATCTTAGCCAATGCCATCAAATATACGCCTCCATATGGCAGTATTTCTTTAGAGGTACGCGAAACACACTCCCGGCTCCACGATACTATTGGCTACGAATTTATTATTACAGATAACGGCATCGGTATGGACTCTGAATTCGCCGCCAAAATTTTTGAACCGTTCGCCCGTGCGTCCGATTCGCGAACCAGCGAAATAGAAGGTACAGGGCTGGGAATGACCATCGCCCTCAACATCGCCCGTATGATGAACGGCACAATCGATGTCCAAAGCACCTTAGGCAAAGGCTCGGCCTTTAAGGCTACGGTTTACCTGCGCCCGCACCAGCAAATACCCAGCAGCAAGGCTTCAGCGCCTGCCGCCGGCATCGACAGTCTGCAGGAAATAAGCTGCCGTGGCAAACAAGTCCTCCTTGTTGAAGACAATGAACTTAATCTGGAAATAGCTGTAGAACTATTAAAATATGCCGGACTGAATATCACCACCGCCAAAAACGGTCTGGAAGGGCTGGATAAATTTAAAGCCGCACCTCCCGGGACCTATGCCCTGATATTGATGGATATCCAAATGCCCGTTATGAATGGCCTGGAAGCGGCTAAAGCGATCCGCGCCCTGCCTGTTAAAGATGCCCAAACTGTGCCTATCGTCGCGA
>ERZ860009.678-NODE-678-length-13976-cov-1.633575_pt1 | contig 13976 bp, 17 predicted proteins | sample MGYA00510114_ERZ860009 | MGnify/ENA primary metagenome ERZ860009 (study PRJEB30046, sample SAMN00715177) | human gut metagenome | study: EMG produced TPA metagenomics assembly of the A metagenome-wide association study of gut microbiota in type 2... | reverse complement strand
TCGCCCCGGCAGGACAGAGCACGCAGATGATTGTAGGTGCTACTGCCGAGACGGACAAGGATATTCTTTTTCTTTCATCGGCTCTTTATCAGCGTCCTACGATGCGGCGCGTCTATTATTCCGGATATATCTCGGTGAACACGTACGACAAGCGTCTGCCGGCTTTGAAACAGCCGCCTTTGGTACGTGAGAACCGGCTCTATCAGGCAGACTGGCTGCTACGTTTCTATCAGTTCAAAGTAGATGAGATTGTGGATGACACCTTTCCGGATTTGGATCTGGAGATAGACCCGAAGCTGTCGTGGGCGTTGCGGCATCCCGAACAGTTTCCCGTTGATGTCAATAAGGCGGATTATGAGATGATACTCCGTGTACCGGGTATCGGTGTGAAATCGGCTCGTCTGATAGTCGCTTCCCGCCGTTTCTCCAAATTGGGATTCTATCAACTGAAGAAGATCGGTGTGGTGATGAAGAAGGCGCAGTACTTTATTACGTGCAGCGAACTGCCAGTACGCACGGTCAATGAAATGACTCCGCAGAGAGTACGTAACTTGCTGGTGCAGAAACCCAGAAAGAAATATGACGACAGGCAGCTGATTCTTGATTTTGGAGACGAAGAAAATGACTCTGTTTATATTCGATAATACATTTGAGGGATTGCTGACTTCTGTTTTTGAAGCCTATTCCCGTCGTACTTTTCCGGATGCTTTGCTGGCGGAAGGGGAGCCGCTTCCTCTGTTCTATGACGAGGCTTTTACTGTAGTATCGGATGAAGAGAAAGCGGGGAGGGTTTGGCGTGGCTTGCAGAAAAAACTTTCTGCATCTGCCTTGTCTTGTCTTACGCAGTGCTGGTTGGCGGAAGAGCCGGAAACTGCATCGCTTTTGTTCCGTTATATCCGCAAGGCAATAGATGCTTCCCGTTCCATTGAAACGAACTTTGCAGACCCTGATGTTTTGGAATTTTCGCGTATGTGGAAGCGGGTGGATTGGGAACGGATACGGATGTTGCAGTTTGTCCGTTTTCAGAAAGCAGCAGATGGTACTTATTTTGCGGCGGTAGAACCGGAGAAGAATGTACTTCCCTTGATAACCGGGCATTTTAAAGACCGTTTTGCCGACCAATGTTGGTTGATATATGACATCAAGCGTGCTTATGGTTATTATTACGATTTAAAAGAGGTGCGGAACGTTGTTTTTGGGGAAGATAGCCGGGAAGGACATCTTGTGACAGGAATACTGGATGAGAGCCTTATGGATAAGGATGAAAAGCTCTTTCAGCAACTTTGGAAAACATATTTCAAGGCAATCTGCATCAAGGAAAGACAGAATCCCCGCAAGCACAGGCAAGACATGCCCGTGCGATATTGGAAGTATTTGACCGAGAAGCAGACTTAGTATTTAGTTTATTACCCAGTTCTTGTTGTGCGGAACAGTTTTATGCGGGTTATAGTGCATTCCGGCTTGTGTCGGTATCTTCAGAATGTATGTACGTCTGCTTTTGTTCATTAGTGAAGTGTCGCGCAGCCAGGGATTGGCATCTTTCAGCTGGGCATAAGTGATTCCTTTATCTTTGGCGAATTGTGCCAGATTGGCTATTCCCGTGGTGACTTTCACTTCGGTGTAAGGGATAGCCGGATATAGGTGTTCACGTTTCATCAAAAAACCGTATTGTTGCGGGTTGCTGATAACAGCTTTTGCTGCCAGCAAGCGGAACATATAACGTGAGGTTTCTTCTACCAACCAAAGGTCTGCTGCCTGACTCACCATTTGCTTTTGTAACTGTGTGGAGATACGTCCCTGACCGGCATTGTAGGCAGCAGCCACGCAAAGCCAGTTATTGTATTTGGCATAGGCTTCGTTCAGATATTTACAAGCGGCTTTCGTCTCTTTTTCCACATGATAGCGTTCATCGATGTTGTCGTTTACTTCCAGACCGAACTCGCGCCCTGTACCGGGCATGAACTGCCACATTCCGGCAGCGCCGGCGGGCGATTTGGCAAGTGGGTTAAGTGCGCTTTCTATAACGGCAAGGTATTTGAAATCATCCGGTATGCCATTTGCCTTTAGTATAGGTTCTATAATAGGAAAATAACGGTTGGCACGCTTTATGGTGAGCATTGTGGTAGAATGCATATAAGTAAACGACATCAGTTCACGGTCCATGCGCTCGCGGTGGTCGTAGCGTAACAAGTCTACTTCCTGTCCGGCAAAGGCAATCTTGGCGGGTACGGTAGGCGAGGTGACGCAGTAAGGTATTTCCGATTTAACCGACTGTCTTTCAGGATTCAGTACACTGCTGCCAAGGAGAAAAGGCAGCGAAGTGCCTATGCACAAGGTGGCAGTGACTGTGAGTATCATATATCCGGACTTTCTTTTCATCTTGGTTGTTTTTGCTTTTTGGGTGTGAAGATACGAAATCAATTTTTTATCGGCAACCGTTCCCACAGCCAACGTGGAATCATTCGCCAGAAGAATACCATAGACGATAGCGTCCGTCAATTACTGTCACTCGTTTTTTGTGTTTCAACGCTCGGACAATATATTCCGCCACTTTATCGGCATGCATCAGCATCGGATACTTGCCGTTTCGCAGTAAATCCGTTGCTACGAACCCCGGACGGATGTCGGTGAAGCAGATATTAAGATGCTGCATCCGTGCGAGTTGTGCCAAAGCATCGATGTATGTATTCTGAAACCGTTTGGTGGCGGAGTAGGCGGGTGCGACTCCCAATCCCTTGGTACCTGCTATGGAACTGATTACAGCGATATGTCCGTTTTTTGTCTTTTTGAAATAGTCGAAAGCTGCGGTTACCATTCGGATAAAGCCTTCGACATTGGTACGTGCGGTATTCAGTTCTATTTCAGGTTCCAGGTTCCTGTTCTGATAACCTACGCCGGAGCTGAGGAAAAATAAATCCATGCCGCCTAAGCGGTCTATCAGTTCTGTAAGGTGTAAGACGGCATTTTCCTTTGTCACATCAAGATGCTGTATCTCTATCTGTTGGGGATTGGCTTGCTGCATGCTTCGCAGGACTTCTTCGCGTCTGCCGGCAATGCCTATGCGCCAGCCTTGTTGCACGAGTATTCCGGCTACTTCCTGTCCGATGCCTGAGGTGGCTCCTATGATGATAGCTTTTTTCATGGGAAGAGATTATCCGATAATGGTTGCTACGATTTTTCTTCCTCCGCCACGGTTGCGGAATTCACAAAGATAAATACCCTGCCAGATGCCCATATTCATCCGTCCATTGGTGATGGGGATGGTCAGTTCTGCTCCTACAATGGTAGATTTGGCATGCGCCGGCATATCGTCGTCACCCTCGCAGGTATGTTCGTAGTAAGGCTCACGCTCCTTGACAAGGTTGTTGAAGATAGCTTCCATATCTGTCTGTACATCCGATCGGCGTTCTCGTTGATGGTTAGTGCGGCACTTGTGTGTTTGATAAACAAGTGCAATAGTCCGGTCGGAGGCAACTGTGGCAAGTTACGTACTATTTCTTCCGTAATCAGATGGAACCCGCGTCGATGGGGGGTAAGGGTAAATTCTTTCTGTATAATCATATTTTCTATTCTTTATTCCATTGGCCGTACTTGGCAAGGAAACACTACTGTGAACGTGCTACCTTTATTTACGGTGGAGGTTACTTCGATTGTTCCGTTCATATGTTCCATGATAGACCTGCAGATAGGCAAGCCCAATCCGGCTCCCTGAATGAAAGTATCAGCTTTTTCGAACCGTTCAAATATTATGCCGAGCTTGTCCTCAGGGATTCCGCGCCCTGTGTCGGAAACGCTTATTCTTGTTTCGGACGGTGTCGTCTCGTACGAAATTTCGACATAGCCCTGTACGGTATTTTTCAGTGCATTCGATATGAGGTTACTCAAAACCTGCTTGATGCGCATCGGATCTTGCTTTATCAGGTTGGGAGTTGCCGGATAGCGTTTCTTGAGCGTTACGCCTTCAGGTACGTTGGGCTGGCATTCGGTGCAGCTTTCATCTATCAGGTCAGATAGGTTGCACCAGACCGGGGCCAACTCTATGTGTCCGGCTTCTATCTTCGATAAATCCAGTACATCGTTGATGATGTTCAGCAGCAATTCGTTGTTGTGGTTTATCAGGGAGATGTAATGGTTGCGTTCCTCAGCATCTTCTACATGAGGCAGGAGGCTGGAAAAGCCGATAATAGCATTCAGCGGTGTACGTATTTCGTGACTCATGTTGGTAAGAAAGGCCGATTTCAGGCGGTCTGACTCTTCGGCTTTTTCTTTGGCATCTATCAGCATGGCTTCCGTGGCTTTGAGCCGGGTAATGTCGTAGTTGATACAGATTAGTTCGATACTGTTCCGTTCGGGAGCGTAGGTTTTCACTATCAGGTTGACATGTGTCCAAGTGTAGCTGCCGTCTTCTCTGAGAACACGTACTTCTTTATTGAACTTGTCTTCCATACCTTTTGCTGCATTGTTCAGGAAACCGAGCATGGCGCGCCGGTCTTCGGGATGGATATGTCTGTACACTCCGATGATTCGGGACAGAGGAGTTCCTTCTTGTTCGCCGATATTGATGTACCAGCTGTGTTGGGCATCTCCTTGCCGGGTGAGTAAGTCGTAGTGTGCGTATCCTACTTTGGCATAGTTGCCTATCAGTTCGAAAAAACTTTCGAATTCCTGTATCTTGTTGTAGGCTACGGTGGTTTCGGTCTTATCGGCATTAATCAACAGGTAGTTGGCGGGGGTGTGGTTCTCGTCGTACAGCGTGGTTACTTTAGTTACGAGGTCTATTGTACCGGTCCTGGTTTGCGGATTGTAGTAAGAACCTACTTTCGAGAAGTCGTAGCGGAATGTGAAATCGGCGTCTTCATATTTTTTCAGTTTCTCTTTCATCTCTTTCGGGAAGATAGGGTTATCAAATATATTGATACCCAGCAAGTCTTCTTTTTGTTGCAGATGAAACATTTCCAATTCCTTATCGTTGAGGTCTGTCAATACTCCGTCTGTATTGTAGACTTCAATGCCTACCGGAAGATGCTTATAGATGTTGTGCAAGAGTTGTTCGCGTTGTCGCAACATCTGTGTGGCGGACGACATATAAGGACCGTCCTGTATTTCGGCTATGCCGTAAATCTTGGTCTTTCCGTTTTCATCGGTTTTTTGCATACAGATTTTGCTGCGGACCCATGTCGGTCCTTTGACGGTATCAAGCAGATAGACGGTTTCATTCGTCTGTTGTATGTTGTCGAAGGAACGGACGGTAGTATGCGGCTGTTCCTCTCTCAGTATGCGCTTGTTGAAATTTTCAAAACTGATACAACCGCCTTCTTCCAATCCTAACAGGCTGGCGATGGGACCGTAGTATATATAATCGGCATCTTGTATATCGGCTTTCCACCAGCCTATATTGGCGTTGTGCATTATTTCTGACAGCAGGTTGTAATCCTTTTCAGCGTCCATACATGGATGTTTAGGGTTGTTTATATTATATGCGCATACAAAAATAGATATAATTCGCAGAAATGGAAAGAAATAGGGAGCGGATGTTTTATTAAAAGCGGTACAATAATGATTTTGTTGAACTTATCTTTGTCTTGGCCTGTGAAACCGTGATGCCAGTTATTGATAAGAGAGCGTGAATTTGCATGCTATTTTGAAGAATGATACGGGTAATAATGAGAGTAATTACCGTAACAACAACCGGAAAAATATGGCTTTTTAATGATTCGCTTGTAATTTATTCGGAGATAAGCGGTATCTTTGTTACCGTTTACAACGCATTTACCCAACAAAACAAAAAATATATGGAAAAAGTTATTATCAATTCGTACGAGGATTTTGAAAAGCTGGTAGGTCAGCAAATCGGTGTTTCGGAGTATGTGGAACTTACGCAGGAACGCATCAATCTCTTTGCCGACGCAACGCTGGACCATCAGTGGATTCACATTGACACAGAACGCGCCAAGACCGAAAGTCCTTTTAAGAGTACCATTGCACACGGTTATCTCACCCTCTCCATGTTGCCTCATCTGTGGAATCAGATTATTGAGGTAAATAACCTGAAGATGATGATTAACTACGGAATGGATAAGATGAAGTTCGGTCAGGCTGTACTTTCCGGACAGAGCATCCGTCTGGTGGCTTCTCTGCATTCGTTGGCAAACCTGCGCGGTGTGGCAAAGGCGGAAATAAAGTTTGCCATTGAGATTCAGGGCGAGAAGAAGAAAGCGCTTGAAGGTATTGCTGTATTTTTATATTATTTCAACTGATTATGCGCAAAATGGTGTGCCCCCAATGCAAGGTGGGGGCATTTTATGTCTTGAACGGGCAGGGAGAGCGTTTGCCCGTATATGTGTCGGACAAAGGCAAGGTCGTACCGAAAGATCCGGCAGCTTCTTTGGAAGGGTATGACCTGGAAGAGGTTTACTGCTTATGCTGTTCCTGGCACGGGACTCCGAAACGTCTGGTGAAATATTGATATATACGCTCTTTCCATAAATGCCTGCACGCTGCGGCCGGATGATAGAGCAGCATGCGCGGTCCGGCATATCGCATGACTTCCTGCATCCGCTTCTTCATCTCCGGCTTGTAGCAATGTACGGGGCATAGTCTGCAAGTTGTTTTATTCTCTCCGAACGGGCAGCGCGACAGGCGCGTTCGTGCGTACTCCAGCAATTCGAGACATTGCGGGCAGAGTTCCTTGTTGCCTTCTTTCCTGCGGCAATAGAGGCGGATCATCTGTTCTACGGTGCGTTGTTCTTGGGCAATGTGTGATTGGCAGGTCTTATTCATCCATATTGTGTTTCAGGTAAACCATATCTTTCAGTTGTTTGCCCGCTTCATAAATGGGATGGTCGTAGTTATCCGTAAAGAAGTCCGGGATGCGGTGGGAATAGGTAAATCCGCAGTTCTCGTAAAAAGGAATCGCCAATGGGCTGTCTCCGGTTCCTACGAGCATTGTCCGGCATCTGCCTGCATAATGCCCGAAAAGATACTGTATCAGTTTCTTCCCGTATCCCCGACGTTGGAATTGCGGATAAACGGCAATGTTCTTTATCTCAAAAACATCTTCTGCTTCGCGGGTGACGACACAGGATGCTCTGATACTGCTGTCCTCGGACAACACGAACATTTCACCGCGTTCCAGATAACGGTCTATCATGGATTCTTGTTCATCGGCCAAAAGCAGCAGGTCGAGGTATTGTTTCTTATTATGGAGCACAGGCTGTATACTTATCATTTCATTGCTGTTTGAACGGGTTTGTATGGCAAAGATAATCCTTATGGGTATAGAACCAAACAAAACACCAGGAAATATTGTTGATTTCCAACATGGAATAGATTAATGGTTATGGATAAAATGAAGTCTTTGTTCTTTTTTTTGACGCTTTGGACATTTTTGCCACTTTTTGCAGGCTATGCTCCTGATAATGTGCAAACTGCCCTGACGAAAATGTATCCTTCCGCCAAAGGGATAGCCTGGTCGCAGGACGAGGAGTATTACGTTGCGGATTTTATGATGAACGGATTTGATACCAAGGTCTGGTTCAATACGGATGCAGAGTGGGTAATGAAGCAAACGGACTGGGAAACCCTGGATGAGGTGCCTGCCGCTGTATTCAACGCTTTTGCAGCCAGTCAGTTTTCGGACGGGGTGGTACAGAATGTTGTTTGGGTGCAATTTCCCAAATGGCAACCTATTGTAGCCATACAGGTGGGCAGGCCGAACGTGCAGATAAAATATCAGATATTGTTTACTCCGAACGGTGAAGTTCTCCGCCAGCAGAATATCACTTACGCTTACAATACGCTTGGGGCAAGTACTTTCCTGTAATCAGACGTGAGATGCCCGGCTGTCGGGTAGGCATCTCATTGCTGTCGCTTGGTATAAAAAACAAGGCTGTGTATTTTTTATACTCTCTGTTTACGCTATCTTTGCCGCAAAGAAAGACTTTATCTTATGAATCGGACTACTTTTCTGCAAGATGTTTACAGTGTTGTTGCCGCTATTCCTGAAGGATGCGTTGTAACCTACGGGCAGATTGCCAGTTTGGTAGGCAGGTCTCAGTGCTCGCGTATGGTGGGGCAGGCTATGCACAACGTACCGGAGGAATTGCATTTACCTTGTCATAGGGTTGTAAACAGCCGGGGCAGATTAGTGCCGGGTTGGACGGAGCAAAGAGTATTGTTGGAGAATGAAGGTGTCCGGTTTAAGACAAACGGTTTTGTAGATATGAAAAAGTCTCAATGGGAATTTATGAAAGAACAATAAACTAACGAATAATAATCGAAATATGAAATTTATAGGTGCACATGTATCTGCCGGCGGCGGTGTGGAGCTGGCTCCCGTCAATGCCTATGGAATAGGAGCGAGTGCTTTTGCCCTGTTTACCAAGAATCAGCGTCAGTGGGTGGCGAAGCCCTTGACGCAGGAAAGTATTGCCTTGTTTAAGGAGAATTGCAGGAAATATGCTTTGGAGGCACGTTATATTCTTCCACACGACAGTTATCTGATAAATTTGGGACATCCCGAAGAAGAAGGGTTGGAGAAGAGCCGTGCGGCTTTTCTGGATGAGATGCGACGTTGTGAGGAGCTGGGGCTGGAACTGCTGAATTTCCATCCGGGCAGCCATTTAAATAAGATTTCGGTTGAGGCTTGCCTGGACAGGGTTGCCGAATCAATTAATATTACCTTAGGCAAGACGCAAGGCGTAACGGCGGTCATTGAAAATACGGCAGGACAGGGCAGCAATGTAGGCAATGAGTTTTGGCAACTGAAACATATCATCGACCGTGTGGAAGACAAGTCGCGCGTAGGTGTCTGCCTTGATACGTGCCATACGTATACGGCGGGTTATGATATCGTAAATGAATACGACAAGGTTTTCGACGAATTCGATAAGACCGTTGGCTTCGGTTTTCTGCGCGCCATACACTTGAACGATTCGAAAAAAGCGTTGGGTAGCCGTGTAGACCGTCACGACAGTATCGGCAAGGGGCTTATCGGCTTGGATTTCTTCAAACGTTTTATGAAAGACGAGCGTTTTAACGATATGCCGGTGATACTCGAAACTCCGGATGAAACGCTTTGGGCGGAAGAAATCAGCATGCTGCGTAGTTTTGAATAATTGTCCGGAAATAAATGACGCGGGCTTTCGTGGATGTTATTAATTGTATCCACGAAAGTCCGCGTTATTTGTGCCCGAATTATACGATAATGAAGTTTATTCGTTTCTCGTGATGCGTTTGCTGTCTGCTACCTGCATTATTGGTTGACCTTAACGTCCTTCCACTCAAAATTAGAGATAATCTCTTTGTCGCATTGGGCATTCTTTGCCTTGATATTCAAATTCTCGAAAGTGAAATCCTTCAATTCGTATTGGTCGGACTTTCTGACGTTGAAGAATATGTCGCAGCTCAGGCTGATATTGCGCAGCGTCACGTTGTTGGCACGTGAGAGGGGGATGTCCTTGCGGCCTTTGAGGTCGAAGAACTGTGTCCACGGTTTGATGAGCAGCATGCTCTTGGCATCGCCTGTGATGTCTTCCACCAGGATATATTCGTAGTGTTGCGGCGTATCGGGACGCATCTTCAGCCACAACAGGCGCGTGGCATTGCTGATTTTGCAGCGGCGGAGAATGATGTTGCGGTTGTGTATCGACTCGCTGCCGCATGTCAGACCGCTGTGGCAGAAGCCGTACGTGCAGTCTTCTATGATAATGTTGGTGTTGCTGCCGTTATTAGGGTCCTTATCCGCCCACGGGCCTTTGCCGCCTTTCAGTGCCACGGCATCGTCGTTGACGGACATATAGCAGTTTTTCACCAGTACATTGCTGCAGACGTCAATATCGATCGCATCGCTGCTCGGTGCTTTCACCGGGGCGGCAGGAGCGAAAATATGGAGATTCAGCAGCTTTATGTTACTGCAGCGGTAGATATGCGTAGTCCAGAACGGAGAGTTCATGAGGCGTACTCCGGAGATTTGCACATCGTTACTGTTGGAGATGTAAACCAGGCGGGGACGCAACTCGTCCATATTGGTACATTTCGGGATAACCTGCCGGCGCAGCCAGAAAGATTTCCAGTACCTGTGCCCGTTGCCGTTGATTGTGCCTTTGCCGGAAATGGTAAATCCGTTTACCTTGTCGGCATTCACCAGTGCGGCGAAGTATTTCAGGCTTTGCCCTTCTATGCGGGTGTTGACAATGGCGAAGTTGCTGATGTCGTCACTTCCTTTCAGCACTGCACCTTCTTCCATGTATAGATGCGTTTTCGGCTTGAAGAAGATGGAGCCGCTGAGGAATGTTCCTTTGGGGATGATGATAACGCCGCCGCCATTCTCGGCTGCCCGGTCGATGACGGCCTGTATTTTCTCCGTTTGCAGGATTGTACTGTCGTTTGCCACACCGTAATCGGTAATGGTATACTTCTTGCCCAGTGTGTCGATGTTTACGATTTCGTTCTGTCTGAACCAGTCGGGAATAGGCGTGCCGTCGGGGAATTTCTCTTGCCCGGACATTTGCAGGCTGATAAATGCCGTAAATAGGAATGCAATGATTTTCATGGTTTCCGATAAATTTAAAATCTACTTATGAATTATGCTGCAAACATAGGAAACTTAGTGCAATGCCGGACGAAAGACGTTGATTTAAATTCTGTGTAAAATGACTTTTCAGCCTGCCTTGAACACGCATTCCACATGGTTGCCGTCGGGGTCGAGCACTACGCTTTCAAAATATCCGTCTCCCGATGTACGGGGTTCTCCGCTGATGGTATATCCGGCACTTCGCAGCTTTTCCGTCAGTTCGAGAACCTCTTCTTTGCTGTCGAGTGCAAAGGCGAAGTGGGTCAAACCGAGCCTGTTTTCCCCGATGGGAGTATTCTGTACATCGGTACGGCTCATCAGCTCCAGGTCGGCTCCGCAGTCGAAGCGGATAAAGTAGATTCAAACCCTTTTTTGGGGTTGACGTATTTCTCATTGCTTGTACCTTTGAAGTAACGGATATAGAATTCTTTCATTTCTTCCAGACGGAAAGTCCAGATGGCGATGTGATGTATTCTCATAAGTCAATCTGTTTTTGTTTTATGCGATGCGTGTTCATCTACGGCTTCCATTGCAGGTGTAAAATGGGAAAAGGATTCCCCGAAGGGTCGGTTTCATCTCTTCCGATGAGTTGGAAGCCCATGTGCAGATAGAACCGGTGAGCTTTTTCGTTTTGCTCATTGACGTCCACCTTATAGATATGTTTTTCGTGGAGTGCGTATTGCATCAACTGCTTGCCATATCCTTTTCCCTGTTCATCGGGATGTACAAAGAGCATTTCAATGAGTTCGTCGCTCAGCCCCATAAAGGCAGCGATTTTTCCTTCCCGGTTACGGATGATGTAAAGCTCTACGGCCTGGAAATATTGGTTTCGTACCAATGGCTTGTAGAATTGTATGTTCTCTTCTGTCAGGAAATGGTGGGTACTGCGAACGGAGGCTTCCCATACGGTGAGCAGTTCGTCATAATCTTGCGGGGTGGGTCGAAGGATTTTCATCGGATACTTGTTTTGGGGTTATTAATAGTGATTACTGTTGGTATGAACCTCGGTTACCGGTTATAATCGGTTACTTCATAGAAGTTAGAAGTCTGCTTTTTGAGTGATGCTTATTCTCTTTCCGGTCACCGGATGTGTAAGCTCCAGCATTTCGGCGTGCAGATACAGGCGTTCGGCTTTCCGTCCATAGAGCTCGTCGCCTATGATGGGGCAGTGCAGTCCGAGCGGGTGGGCGGCATGCACCCGAAGCTGGTGGGTGCGTCCGGTGCGGGGATAAAAGGCGATACGGGTACGGTTGTCCTTGCGTTCCAGTACTTCAAAGTCTGTTACAGCAGGCTTGCCATATCCGGTATGCACCATTTGCCGGGGGCGGTCGAGCGGGTTCGGGCATAATGGCAGTTCAACCGTTCCCGCATCTTGAGAAACGCTGCCTTGAAGCAACGCAATATAGCGTTTGCCTACACTGCGGTTTTTAAACTGCGCTTGCAGGTTTTGGTGGACTTGCTTGGTTTTTGCAACCACCAGCAGTCCCGATGTAGCCATATCCAGGCGGTGTACAATCAACGGACCGTCCGCATCGGGATACCGCTCGCGCATCATGCTGTAAACGGAAACCACATCTTCCTTGCCGGGTACGGACAACATCCCTGCCGGTTTATTAACCACCGCCAGCCATTCGTCTTCGTAGATAATGTCCAATGTTTTCTTGCCGGACTGCAACTCTTTCAGAATCGGGTTCTCGTCTACTTCAAGACCTTGCAGCATATGTCCCAATATAGGCTCGCACTTGCCTTTGCAGGCGGGATAGTAATGTCCGTGATGCCGTATTTCCGTTTTGGGGGATTCTCCCCACCAGAATTCTGCCATTGCAACAGGCTTCCACCCGTGCAGATAGGCTTGTTGCAACAGTTTGGGGGCGGCGCACTCACCGGCTCCCGCAGGCGGGGTTTTGTGTACGGTCTGCCCGAAGATGTCGCAAAGCGTCTTGACTTCTCCCCGATAATTCAGCATCTTGAATTGTTCGAACAGTTTTTGCTGCAAGGCGGCAGAACGTTGCTTACGTTCGCTTTTCAATGCCTGTATGCCGGCCTCATAATCGGAAACCGTTTGCTGTAAGGGAGTAATCCGCTCTTTCCAGGCACGTTCCATGCGTTTGTATTCGGCTTTTTGGAACTGACTTTCGCGTATCAGGGCGCTCTCTTCCTCAGGCGTCATTGGAGCACCGTTGGGTAAAGCCGCTTCGCGTCTTCGCTCTTCCCGTTTCTCTTTGGCGCGTTTCATCTGCCGTTTGGCTTCTTCCAGCGTTTCTTGGGCAGTTTGCCGCAGGGCAGCCAGTTGTTGTACCTGTCGTTTGTATTCTTCGTCCTCTTCCAACAGGCCGATGCGCGTGTTGATTTGCGAAATCTGTTCTTCCTCTATCTTGAAGAACCCTTGCGGCTGCAACAGGTCGTAGACTGGCGGTACGAAAAACGGATGCACATTACTGCCCGCCAGTATGCCGGAGAATGCTGCCAGGTATCCTGTTTCACCCTCTTGAGTCCTTACAACCAGAACACCGAACATCTTGCCCTGCGCCAACTCTTCTTTCCACGCTTCCTGCAAACCGAGATAGGCTTGCACCTCTTTCGCTGCTGCCACGCAGAGCGGATGAGGTGTATAGCAAAAAGGGAAAGTAAATCTTTCCGGCAATGGTATGTCTGCTACGGGGGTATGGAAATGGTGCAACATGGCGAGGGAAGTTAATCGTCAATCAAATTATCATTGTCCGTATTGATAATGTAGGGAATGTTGTCATTCTCCTCGTCCGGAACGGACAGGACATCTTCCGCATCCTTCTGTTGCGGCAAGGGATGCGGATACGCTGATTTCTTTTTCTTCTTCCGTATTTGCGTTCCCTCTCCCAGGCAGCTTTGCGCGCCTGATACTGTTCATATTGGTTTTCCAGATAGTTGTCGGCCATAATCTGTTGTTTATAAAGTATTCAACTTTTGCTTTCCAAATACAGAGAATCAGGGTATGCTCTGTATTATTTTCTTCATGCTGTTAAATTTTCTACGTCTCTGTGTTCCGTTTGTATAGACTCCGAAAATTTGTTTATCGCTCGGTGGGAAGTGAGAACTCCTGCCAATCGTATTGTTGCCCGTTTCCGTCGGCTACAGCCACCCGTATGGTGACATTTCCCGTCTTTATCCGCTCGCCTGCGCTGATGGTGGCGGTGTATTTCACGCCATTGTGGGGGGCGATTTGCTCTACCATTACAGGTGGTGAAATGTAAATGCGCTTCATACCTGTGGTTTCGGTAACCATCGGTACCACATTATATATAGTCTGTTCACCTTCGTTCATGATTTCGAAAATTACTTTGCTTTTCTCGCCCGAACTGATTACGTGGTCACGGCTGTCGTCTATGAAACGGATGTTGCGTATCCTTAGGTATCGAAGACGCTT
>ERZ860009.676-NODE-676-length-14002-cov-1.325948_pt1 | contig 14002 bp, 17 predicted proteins | sample MGYA00510114_ERZ860009 | MGnify/ENA primary metagenome ERZ860009 (study PRJEB30046, sample SAMN00715177) | human gut metagenome | study: EMG produced TPA metagenomics assembly of the A metagenome-wide association study of gut microbiota in type 2... | reverse complement strand
CGGTTTTGTTACCGCCTTTTTCCTTTAGCTTGAGTTGTTCCCAGCTTTGTTCGACTTTGCCGGCTGTGCGGTTAGTTATTCCGAATGCACCGAGAACAGAAAAAGCGGTATCGTTGTATCCTGATGATGCAGCTTTTGCCTGCTTCACAGTCTGTATTCCCTTGTCAGCCCATGCAAGTGCTACTTTTTCGATATAACGCATGCTCTTGTGACCGTTAGAAACACAGTATTCAATAAGATACTCAATGAGTTCTGAAGAAAACTGTAAAGAGTCGTATAAATATGCGATTACAGAGGCATCAGACGAATTGAGGACAGAACCAAGATAAGTCTGGGCTGCATATAAAAGCATTGAAAAATCTTCCTGTTCAGACAAATCTTCCAGCTGTTTCGGTGTATATGCAGAACGCGGGTCACATGTTTCATTGGAATCCGGTGTAATAGGAACTTCTGTGTCAGAAGCGGCTGCATTATATATATCAGTAGACTGTTCTGCATGCATATGATTTGAAGGTATATGGTTTGAAGGCATCTGATTTGAATTAAGCTGTGCAGATGAATTATCGGGAGTGCTGCCTGAAGCAGAATCCAGGTTGCAGAAGGTAATTCCCGTAATCTGTCTGCCGGTGGAATCAGTTGATGCAATTAATACACCGGCCTTGTCCCAATAGCGGAGTGCACACATAATATCTGCTTCTGTCTGATTGAAAAAATCAGCGAGACAGTCTATTGATATATTAGTTTTTCCATTGGAAATACATCTTAAAAGATATAAATATATCTTTGTAAATTCACCATTGGCAAGGGGCATGAATTCGTCAATAAACACGTTGGAAACGGTAGTTGTATTATTATTGTTCATAGTTGATAAAGATAAGTTATTCATGATAATCCCCATTTCAAAATTTTCTAAAATCAGTTTAGCATATCCCGTTTAAAAATAAAAGAGGGCGACATATCCACAAAAATACAGGTGGAAAATGTGGATAATGTGGATAAATAGTAAAAAACGTGTAAAATCCTGTAAAATTTATTAACTAAAAATCCACACGGAAAATTCCATTCTTAGAATAATCCATGTGGATAATGTGGATAACTTTGTTGACAACTTTTATAAAAATTCAGAAATTACTGATTAACAAGGGCTTCGCCGACTTTATAAACATCTCCGGCACCCATAGTTATCAACAAATCGCCGTTGATACAATTTTTTAATAAAAATTTTTCGATTTCCTCAAATGAGTGGAAATAATAACATTCTTTGCCGAGTTCACCGATTGCTTTCTGTAAATCTGCTGAACTTATTCCAAGGTTATCAGTTTCTCTTGCAGCATATATGTCGGCGAGGACGACAATGTCGGCAGCTGAAAGTGCTTTTGCAAAATCACCGAGAAGTGCTTTTGTTCTTGAATAGGTATGAGGCTGGAATACGCACCATGTTCTGTTGTGTGGAAAATGTTTTGCACTGTCAAGAGTTGCTGTAATCTGTCAGGATGATGTGCATAATCATCAACAACTGTCACACCGTTAAAAGTTCCTTTTTTCTGGAAACGTCTGTCAGTGCCTGAAAAACCGCATAGTCCTTTTTTGATTGTTTCAAGGTCAAGACCAAGTTTTATGGCAACGGCAATTGCTGCAAGTGAATTGTATACATTATGTTCGCCCGGAACACCGAGTTTTATTGTGCCATCTGGCTTATTATCAATAAGAAGTGTATATGAGCAGCAGCCGGCACTGTCATATGCGATATCAGCAGCACTGTAACGGCTTGTCGCAGGATTTGAACCAACTGTAATTACTTCACAGTCTGTATCTTTATAAAAATATTCATAGTTATCAATATCTGTATTAATAATGAGAGTTCCGTCTTTTGGAAGTTTTTCTGTAAAAAGCTTGAATGAATGGCGGATATCGTCAATATCTTTAAAGAAATCAAGATGGTCTGCTTTTACATTAAGAATTACATCAATTGTCGGATAAAATGATAAAAAGCTGTTAGTATATTCACAGGCTTCAGTTACGAAAATGTCAGATTTTCCGACACGTACATTGCCACCGATACTGTGAAGTATGCCGCCTACAGAAATAGTAGGGTCACAGTTACCGGCAAGAAGGATTTCTGTAATCATTGATGTAGTTGTCGTCTTTCCATGTGTTCCGGCAACATTTACCGAACCTTATAATTTTTCATAAGCTGGCCTAAAAGCTCAGCTCTTGTGAGGGTAGGGATTCCAAGCTCTCTTGCACGTGCAAGCTCAGGATTGGAGTCTGAAATAGCTGCTGTATATACAACAACATCATAATCAGGATGTATATTAGAAGCCTCCTGCTTGTAAAAACATGTGCAGCCTTCCTTTTCAAGTGCATCTGTAAGTTCAGATTCGTGGCTGTCGGAGCCGGATACGGTAAAATGTCTTCCTATGAGAATATGTGCAAGACCGCTCATGCTTATTCCACCGATACCTATAAGTGGACATGTACAGGATTATTAAAATCAATATGATACATAGATTAATTGCCTTTCTTAAAAATTACTTATTATAATGTAGTCTCCAATATTATTATAAACATAATGAGAAAAATTTCAAACTAATTTAAGGACACATTATGACCTTTTTGTCAATAGCCGGAATAAAATTGTTTAGATAATTTTTCTCGAATAAAATAATTGCATTAAAATTGTGTTTAGAATTTTTTAAATTGTCTATTTAAACAAGAAAAAAATAAAAAAAAATAAAAAATTCTTTTTACTTACAAGTCTGAATATGATATAATTAGGACAACTTAATAAGACAGTAAATTTTTAGCATCAGGGGTGAGAGCATGATTAAAAAAGAAATGATAGCCATGTTACTGGCAGGAGGACAAGGAAGCAGACTCGGAGTCCTCACATCAAAGATGGCCAAGCCGGCCGTAGCATTTGGCGGTAAATACCGCATAATTGATTTTCCATTAAGCAACTGTATTAATTCAGGGATTGATACAGTTGGTGTGTTGACTCAGTATCAGCCGTTAAGACTTAACACTCACATCGGTATTGGTTTCCGTGGGATTTGGACCGCAATGTTGGCGGTGTTACGGTGCTTCCTCCGTATGAGAAGAGTACAAACAGTGAATGGTATACAGGAACAGCCAATGCCATTTATCAGAATCTTGAATATATGGAGCAGTATAATCCTGATTATGTTCTTATTCTTTCGGGTGACCATATTTATAAGATGGATTACAAGATAATGCTTGATTATCATAAGGCCAACAATGCAGATATAACAATAGCTGCAATGCCTGTTCCTATTGAGGAGGCAAAAAGATTCGGTATTGTTGTTACTGATGATGACAACAGAATCACAGAATTCGAGGAAAAACCTGAGAATCCTAAGAGTAATCTTGCTTCAATGGGTATTTACATATTCAGCTGGAAAGTCCTTAAAAATGCACTTATTGCACTTAAAGACCAGAATGAATGCGATTTTGGCAAGCATGTCATTCCATATTGTTTTGAAAATAATAAGAGACTTTTTGCATATGAGTATAACGGCTATTGGAAAGATGTAGGAACGCTTAACTCATATTGGGAAGCTAATATGGAACTTATAGATATTATTCCTGTATTTAATTTATATGAAGAGTTCTGGAAGATTTATACCAGAACAGATGCGATTCCACCACAGTATATATCATCAGATGCTTTTATTGAAAAGAGTATATAGGTGACGGAAGTGAGATATACGGAAAAGTCTATAATTCTGTAATAGGTTCAGGCGTTGTAATTGAAGAAGGTGCAGTTGTAAGGGATTCTATCATAATGCAGGATACTGTAATAGGAAAGAATACATCAGTTGAAAAAGCAATTATAGCGGAAGAAGTTGTTATCGGCGATAATGTTGAGATTGGTGTCGGAGAGGAAGCAGAGAATGTACTTAAACCTAAGATTTACAATTCGGGTCTTGTTACAATCGGTGAATGTACAGTTATTCCTGACGGCGTAAAGATTGGCAAAAACACAGCTGTTTCAGGTGAGACAAAACCAGAAGATTATCCGAATGGAGAACTTGTGGGAGGCGGTGTAATAATTAAGGCAGGTGACAACGTATGAAAGCAATAGGAATTATTTTAGCCGGCGGCAATAATAAGATGATGAAGGAATTGTCTAATAAAAGAGCGATAGCAGCAATGCCGGTTGCAGGAAGCTACCGCAGCATAGATTTTGCATTGAGCAATATGTCTAATTCAAAAATCCAGAAAGTTGCTGTTATAACACAGTATAATGCCCGCTCACTCAACGAGCATTTAAGCTCATCAAAATGGTGGGATTTCGGAAGAAACAGGGAGGACTTTTTGTATTTACGCCTACAATAACAGCTGACAGCAGCTACTGGTATCGCGGAACAGCAGATTCACTTTATCAGAATCTTCAGTTCTTAAAGTCAAGCCATGAGCCATATGTTGTAATTGCATCAGGTGATGGTATTTACAAGCTGGATTATGGTAAAGTCCTTGAGTATCATATAGAGAAAAAAGCAGATATTACAATGGTTGTAAAGAAGCTTGAAGACCGCTCTGAGATTAACAGATTTGGTGTTGTATCAATGACAGAAGAAGGACGTGTCACAGAGATAGATGAAAAACCTTTGGAGACTAATCTTTCAACAGTTTCGACAGGCATTTATATTATAAGAAGACGACTTCTTATTGAACTTATCGAAAAAGCGGCAGAAGAAGACCGCCATGATTTTGTAAGAGATATCCTTGTCCGTTATAAGAATCTTAAAAAGATTTATGCGTACAAGCTTGATACATACTGGAGCAATATTTCAACAGTTAATTCATATTACAAAACTAATATGGATTTCTTAAAGAAAGATGTAAGAAATTATTTCTTTAAACAGTATCCGGATATTTATACAAAAGTTGAGGATTTACCGCCTGCTAAGTATAACTTTGGTGCAGAAGTAAGGAACAGCCTTGTTTCAAGTGGATGTATCGTAAACGGATGTGTCGAGAATTCAGTTCTTTTTAAGAAGATTTATATCGGAAACAACAGTGTTGTAAAGAATTGTATTATTCTTAACGATGTTTATATCGGAGATAATTCCTATCTTGAGAATTGTATCGTTGAAAGCGGCAGTACAATAAAGGCAAATTCACGATATGTAGGCGAGGGTGATCCTATTATTGTAGTTGAAGATAATCCGATTTATTATTAAAATCATCATTAATTTGAAAAATTTCAGCTTGGGTGTTAATATGGCTATAATAGCTATTTCATCTGAGCTGATTTTTTTATTGCGGCGGCGGGAAGGAGTTTAATTTTATGTATATAATAGCAGGACTTGGAAATCCGGGAAAAGAATATGCAGGTACAAGACACAACGCAGGATTTGCGGTTATAGATGCACTTGCTGATAAATATAATATAGATGTGGATACAGCTAAGCATAAAGGGCTTATCGGAAAAGGAATAATCGACGGTCAGAAGGTAATACTTGTAAAGCCGCTCACATATATGAATCTTTCAGGAGAATGTATACGTGAGGTTATGGATTATTATAAGGCAGATATTGATGACTTAATAGTAATATTTGACGATATAAGTCTTGAGCCCGGAAGACTGAGGCTTCGTGCAAAGGGAAGTGCCGGAGTCACAATGGTATCAAAAATATTATTGCACAGCTTGGAAGTGACAAATTTAAGCGTATAAAATTTGGTGTCGGAGACAAGCCGAAGGAATGGGATCTTGCAGACTGGGTTCTGTCAAGATACCCGAAAGAGGTTGAGACTGATGTGGAAAATGGAATAAAGAAAGCCTGTGATGCCGTTGCATGCATAATGAATGAAGGCATAGAAAGCGGCATGAATAAATATAATGGGTAAATATATTGTTAATACAAAAAACAGTAATTTATAAAATAACGGATTTATATAAATGAAGACATTTTATGCACCGCTTTCTGAGTTGGCGGGAATAGAACAGTTAAAGAAAGATTTTGAAGTTACAGGGCAGCCGGTTATGATAAGCGGCTGCATAGATACCCAGAAAATTCATCTTGTTCATGCTGCCGTAAATGATTACAGATTTCGTCTTATAATAACGGGTGACGAGGCAAAAGCACGCGAAATGCAGGAGGATTCACGATTTTTTGATAAATCGAGTATATACTATCCTCGAAAGATTTCATATTTTACAGTGCTGATGTACATGGTAATCAGCTTGCGGGTGAACGGTTAAGATGTATACAAAAAATTATTGCAGCACAAGATAATAAGACAAACATTACCGTTATTACTACAATTGACGGATGTGTTGATATGCTTATGCCGCTGCAAAGATACCGTGATAATATAATTCATTTTAAAAATAGTGATATTATTGATACGGAAAAGCTTATTTCTAAGCTTGTAGGAATCGGATATACAAGAGTTCCGATGATTGACGGACAGGGGCAGTTTGCGGTCCGTGGCGGAATAATAGATATATTTTCATATACGGATGAGACTCCGGTGCGTATTGAATTGTGGGATGATGAAATCGATTCAATACGTTTTTTTGACGTGGAGAGCCAGCGTTCAGTTGAAAAAATACAGACATACGACGTATTTCCGGCGACAGAGTGGATTTTATCTGAGGATGAAATAGATGCGGGATTTGAAAAAGTAAAAGATGAAGTTGAAAAGCAGCTTGTTACGCTTGGAAATGATAAGAAGAAAAAGACACAGCAGGAGATGGATGCATGTAACAGATTAAGACATGCATATGCTGATTTTGAAAGAACGAGAGATTACAGTAAATTCATATGTCATTTACTGATGAGATAGAAGGGTTCACAGACTATTTTCCAAAAGATGAAACAGTTTTTGTGCTTGATGAGCCGGACAGGATTATGGAGAGAATGGAACTCATCTCATATGAGTATGAAGAGAGCATGAAGAACCGTCTTGAAGGCGGATATGTCGTTGCAAGCCAGACAAAGCTTATGCGTCCGATTGCAGAAGTTTACAAAAATATGCAGTCTTCAAGGCTTATGCTTTTATCGTCACTTGATTACAAGCCGAAAATGTTAAAACCGGCAGATTATCTGAGAATTGATGCGAGAAGCATAAGTTCTTATAATAACAGCTTTGAGTATCTTGCAGATGATATAATAAATATAAAAGAACAGGGTACAGAGTTGTCCTTGTGTGCAATTCAAGAACGAGGGCGGCAAGAATTGTAGCAGATTTAGAGGAGCTGGGCACGCAGAGCTATTTCAGTGAGGATTATGACAAAGAAATAATGCCGGGAACTGTTATGGTTACGTATGGAAATATCCATCGTGGCTTTGAATATCCGCTTATTGGTTTTGTAATCATTACTGAAAATGATATATTTACGAGCCGTACAAGAAAGAAGCAGAAGAAGAAATACGAGGGCAGGTCAATTGCCGGATTAACGAACTTAATGTCGGTGATTATGTTGTCCATGAAATGCACGGACTTGGTGTATACAAGGGAATTGAAAAGATTACTGTTGAAGGCGTTGAAAAAGATTATATCAAGATAGAGTACGCCGGGAACAGCAATCTGTATGTTCTTGCCACACAGCTTGACAGGCTTCAGAAATATGCCGCATCAGACACGGAAAAGAAGCCTAAGTTGAATAAACTTGGAAGTGTCGAGTGGAATAAGACCAAAGCAAAGGTTCACGGAGCTGTTGAGGAGATAGCAAAGGATCTTGTGGAACTTTATTCAATAAGACAGAACCAGAAGGGTTATGCATTTGGACCTGACACTGTGTGGCAGAAAGAATTTGAAGAAATGTTCCCATATGAGGAGACTGATGACCAGCTTAATGCCATAGCTGATACTAAGGCGGATATGGAAAGCACACGAATCATGGACAGACTTATATGTGGCGATGTCGGATACGGAAAAACCGAAGTTGCCATACGTGCGGCATTTAAGGCTGTACAGGAAGGAAAACAGGTTGCTTACCTTGTGCCAACGACAATTCTTGCACAGCAGCATTTCAATACATTTGAGCAGAGAATGAAAAATTTTCCTCTTAAAGTTGCACAGCTTTCAAGTTTCAGAACCAACAAAGAAATAAAAGAAACGCTTGCTGATTTGAAGAAAGGTTTTGTCGATGTTGTTATAGGAACTCATCGTCTGCTTTCAAAAGATGTAGAATTCAAAGACCTCGGACTTCTCATAATAGACGAGGAGCAGCGTTTTGGTGTGGCACACAAGGAAAAAATCAAGAAACTGAAAAATAATATTGATGTTCTTACGCTCAGTGCAACGCCGATACCAAGAACGCTTCACATGAGCCTTGTCGGATAAGGGATATGAGTGTGCTTGAAGAACCGCCTGTAGACAGAGTCCCGATTCAGACATTCGTGACGGAACATAACGATGAGATGATTCGCGAGGCGATAAACAGAGAGCTTGCAAGAGGCGGGCAGGTGTATTATGTATACAATCGTGTCAGAAGCATAGATGAGGCGGCTGCACACATCCAGGAACTTGTTCCGCAGGCAAATGTGGCATTTGCCCATGGTCAGATGGAAAAGCGTGAACTTGAAAAGATTATGGTCGATTTTATCAATGGTGATATAGATGTGCTTATTTCGACAACTATCATTGAGACGGGCATGGATATTTCCAATGTAAACACGATGATTATAGAGGATGCCGATAAATTCGGGCTTTCGCAGCTTTATCAGCTACGCGGGCGTGTCGGTAGAAGCAACAGGACGGCATATGCATTTCTTTTATACAGAAGAGACAGGATGCTTACAGAGGTTGCCGAGAAACGGCTTTCTGCGATAAGAGAGTTTTCTGATTTTGGTTCAGGATTTAAGATTGCAATGAAAGACCTTGAAATCAGGGGAGCGGGAAATGTTCTCGGAAAGAGCCAGCATGGACACATGGCAGCAGTAGGTTATGATTTGTACTGTAAAATGTTAAATGAAGCCGTTAATGACTTAAAAGGAATTAAGAACGAATATAGTTTTGAAACGAATGTTGATTTGTCTGTGGATGCCTATATTCCTTCGACATATATCAAAAGTGAATATCAGAAGCTTGATATTTATAAACGTATTGCAGTTATTGAGAGCGAGGAAGAATTAAGCGACATGAAAGATGAACTTGTAGACAGATATGGTTCATTAAGCACACCGGCAGTTAATCTTTTAAATATTGCCCTCATTAAGTCAATGGCTCATAAAATCGGAATTATGGAAATGAAAGGAACTATTGAGGATGGACCGTCAGGTTGTTATAAGACAGTTATGAAAGTTTATCCTAAGGCAGAAATAAATACAGAGGCAATTCCGGATTTTATTGACAGCTTCGGAGGGGCAATGAAGCTTGTAAGCGGTTCACAGCCGCAGTTTATCTGGCGTGTGACAAAAAAGAAATACAATAATGCTGGAGAATATCTCACAGGTATTAAAGAAATGCTCAAACTTATGCAGAATAAACTTCAACTTTAATAAAAAAAGCTATAAATGTTTTGACTTTTCGATTTAAAGTGGTATACTTATATCAATTTAACGCTTTAAAGTGAAAAACACAGACGTATCAATTAAATTAGGCGTCATGGTGAAATACGCATGGTAAAGCAAAAACATACGGAGGATTTTTTTATGCAACAGAAAGGTGAATTAATTTCGTTCAGACCAGACATCAAGGTTGTTGACTGTACAATAAGAGACGGAGGTCTTGTTAATAATTTTTATTTTGATGATGAATTTGTAAAAGATTTATATAAAACAAATGCTGCCGCAGGCGTTGATTATATGGAGTTCGGTTATAAGGCTTCAAAGGATTTGTTTGACGTGAATGAATTTGGCAAGTGGAAGTTCTGTGACGAGCAGGATATAAGAGATATTGTCGGTGATAATGATACTGACATGAAGATTTCGGTTATGGCGGATGTCGGAAGAACTGATTATAAAAAGGATATCATTCCGAAAAAAGACAGTGTAATTGATATGATTCGTATTGCGACATATGTAAATACTATCCCGGCAGCAGTTGAGATGATTAATTACTGTGCTGATATGGGATATGAGACAACAATAAATATTATGGCAGTTTCTACTGCACAGGAAAGTGAGCTTGATCTGGCACTTGATTTGCTTTCAAAGAGCAAGGCAGATGTTATTTACCTTGTTGACAGCTATGGTTCACTTTACCCTGAACAGATAAGAAGATATGCTGATAAGTACATTAAGGTTGCAGAAGCAGCAGGAAAGAAAGTTGGTATTCATGCACATAATAACCAGCAGCTTGCATTTGCAAATACAATTGAAGCATGTGCCTTCGGTGTAAGTTATCTTGATGCGACAATGAGCGGTATGGGAAGAGGGGCAGGAAACTGCTATATGGAACTCCTTCTAGGATTTTTAAGAAATCCTAAGTACAGCCTGAATCCTGTTCTTAAGTTTATTGAAAACAGAATTCTTCCACTGAAAAAATCAGGTGTTGTATGGGGATGTGATGTGCAGTACATGCTTACCGGCCAGCAGAACCAGCATCCAAGAACTGCCATTGCATTTACAGCTGATAAGAGAGAAGACTATTTTACATTTTATCAGTCAGTGCTTGACAGGGAATAATTAAGCTGATAATGTTGTTGACTTTAGTATATTATCGTATTAAAATACGTGTAAGTATTTATGAAAGGAAGTAATAAAGATGGAAAAGAAAAATCTTGACTGGTCAAATCTCGGTTTTGGTTACATGAAGACTGACAAGAGATTTGTTGCAAATTTCAAAGATGGAGCATGGGATGACGGTGTCATTACAGAAGATGATAAGGTCGTGATTAGCGAATGTGCAGGCGTGCTTCAGTATGCACAGACATGTTTTGAAGGAATGAAAGCATATACAACACAAGACGGTCATGTAGTCATTTTCCGTCCTGATATGAATGCTGAGAGAATGGCAAACTCATGCCGCAGACTTGAGATGCCGGTTTATCCTGAAGATAAGTTTGTAGAAGCAGTTGCAAAGACTGTTAAGGCTAACGATGCATGGGTACCTCCATTTGGTTCAGGTGCGTCTCTCTACATTCGTCCATATATGTTTGGTAGTAATCCTGTTATTGGTGTTAAGCCGGCTGATGAATATCAGTTCAGAATTCTTGTTACACCTGTTGGACCTTATTTCAAGGGTGGTGCTAAGCCTCTCACAATCAAAGTTTCTGATTTCGATAGAGCAGCACCTCACGGAACAGGTCATATCAAAGCAGGTCTTAACTATGCAATGAGCCTTCATGCTATTGTTACAGCACATGAAGAAGGTTATGCAGAAAATATGTACCTTGACCCTGCAACAAGAACAAAAGTTGAAGAGACAGGCGGAGCTAACTTTATCTTCGTAACAAAGGATGGCAAGGTTGTAACACCTAAGTCTGACAGTATCCTTCCTTCAATCACACGCCGTTCACTTATTCATGTTGCTAAGGAATACCTTGGACTTGAAGTTGAAGAAAGAGAAGTATTATTCGATGAAGTTAAAGACTTTGCTGAATGTGGTCTTTGCGGTACAGCTGCAGTTATCTCACCTGTAGGCAAGATTGTAAATCATGGCGAAGAAATCTGTTTACCTAGCGGAATGGAGAAGATGGTCCTACAATCCAGAAGCTCTACGATACTCTTACAGGTACCAGATGGGTAAGATTGAAGCTCCTAAGGGCTGGATTTACACAGTTGAATAATAGTAGATTTATACAAATATAATATTATATTGACTCAGACGCCGGCTTGTAAGATTAATTCTTTGGCCGGCGTTTATTATGTATGCGGGAAACAGGCTGCAGACTGTGCATACACGGAAAATATTGTTTATATAATTAAGTCATTTTATATGGATTTTTTATGAACAATATGTTATTATTTAATAACAATAAATGAGAAAGAGGCGTTTTAATATGGCAGAATTTGGTACGAATGAGCGGGTTCTGCGTTCGGATGTATCACCTGAAGAATGCAAGAAGATAGAAAAGGTCTTACGGAAGAATAATATTTCCTATTATGAAAAATGGAAAACGCATTCAGGTTTACTGAAGTTCCTGGACAATAGTAAGAATATGAAGTGTGATATATACATACATATGGATTCGTATGACGAAGCAAAAAAGTATTAGGAGATAATTAATATCTGAATGGTGGCAGCTGTGGCAGTATAGTGCCACAGCTTATTTTATGTACGCACAGGGCGGTTTATGGAAGCCGGCGGGAAGTATTTCTCATAGTTTTTGATAAAGGAGAAAAAAATTGAAGACGATTTTGAAAAAACTTATTATGGCGCGGCTCTTGTAGCTGTAATGGCAGGTGTGATTACCGGCTGTGGCAGTAAAAAGAATGACAGCAACGTGGCAAAAAACAGCGGGGATACATTTACGGTAGGTTTTGATGCGGAATTTCCACCGTATGGATACAAAGATGACAGCGGAGAGTATGTCGGATTTGACCTTGACCTTGCAGCAGAGGTATGTTCAAGAAATGGCTGGACACTTGTAAAGCAGCCTATTGAATGGGAAAGCAAGGATATGGAACTTAATTCAGGTATGATTGACTGTATCTGGAACGGTTTTACAATGGACGGACGTGAAAAGGAATATACGTGGTCAACTGCTTATGTAGATAATTCACAGGTTGTGTTGTAAAGAAAAATTCAGGAATAACAAAGCTTTCTGATCTTGCAGGTAAAAATGTTATAGTGCAGTCTGATTCATCAGCACTTGCAGCATTTACAGGAGAAGATGCCGACGAGGAAAATATCAGGCTTGCAGCAAGTTTTAAGTCGCTTCAGCAGGTTGGAGATTACAACAGTGCATTTCTTAATCTTGATGCCGGTTCTGCAGATGCAGTATGTATGGATATAGGTGTTGCAAAGTATGAAGTTGAGTCGCGTGGTGATACATTTACAATTCTTAACGAGCATGTTTCAAGCGAGGAATATGGTGTTGGCTTTAAGAAGGGCAATACGCAGTTAAGAAACCAGGTTCAGGAAACACTTGAAGAGATGCTTGCTGATGGCTCATTTGATTCAATTGTTCAGAAATGGGGACTTGAGGAGTCTGCATGTCTTGGACAGCCGGGAACAGATTCTGTTATGAAAGCAGAGGATACTGTTAAAGAAAAAACCGGATTTTTAGACAATATGTTTGATATATTAAGACAGCTTTTATCAGGAATGCTTGCATCACTTGGAATATTTGTGCTTACACTTATATTCTCACTTCCGCTTGGACTTGTTATTACATTTATAAGACGTTCAAAGTTAAAAATACTTAACTGGGTAGCAAGAATATATATTTCAATTATGCGTGGCACACCGCTTATGTTACAGCTTCTTGTAGTATTTTTTGGACCGTATTATCTTTTCGGAATGTCACTTTCTAACAGTTACAGGTTTTACGCTGTAATTATAGGATTTTCACTTAATTATGCGGCATATTTTGCAGAGATTTATCGTTCGGGAATAGAAGCGGTTCCAAAAGGTCAGTATGAGGCAGAGCAGTTCTTGGCTATTCAAGAACACAGACATTTGTACGATTATTTTTCCGCAGATGGTAAAAATTGTGCTTCCACCGGTTACAAATGAAGTAATTACACTTGTAAAAGATACATCGCTTGCATTTGCACTTGCATACACAGAAATGTTTACACTTGCAAAACAGATTGCGGCAGCACAGACAAGCATTATGCCACTTTTTGTTGCAGGTCTTTTCTATTACATATTTAACTTTGTAGTTGCATATGGCATGGAGAAACTTGAAAACAAAATGAAGTATTAAGATTATTTGTGATTATTTAAGATGTGCATTGTGTAAATGCACAGGAAGGATGAGTATATGAAGCTGCTTGAAATGAAAAATGTGCAGAAAAGCTTTGGTGGGCTTGAAGTGCTTAAAGATATTTCGTTAGATGTTAATAAAGGTGAAGTGGTGGCGATAATCGGACCTTCAGGTTCAGGAAAATCAACATTTTTAAGATGTGCTACACTT
>ERZ860009.672-NODE-672-length-14125-cov-1.584648_pt1 | contig 14125 bp, 12 predicted proteins | sample MGYA00510114_ERZ860009 | MGnify/ENA primary metagenome ERZ860009 (study PRJEB30046, sample SAMN00715177) | human gut metagenome | study: EMG produced TPA metagenomics assembly of the A metagenome-wide association study of gut microbiota in type 2... | reverse complement strand
GTCGCGTGATGGAAAGCGAGCGGACGGAGCCGCTGCGCCGCATGCCGTGGATCGAGGCGATGGAGAAATACGGTTCGGACAAACCCGACCTGCGCTTCGGCATGGAGTTCGCGGACATTACCGACCTTGCCAAAGGGCACGGTTTCAGCGTATTCGACGATGCCGAGTACATCACCGGATTCGCCGCCACAGGCTGCGCCGCGTACACCCGCAAGCAGATCGACTCGCTGACGGAGTTCGTCAAGCGGCAGCAGATCGGCGCCAAGGGCCTCGTCTGGATTCGCGTCGCGGAGGACGGCGTGAAGTCGTCGATCGACAAGTTCTACTCCCCCGAGGAGGTGCGCGCCATGGCCGAGCGCTGCGGCGCTGTGGCCGGGGATATGGTCTTCATCCTCTGCGGCAAGAAGTTCAAGACGCTGACGCAGCTGTGCGCCCTGCGCCTCGAAGTGGCCCAGCAGCTGGGGCTGCGCGACCCGCAGAAGTTCGCCCCGCTGTGGGTGGTGGACTTCCCGCTGTTCGAGTGGGACGACGAGACGCAGCGTTACTACGCCGTGCACCACCCCTTCACCTCGCCCAAGCTCGAGGATGTGCAATACCTCGACAGCGACCCGGGCCGCGTGCGCGCCAACGCCTACGACTTCGTCTGCAACGGCACGGAGATCGGCGGCGGTTCGATCCGTATCCACGACTCGAAGTTGCAGGAGAAGATGTTCGAACTGCTGGGCTTCACGCCCGAGGAGGCGCAGAAGCGCTTCGGCTTCCTGATGAACGCCTTCAAGTACGGCGCGCCCCCTCACGGCGGCCTTGCGTTCGGTTTCGACCGTCTGTGCTCTTTGTTCGGCGGTTCGGAGTCGATCCGCGACTACATCGCCTTCCCGAAGAACAACGCCGGCCGCGACGTGATGCTCGACGCCCCGGGCTACATCGACCAGACGCAGCTCGACGAGCTGTATCTGGAGCTGCGCAAGCCGGAGGAGTAATAAATTAGAATGCAACAAAAAAAAGAGGCTGTCTATAGACGACAGTCTCTTTTTTCATTCAAATTTCATTAGCTCGCTCTTTTGTCAACAAAGCGGAATTAATACTATCCTGGTATCCTATCATTATTTGACAGTGAGTTGTCATGCGAATCTCAACATATCCAATATCCACTCCATCTTTTGTATATGCAAACATCGTTCCATAAACACACCGATCAGACCTCAAGGCTGTAACTCATGTCCATCACCCTCTCTCCAGGGCGACTTAAACTCTTTCTGATCAAGGATAGGCGCACCATATTTTTCCGTGTAAATATCCACCAATTCGTCATACGCCCTTTTAATAGAGCTCCAATTATCATATGGTGATTCGAATAAAGCCACGACTCTCCATACGGTATTCGTAATGGGTGTACCATAAATAAAAACATAACTATCCCGGCCTATAAATGTACCAGATAAAATATCGTCATCTACATACACATATCCTTGGCTCTGCAATTCTTTCACAAATTCCTGTTTGCTGCCATCTATCGGCAGACCTTTGAACGTCAAATGTTCCGTTTGCGCATAGGACAGCACACAAAACAACGAGGAACAAATCGTCAGCAATAACTTTTTCATAATCGAGGCTTTTCAGCCACCCGCACCCCGGCGGCATAAACAAAAAAGAAAAGCGTGGTGCCGAAGCCCATTTCAGAATCGTAGGTCGTAGGATACCTTGCAAGATAAAATAAGCGACAGCTCCCACGCCTATACCCGCAGAATACGGATACGACGCGGCAAGATGTTTGCCTATTCCTCTCTTGCAATGAATTTCCTACGTTCACGATTCGGGAACAGACTTACACTTTCCGTGTTTGTCAGCGTCTAACAAATATAGAATAATTTTTGAAATTTTACTATCTTTGTCCTAATAAATCGAACATGCCATGCCGAACATTCCTTTAGCCGAACGACTGCGCCCCCGCACGATAGACGAATATATCGGGCAGGAGCACCTCGTGGGCAAAAACGGGGTGTTCCGCAAGTTCTTCGAGACGGGCAACGTCCCGTCGTTCATCCTCTGGGGACCTCCGGGCGTGGGCAAGACCACGCTGGCGAAGATCGTCGCCACGCAGTTGGAACGCCCGTTCTTCACCCTCTCGGCCGTCACGTCGGGCGTGAAGGACGTGCGCGAGGTGATCGAGTCGGCGCGCAAGCAGCGGTTCTTCGACCAGAAGGCCCCGCTGCTGTTCATCGACGAAATCCACCGCTTCAACAAGTCGCAGCAGGATTCGCTGTTAGGGGCCGTCGAACAGGGCGTCTTCACGCTCATCGGCGCGACGACCGAAAACCCCTCGTTCGAGGTGATCTCGCCGCTCTTGAGCCGCTGTCAGGTCTACATCCTCAAGTCGCTCGAAGACAAGGACCTGCAACGTTGCTCGACCGTGCCCTGACGACCGACACCGAGCTGAAAGAGCGCGACATCGAGGTCACGGAAACCGGCGCGCTGTTCCGCTTCTCGGGCGGCGACGCGCGCAAGCTGCTCAACATCCTCGAAATCGTCGTCGGGGCCACCGACGGCAAGGTGACGATCACCGACCGGTACGTCACCGACTGCCTCCAGCAGAACATCGCCCTCTACGACAAGAACGGCGAACAGCACTACGATGTCATTTCGGCCTTCATCAAATCGGTCCGGGGCAGCGACCCCAACGCCGCGATCTACTACCTGGCGCGGATGCTGGCCGGGGGCGAGGAGCCGCGGTTCCTGGCCCGGCGTCTGGTGATCCTGGCCTCGGAGGACATCGGGCTGGCCAATCCCAACGCCCTGCTGCTGGCCAACGCCTGCTTCGATACCATCATGAAAGTGGGCTGGCCCGAAGGACGCATCCCGCTGGCGGAGACGACCATCTACCTCGCCACCAGTCCCAAGAGCAACTCGGCCTATATGGCCATCAACGATGCACTCGAACTGGTGCGGCAAACCGGCAACCTGCCCGTTCCCCTGCACCTGCGCAACGCCCCCACCAAACTGAGAAACAGCTTGGGTATGGCGACAACTATAAATATGCCCACGACTACCCCGGCAACTTCGTGCGCCAGCAGTTCCTGCCCGACGAACTGAAAGACCGCCGCATCTGGGAGCCGCAAGCAATGCCGCCGAGCAAAAGCATAAAGAAAGGATGCAGGCCCTGTGGGGAAAGGAAAGATTTTAGAAATGGAAATTCTGCAGAACAACATTAGAAACAACTTATAATAACACTTATGAAAATAGTAGTCCTCGACGGCTATGCCGCCAACCCCGGAGACCTCTCCTGGGACGAACTGAAGAGCCTGGGCGAATGTATCGTTTACGACCGTACCGTCCCTGCCGAAGTGCTTGAACGTGCTGCCGGAGCAGACATCCTGCTGACGAACAAAGTAGTGCTCGATGCAACAACCATCGCAGCCCTGCCCCAGTTGAAATACATCGGCGTACTTGCCACCGGATACAACATCATTGATACCGCCGCTGCCAAAGAACGGGGTATCACGGTCACCAACATCCCGGCATACAGCACCCCGTCCGTTGCGCAAATGGTTTTTGCCCACATCCTCAACATCACCCAACGGGTGCAACACTACACCGACGAGATACACAAAGGCCGTTGGACCAACAGCCCCGATTTCTGCTTCTGGGACACTCCGCTCATCGAACTGAGTGGCAAGAAAATCGGTATCATCGGTCTTGGGCAAACCGGCTACAACACCGCCCGCATCGCCATCGGCTTCGGTATGGAAGTACATGCATACACATCCAAATCGCCTTTCCAGCTTCCTCCCGAAATCAAGAAAACGGAGCTCGACGAACTTTTTGCCAACTGCGACATCATCAGCCTGCACTGTCCCCTCACCGACTCCACCCGCGAACTGGTCAATGCCGCCCGCTTGAAACAGATGAAGCCCAACGCCATCCTCATCAACACCGGACGCGGTCCGCTGGTCAACGAGCAAGACCTTGCCGATGCACTGAACAACGGCACCATCTTTGCCGCCGGACTGGATGTGCTTTCGCAGGAACCGCCCCGTGCCGACAACCCGCTGCTCACCGCCCGAAACTGCTACATCACCCCGCACATAGCCTGGGCAAGCGCCGCCGCACGCGAACGCCTCATGCAAATCATGCTGGATAATATAAAAGCTTTCTTGGACGGAAAGCCGATTAATTCAGTAATAAAATAACCAGCAAAAGGGTGTGACGAAAGCTCCGGCAAGCTTGTTGCCGGGCTTTCGCCACACTTTTATAAAACACACCCGCGTTAATCATGGGAAAAACCGCCGTCAAAGGTCTGTTTCATCTGATACTGATAGCTACCACATTTGCACTGGCTGTTGTCACCATCATCGCATCCCGTTCCGGGCATTACCATCCGGAACATTCCACCATCATGCCCTTGCTGGGACTTGCCGTACCGGTACTGCTGGTACCTGCCTGATTGTTGCCCTCTGCTGGGCATTGGCACGCAGGAAATGGGCGTTCGTCACGCTGGCAGCTTTCTTCTTCAACTGGGAATACCTTACAGCTGTTATCCGTTTCGGTTCTCCTCAGGAAGTACCCGCCACCGCACCGGCACCGAACCGGCAAGGCGAAAACAGCGGTTACCTCACCGTAGCCACCTACAACGTTCATAACTTCGGAAACGAAATTACCGGCTACTCCTGCAAGCAGATTGCCAAGTATATGCAGCAACAACACGTCGATGTACTCTGCTTTCAGGAATTCGGCGAAAACAAACACTTCACGGCAGACAGTCTGCGTCGTGCCCTTTCCCACTGGCAATATGCCATTATCCCTGCAGACGACTCCATCCGCGGCATCCTCCCCATCGCCGTATTCAGCCGCTACCCGCTTATCGGCGGACGTTTCATCACCTACCCTCACAGCGCCAATTGCAGCATGTTGTGCGACGTCATTCTGAATACAGAACCATCCGCTTACTGAACAATCACCTGCAAACTACCAGCGTCAGCCAGAACCGTAAAAAATGGGAACGCGAACTTGCCGCCGACAATACACGCCGTGAAGCGCAAGCCGTACAGGATGCAGCGGAAACCCTGCATGAAAACTTCGTGAAACGTGCTTTCCAGACCGACAGCATCTGTCAGCTCGTCACTGCCAGCCCTCACCCCGTACTGGTGTGCGGAGACTTCAACTCCCTACCCTCATCCTACACCTATCACCGGCTCTCCGAGAGCCTCAAGGACGGCTTCAAGACAGGTGGACACGGCTACATGTACACCTACCGTTACGGCAAGCGCATGCTACGCATCGACTATGCCTTCCACTCACCGGAGCTGGAATGCATCGACTACTACTCTCCCAATCTGGATTTATGCAGTGACCACAACCCGGTGATATTGACGGTGAAGTATTAAAAGACGATTCCAAACACCCTCCCACTCTGCCATACCGTATTTCCTCTTACGCTCAAGGTACAATAAAAAAAATAGAGCTGCCCCGGTTTCCCGGAACAGCTCTACCGTAAAAATAAACATGAACAAAAATATCCTTAGAACGTCAAGCGGATACCCACCTGGGCATGCCAGCGTGAGGAAACATCGCTCTTGGTGATTTCGGACTTGTTGTAAATATAGTTAGGAGTGGTCTGACCGTCCACCGTTGTCAGTTTTGTAACGGAAATCGGTGAAAGGTTATAGAGTGAACCATAGGTTGCTCCCCACTTCTTGTTCAACATATTGGCAAAGTTGATAATGTCGAAAGTAAATTCCAGTTTGCCCAACCCCTTAGGATTATAGATGGTCTGAGCCAGGTGGAGATTGATTTCATGTTCCCACTTGGTGAGGTTGGAGTTACGCTCGGCATATTGTCCGCGATGCTCCTTGGCATAAGCATCACCTTCAATCCACTGTTTGAAAGCTTGGCGGCTTTCTTCGGCAGTCATGGTTACTTCTCCCTTTTTGTTTGTAGCGTCCACGAACTTCATCTTATCCAACTCTTCGTCAGTCGGAATATACAGCAGGGAGTTACCCTTCTGTCCGTCACCGTTGAAGTCGGAAGTTTCATTCATGGTCAGGCTGTAACGGTTTCCGGAGAATCCGTTGTAGATAACAGAGATAGAAGTGCTCATCCAGTTGTTCCAGTATTTCGGAGTAGTATAAGCCACCTGAGCCATTACGCGGTGAGGTATATCGAACTTGGAGAACCCCAGTTCATTACCGCTGTTGGTGTCGCGGGAGTAGTTGTACTTCCAGTTAGAGTAGGCAACGGAAGAAGTTCCGTCGTTTACAGACTTGGAGTGTCCGAAGGTATAAGATGCAGACATGTCAAGACCGAATCCGAAGTGTTTCTCCAGCAAGGCCGAAAGAGCATAGCTATAACCCTTGCTTGTATTCTTCAGGTTGATAATAGAGTAATAGTCACCCGCCTGTACCTTATAAGAAGGAGAAGCGGAAGCCTCTACACCCGGAACGGCATACACCTGTCCGTTTTCTACAAGAGCAAGATTCTCGAAGAATACATTATTCATGGTCTTGGAGTAAACACCCTCGAGAGTCATCTTCACATCACCCGGCAAGAACTGTTCCCAAGCCAGATTGGCACGCAACACCTGCGGATACTTGAACTTCTTGTCGGTAGTCACGATATCCTGCTTCATGCTTCCTGTAGCGGCAGCCAGCGGATTATCCTTGTATTCTCCCAATGAAGGAGCTTCATTGGTATCGTTCTTGCCCGATTCATCCTTGGGCTGGAGAGTAGTACCTTTCTGTTCCATACCCGTATTGTTGTTCGAGTTACTGAGCCACACAAACGGTACACGACCGGTAAAGATACCTACACCACCACGGATAAGCGTGCGATGTTCTTCGTCGGTATACCAGCTAAAGCCCACACGCGGTGAAACCATCAGCTTGGCACTCGGAGTTTCGCCTACGCGCACACCCATATTACGTCCGGCTGCAAAGTCGTTGAAAGTAGGATTCACAGTAGGTTTGTTGAACAGCAAAGGAATATCGAAGCGGATACCGTAAGTGAAGTTGAAGTCTCTTGACACTACCCATTTGTCCTGAGCATAGAAACCGAACTGGCCAGCTTTCATAACAGGAGCATATTTCAGGTTACCACCCGTCATGTCGGGGTCGCTGTACTTGTAAGTAAACTTGTAGGGCTTGTCTTGCAGGAAGTAATCCAAAGAGTTATAGTACCATGCACCTTCCGAAGCCTGGATAAACAAGTTGCTGATTTTGTAGATTTCGTTGTGAGTACCGAAAGTCAGTGTATGGTTGCCAAGATACCAAGAGAGGTTATCCTCAAAGCTATACACATCCTGATTCAGCTTGTTGGCACCGGAAGAGAACTCCGTACCGATATTGGCTGTAATCTTAGTTTCACCGTCACCGCCTGTGACATTGCTGATTTGTACGCAAGGACCTGAATATTCCGTATCGCGGAAGTCGCGGACAAACGTACCCGACGCACGCAACTCGTTATAGAGGTTATCTCCCAGACGAGAGTTCAACTCGGCCACTACCGAATTCATCTTGTTGTTCATGCGATAACCGCTGTTGCCGAAATAGTAAGTGGTGGAATTTGCTCCGTACACATCTTTATAAGAGTTGTTGTGCTGGTAGCGTACGGCAAGTTTATGCTTTTCGCTGATATTCCAGTCCACACGTGCCAGAAGACCGAAAGATTTCTGTTCGATATCACGTTCACCGTAAGTTTCTTCTATACCGGTGAGCTTCTTGTATTGGTCGGCAATCTGCTTGGCAGTGGCGCTGGTGATGTAATTAGTGGTATATCCCGGATAAGTGCTTGAGGGATAGCTGTTCTTCTTACCTTCTGCACTGACAAAATAGAACAGTTTGTTCTTGATAATGGCACCACCCAACGTACCACCGTAGGTACGGTCGAACTGCTGGGACATCGGCGACTTTTCGTAACCGCGTACGGCACTATACTTGCCATACATATTCTGGTTGTTGAAATAAGTGTAAGCGGAACCGTGGGTTTCGTTCGTACCCTGCTTGGTGATGGCGTTGATACCGCCGCCCGTAAATCCGCTTTGGCGAACGTCGTAGGGAGCCACCACTACTTGAATTTCCTGAATGGCATCCATAGAAATAGGATTGGCGCCTGTCTGAGCACCGTTCGTGCCACCGGCAGAAAGACCGAACACGTCGTTGGCCACCGTACCGTCAATTTGGAAACTGTTGTAACGGTTGTTGGAGCCTACGAAAGTGATACCGCCGTTTTTGGAAGTCATAGCCAACGGACTGTTCTTCACGATGTCGTAGATGTTACGGTCTACGGTCGGAGTATTTTCAATAGAGTTGGCAGAGAAGTTGGTAGCAGCACCGCTTTGTGTTTTGGCATCGGCTACACAACCACTTCATCCAGCAATTCCGAACTGGGGTGCAGTTTTACGTTTTGTGTATAAGTGTTACCTAATTCCAACATGATACCGGTGAACACTGCGCTCTGATAACCTACATAAGACACTGTAAGCTTGTACGGACCACCCGTACGCATACCCTGAATCGTATAACGTCCATCCACATTGGTAATAGCACCGTACTGTGTACCGGAAGGCTCATGAACGGCAACAATCGTCGCTCCGATTACCGTCTCATTCTGTTCGTCGGTCACCTTACCGCTGATAGCGGAAGTCGTAACCTGCGCATTTACGCCCGCAGCCGTCAGAACCAGCATAAACGTAAAAATAAGTCTTAATACTTTTAACATAATAGCTTTTAATTAGTTTCTTAAAATGTTATATTTTTGAAAACATTGGCAAAGATAAGCAAAATAATATATAAATACATTACAATCATGCTACATTTTTTAAGAATTAAGCCTGATTTTATTTGTCGCATAACCGACCCGCCATGCTTCTTATAAAGACAAACAATACTATTAAAAACAAACAATACTCTGCCATCCTCTACCACCGCCTTTTCTTCTTGCAGGCTTTCTGCAATGCCACACCGAACAGGCAGCAAGCACATTTCAATTCTTTTGGGGAGAGTTTATCCAAATTGTCGAGAATACCGGAAATCGAGTAGTTTTTATCAAGAAACTCATAAGGATCGGCGGCTTCTTCCAAATCCTGCTTTATCAGGCAGGTGCATAGAGGACTTTTATCCATTAGTTTATTTTTTGGGGTTATGTAAGGGGGTATCTTATCTGCTTTACAAAAACATGTTTGGGAAACACCCGCATCGAAAAATGCACCTCACTCCCCTTACGGAAAGAAAGATGCTCAAAGATAACACTTTTTGCTATTATTTGCATGATTATGGATAAATAATACAATAAAAAGAAGAAATGACCCGCATGACAGAAACATTACCTGATCTTACTTATCGTTACTCAACCTTACCGGGACGAATCGTAAAACAATCCATATTCATAATTCAAAATCAAACATTATTATGGCAATCACTGCAGAACGCACACCAGGTTGTCAGAAAGTCGGGAACAAAACTACATCGATTCGTTATGCTAACATAGCAATATGCTAACCGATATTTTTACTGACATGAAATTGATTAATCTATAAGAAAACAGGAAAACAAAACGGGAGGAACTGCCCTTTGCAGGACAACTCCCCCCGTCTTTTTCAGAGTTCTTTGAAATGATATTACATCCTATTATTGCATAACGGGTGCCATTTCATCCCATGTGTAAGCATTATCTTCCTTACTATAGTAGAACGACATTGCATAATTACCGTTGCCACGTCCGCCGTATATCTTATAGATAACAGTATAGCTTATATCCGGGTCGGGGTTATTCACCATATCGGGCAGCAGAATAAGCGGGAAAGCTTCTTTTGCCAGACGTTCGTCCATGATAGCCTGGATTTCCTCATCTTTCAAATCGTTCAGATAGCCGTCTACATTGTAATATTGAGTCCAAGTGGAATACTTGTTGTTGATATTATTATTCTTTGTATCGGCGCCGAAATAGTACTCGGAAGTTGTGTTCTGCGTACTCATAAACTCCGGTTTGTTTTCCTTCACCCACTCTACCAACTTAGTGTATTCAGCATTGGTGAGAGACAATTCCTTGATATCGCTGATAAGGTTGGAGAGCTTCCATTCCTTGCCGTCGAACTTCATCACTGTGATACGCTCGGTGATGGAAACAACAATGGATGCCTTCGGGTTATATACCTCCCAAGCGGAACCGTTGTAACGGTAAATAGCTTTTTTCTCTTTACCGGATACTTTATAAGTTACTTCTACAGTCAGACCTTCCTTGGCAACATAGGTATATTTATTCTGCAGGAATATCGGCAAACAAGCATCAGCCTGCTCATCGGAAACAAATGTGTCATTAACTCCCGGCTCGCCGGCTTCTGTACCCATAGCGACATAATCCGGCTCTTCCAATGAGTATTTCTTATCCGCATCGTAAGGAATAAGCGGCTCTTCTGTCCAACCGTCCGCACCTTTTTTGTAGTATTTAGCCTGAGTAGTGGTAACTCTGTTACTATAATATTTATATATTATCTTACAGATAAAACCTTCCGCCTTGTCAGCATACTTCCCTGCACAGAAATCCGGCAGATAGTCATTCGGATCGATTTTATACGAGAAGTTATCATGGTCACCCGGTTCATTCTTGCCCGTGCCCATTGCATCATAATCTGCTGTGCTCAACTCATAGGCATCTTCATAAGCAGGTTCTTTCTCCTGAGAAGGCATCACATCCGCCACCTTCACCTTAATCTTTGCCGATGATCCCTTATCACAATACGGATAGGTATCCTCAAGCATTTCGATCAATGCTTTTTCTATGGTTGCCTTTCCTGACTCTTCATCACCCTGCACAAGGCTGAAATAGCCTTCGGTAGGATACTTCCCGGTAAATTCTCCTTCGTAGTAGACAACGTCTGTCAGAGGTTCCTGGTCGAAGCCGGGGAAGTTATCTTCATTATAGTCGCACGCCGTCATCAGGAACGAGGCAGCGCACAAGCCGTATATTAACTTTTTATTCATAATTATAGCTCTTAAAGGTTTAGAAATTGAATTTCAAGCGTACGGATAAGTACGGCCAAAACCGTAAAGTACACGTGTTGCGGTTTCCCAATCGTGCTTGCTGCCGTCGCGTGCGTCGGCAATGTATTCCTGATCCAAGAGGTTGTTGACATTACCGCTCAAAGTGGCACGTACCTTACCGAAGTCGAAGGAATAACCCGCACTCAGGTCGAATGTGTGGTAGGAAGGTATCTCCCAAGGTTCTGTAACCACGTATTCATTACCCATACCGGCTTGTCCTGCATCGATGTCGTATCCGGCATAGTTACGGGCAAAGAAGTTCCAGTCCAGACTAAGGCGCAAACCTTTCATAGGACGTACATTCACACCCAAAGCGGCTGTAGTCTGTGCCGAACCACCTACGTGGATGTTGTCCATCTTGATGTTGGCACGGTATTGCTCTGCATTAGCCATATCGCTCACTACTTCACCGGTCTTCAGGTCGGCAAGCATCTGGCCTGCTCCGTTGTAGTAGAAACCTTTCGCGTTACCGTTCCAACGCCAGTCTCCCCAAGAGAACATACCCGTTACATCAAGCCATCTGAGCGGCTTGGCAACGAAATCAAGCTCTATACCCATGTGGTTGGCATTGGCTCCGGTCATGTTCAGCGTCCAGCGGTCTTCTATCTCTACGCCTTCCTCATTCTCATAGTTGTATGTACCTGAGTCGTAGAGTGCCTTGTCTTTCCAACGGGTGTAATAAGCGTTCACATTGGCTGTGAAGAAACCTGTACGGAAACCGTAGCCCAACTCAAAGGACATTACTTTCTCGTTCTTGGCATCGCTGTTGCGTGCGTGTGAGTTCTGAGAGTTGATGAAAGATGTATCGAACATCGGGGCGCGGTTAATGTAACCGGCATTGAAGTAGATATTGTTGTACTCGTTGAGGTTATAGTTAATACCGCCTTTGACGTTTCCGCCCAGGTAGTGTTTCTTGTCTGATTTGGCATGTGCCTTATCGTAATACAGACGGTCGTAACGCCAGTAGCTGGTGTTTGAAAGACCACCGGAAACAAATGCGCTCAGCTTGTCGTAGTTGTATTCCAACTGTGCGAATACGCCTTCAGACATTACAAAGCCGTCATAGTCGCGGTATATCACATCGCCTACTCCCAGTTTTTGATTCTTGAAATTGGGATCGGCAGCCGCCGCCTTATTCTCAACACGTACATTTTTACGGTTGTCTATATCCACGAAGTATGAACCGCCAAAAAGGTCGGTAATTACATTCTGGTGCAATCCTTTGTAGTAACGCAAGTCGATACCGCCATAGAAGTCGAAGTTCTCACCAAACTTGGTGGTATAAGTGGAAAGCAATCCATACCATGTATGGTTGTTCTTGCCTTGGACATTATCATCTTAGAACCGGTAGTACTTGCCGCATTCATGGCTTCTACCTCATCGTATGCAAATGTGCCGTCCACTTCGCGGAATTCATTGTTCACCAATCCGTTGCTTGCACCATACCACTTGCTGCGGTTGGCAGCATCGCCCGAACCGCTGTAACCGTTACCGCGACCGATGGATACGTACAGTGCCGTACTCAAACTTGATTTGCGGTCTATCTGCCACAAGTGGTTCAATGAAATCTGCGGCTTGTGGTATGAGTTTCTGGATGAGTTGAATACCTGTCCGTTTCTGTAACCGAAAGTGGGGTTATACTTATAAGGACTGTCCTCGCCCATGTATTGCTTTACGCGCTGCCATTCCTTGATGGTAAGCCCGTTCTGATTGTTGCGCTGATTATGCCACTGCGGAGCACCGAACGCAGTAAGAGACAACTGGTGATTGTCGTTGAAACGCTTGGCAACACTGGCAAACCAGTTGTAGCCTTCAAACTCCGTACCCTGGATGTATCCGTCACCCCAGGTCTTACCACCCAATAATGTGAACGCCCAACCGTCTTTGGACAAACCGGACGATACGCTGAAAAGGATTTTATTGTAACCGTCGTTACCCATACCGTAAGATACGAATCCGCCTCGCTTTGCTTCCGTGCTCTTAGTGATGATATTGATAGAACCGCCCACTGCCGGAACAGACACTTTGGCAGCACCCAAACCGCGCTGTACCTGCATGCTGCGGGTTACGTCGGACAAACCTGCCCAGTTGGACCAGTACACTTTCTGGTTCTCCATACCATTCATGGGCACACCGTTAATCATCATGGCCACATTCTCGCTGGAGAAACCGCGGATACGAGTCTGCGCATCACCATAACCACCACCATCTTTTGTGGTATATACACCCGGAGTGGATTTCAGAATTTCGGGAAACTCCTGCGAACCGAGTTTTTCTTCAATGAACACCGGGTCTACGGTAGATACCGCTACCGGAGTTTTACGAGCCACTGCAACGGACGATGTAATCGTCACATCCGACAGCATCACTGCATCAGGTTGCATCTTGATAGTCCCCAACTCTACGGAAGCGCCTTTCTGTGTAATCTTTTTCTTCTGGTCTTTATAACCGATGTATTTGAAAAGTAATGTGGCATTCGAAGCAACGCTTTGCTTGAAATAGCCGTCAATGTCGGTCACGGAACCTTGAGTGGTTCCCTCTACCATAACGGCAGCACCTACCAAAGGTTCGCCGGTTTCAGCGTCGACAAGCTGACCATGCACTGTGGTCTGAGCCCATGCTGCGGAAGTAAATACCAACAACACGGCAACCAACAGAAATTGAATTAGATGTTTTCTCATAATTCTGCTTTTTGTTAATAGATAGTGTTAATTAAAGTTTAAAATAATATTGAGTTGCAAATATACTATTTATATATCAAATAATTATTACGATTGCACTACATTTTTTCAGCCTAATAAAGCATTCTAAAAACTTTTAAAAAAAAAGAAACTCCACAAATATCTTGCAGAGTTTCTTTTTATTACAGATAAAGCAGGTATGCTTTCAGTTTAAAACCCGAACTAATCATTCATTAACTTTCTATAACGAACGCGAGTAGGTTCTTCCTTGCCCAAACGTTTCAGTTTATTTTCTTCGTATTCCGAATAGGAGCCTTCAAAGAAAAATACATTAGAATCGCCTTCAAATGCAAGAATATGCGTACAGATACGGTCGAGGAACCAACGGTCGTGACTGATAACAACAGCACATCC
>ERZ860009.670-NODE-670-length-14178-cov-1.781137_pt1 | contig 14178 bp, 12 predicted proteins | sample MGYA00510114_ERZ860009 | MGnify/ENA primary metagenome ERZ860009 (study PRJEB30046, sample SAMN00715177) | human gut metagenome | study: EMG produced TPA metagenomics assembly of the A metagenome-wide association study of gut microbiota in type 2... | reverse complement strand
ATTTACTGCGGCTTTGGGCTCCGGCACCGGTGACCAATCCTTCGGGAAAATTACATGCCTTATTTCGAGAATTATCCTTCTACCTACGAACCGGATAAAAGTGTACAGGGAAAAGAAACGCTTGCAAAAGAAGATTTTGAGTCATCCCTCGTTCGTCCGAATGCAGTTTATTTATTTGGTCCTTTTACGGTAATTGACCGGAATGGGCGGGATATTACTCATTTGTTCAGTTCCCGTTTACGGCAGGTTTTCATCTATATCTTGCTTATAGTACTCATAATGGAGTATTATCCGCCTCCTTAAATGAGGTCTTCTGGCCCGATAAACCCGACGACAAGGTGAAAAACCTGAAAGGGGTAACGATCAATCAGATTCGTAAAAATCTGGCTGAACTGGATGGAGTGGAACTTGTACACGACAAGGGATATTTCAGACTGGTGTTTACTGACTGTTATTGTGATTATTTCCGTTTCCGCACCTTGAAGAATGCTGAAGAGGTCGAGAATGAACTCGGCATTTTATTAATGCGTGGCAAATTCCTTGATGGTATGGATGCAGGGATGATGGATCACTTCAAGCAAAAAGTAGAAGAGTTCTTGTCTTCCTTCCTGCCATTGGAAATCGAACGTCTGTATCAGCAGCATAAGTATGATGCCGTCATTCGTTTCTGTAATGTGCTTTTCCGGGTTGATCCGGTTAATGAGCTGGCACTGGCTTATGGTATGCATGCCCTTAACCATACAGGTTCGTCACAAGAAGCGATTCTGCAATATTCCCTGTTTGTGCGTGAGTACAGGCAAATGATGAATGAAGAATATTCTACTTCCTATGCAGAACTGATGAGCAAAAATCCTCCTTTTCATCGATAAAAACATTTCGGTTAATGATATTTATTCGCTTATTAATCCGTTATTAACCCATCACTAATAAGTTGTTTAACCTTGCTACATTATGTTTGCAGCGATGTTATTTACTTATTGTTTTATTTAAAAACCTAATACGTATGAAAACAAGATTCTTTATGAAACTTTGTTTATTCAGTTTGTTGGTTTGGTGTGTCAGCTCGTGCAAGAGCGATAACAGCGATTCAGTGCGGCCTATTGCACTTGAATGCATGTACACGCATCTGACCGACATGACAAACATGCTTGATACCGCAAAGATCGGTACAAGTGACGGTACTTTCCCATTGGCAAATGCCCAGAACCTGCAAAAAGCTGTCGAAGAACTGCAAACAGGTATTTCTAAAGGTATGGCTGGCTACTTTGTTCTACAGTATGAAATAGATAACTACTGTATAGCCGCCGAAAAAGCGATTGCCGAATTTCAGGATTCCTATCAACAGACATTGCAACCGGGTACGCCTGCCGAATTAAAGGTATTCGGCATTGACGGTAAAGGGCGTATTGAATTTGGTTCCGATCCTGCTTATGGTGGCGGTAATACTTTCACCGTAGAAAGTTGGGTGAAGTATGATGCCGGTTTCTTTGAGTCGGGAATTGGCAGTTTCCTCTCTACTTTTGACGGTAAGCAGCCGAATGAAGGATGGATGATCAACTTCTTAGGCTCTAATCTTCGTACAACGATCGGTATGGGACCGCAGGAAGGCCGCGTACTGGAAGAAGGCCGTGCTTATCCTGATAATTTTGGTAAATGGAATCATGTCGTGACGGTGTGGGATAATACTTTGCCTGAAGGACAGCTGAAAATGTATGTCAATGGTGAATTATTCTTCAGTAAGACAAATGATGTGAAGAATGATGCCGGAGTATTACAGAATTATATGCCTAACACCCGTAACCAGAATATGTGGGCATTCCAGGAACCGACTGACAATTCACGCTGTATGACCGGATTTATTAAGAAATTCCGCATGTGGAGTACTGCGAAATCGGCGAATGAGGTAAAAACGCTGATGAACTCGGATGTGACGGGAACAGAAAGCGGACTGGTATGTGCGTGGGACTTCACGACAGTGGTCGAAGACGTTACCACATTCCGGATAAGACAGGAAAACACGTTGCGAAAATTGTAGGTAACTACAAATGGTTTAAAGTTGAGAACTAACCTTAATAAACAGACGAAGAGTATGAAAAATAATACGATAAAAATAAAGGCTTTCCTCTGCCTGCTGCTTCTGACGTGCGGATGGGTAAGTGTGCAGGCACAGCAGGTGCTTACAGTGAAAGGTGTGGTAGTAGACGCTTTAAAAGAACCGTTGCCCGGAGCCAGCGTTCAGGTGGTAGGAATGTCTACCGGTACGGTGACTGACTTGGATGGTAATTTTAGTCTTCAGGTTCCGAAAGGAAAAACGATTGCTGTTTCTTTTATAGGATACGTGACACAGGAACTGACTGTAAATCAGAATCAGTCGAACCTTACCATTCAGTTGAAAGATGATTCCAAGCAGTTGAATGAAGTAGTCGTTATCGGTTATGGTACGGTAGAAAAGAAAGATTTGACAGGTTCTATCCAATCCGTTACCAGCAAGGAATTAAGTAAACTGGTGACTACCGATGTCACTGAAACACTGAACGGACGTGTCGGTGGTGTACTCGTGAATAAGACTTCCAACCGTCCCGGTTCGGATACGAAAATAGAGATTCGGGGTATCAACTCGTTCAATTTCTCGAATGAACCTTTATACGTGATCGACGGAGTACCTTCTCAAACGGGAATGCGTCATTTGAACTCTGCCGATATTGAATCTATCGACATCTTGAAAGATGCGTCTTCCAGTGCAATCTACGGTTCGCGGGGTGCAAACGGGGTGGTGATTATCACTACCAAAGGAGCTAACAAGCGTCAGGGCTTTAATATCGACTATTCGGGTTACGTTGGTTTCAAGACTCCTACCCGTATTCCTGAAATGATTGGTAACATGGGCAATGGACTGGAATATGTAGACTATCGCACCGCTTTGTGGAAAAAGAAGTATGGTGATGCTTCACTGAGCCGTCCGGACTTTCTGACTGATGACGAGAAACGCCGTATCAAACATGGTGAATACTATGACTGGTTGCGTGAACTGTCGCAGAATGCATTGACTACCAGTCATTCTGTTTCCGCTACCGGAGGTACGGATAAACTATCTTTCTCATTCGGCTTGGGATACTTGAAGGATGACGGTATGGTAGGCGATGAAAGTTTTGAACGTATTACGGCTAATGTGGGGTTGGAATATCGTTTTTCTGATAAATTCAAAACAGGGATTAACAGCTATGTTTCTCTGAATAACACGAATGAAGGAGCCAATGATGCTTTGATTAATGCGTACTTCCTGCCGCCTACGGTCAGCCCGTACGATAAGGACGGAAGCTACCTGTTTAATTGTCAGCCGACTTCCAGCAAGATTAATCCATTTGTTCAGATTGAAAATAATAAAAGAGAGAAAGAAGCAAACTATACCAATTTCTCCGGTTATCTGGAATATCAGCCGATTAAAGGACTGAGCTTTAAATCACAGATTGCAGTTCAATATGATTCGGATGTTTACGGAGAATGGGTAGGTACGATGACACAAGCCAAAGGAGGTCTCAATGCACCGGAAGCTTACCGGAAAGAAGGACGGAATATGAACTGGGTATGGGACAATATCATTACTTATGATAAAACCTGGAAGAATATTCATCGTCTGAATGCTATAGGTTTGTATAGTGTACAGAAAGAAACTCATAAGGGTTCGGAAATGCGTGGCGACGGTCTGCCTTACAACTCTGACTGGCATGCGATCGAAACAGCCGAGGAAATTCGTGATGTGAAGAGTTACTATTGGGAGTCATCCATGCTTTCTTTCATGGGACGTGTCAACTATACGTTGATGGATCGGTACTTGTTTACTGTAACAGGGCGATATGACGGAACTTCCCGTCTGGCTACCGGCAATCAGTGGGGATTTATGCCGTCGGCAGCTGTCGGCTGGCAGATGAAGAATGAGAATTTCCTGAAAAACGTAGACTGGCTGAATAGTCTGAAACTCCGCGTCAGCTGGGGTAAATCGGGAAACAACAGTATTGACCATGATATTACCTGGACAAAGCTGGACCTGACTCATTATATCTATGGAGGTAAAGGTGAAAATGCTTTCGGATTAGGCGACCGCAAAGGTAACAAAGATCTTCGTTGGGAGATGACCTCGGAGTGGAACTACGGTATTGATTTCGGCTTCCTGAATAACCGTATCAACGGTCGATTGATGTGTATAACCGTACAACAAAAGATTTGATTTTCGCCCGTTCGGTAGGTAACCTCAACGGTTATGGCTCTATCCTTGAGAATATAGGAACGTCCTCCAATAAAGGGGTGGAAATAGGTTTGAACACGGTGAACATCTCAAAGAAGGACTTCACATGGAAGACAAATCTGACTTTCTCTCTGAACCGTAATAAGATTGTAGACCTCTACGGTGATAAAAAGGATGACTTGGCTAACCGTTGGTTCATCGGTCAGCCGATGAAAGTGATCTATGATTTGGAAAAGGTAGGAATCTGGCAGACGGAAGACAAGGAACTGGCTGCTAAATATGGACAAGTACCGGGACATATCCGTGTAGCTGATCTGGACGAGAACTATGTGATTGATGAACGTGACTATAAAGTACTCGGCTCTCCGTCACCCGACTGGACAGCGGGTATGACCAATACCTTTACTTACAAGAACTGGGATTTGTCTTTCTATATGTATGCACGTATCGGTGGTACCTACAATGATGATTTCACTTATATGTTTACCGCATGGGATAATGAACACTGGAACAAGCTGAATGTGAAGTACTGGACTCCGGAAAACCACAGTAATGAATACCAGCAGATCGGTGCACAATCCTACCATACTCAGGTATTAGGTAAGATTTCCGGTTCGTTCCTGAAAATACAGAATATTACGTTGGGATATACCCTTCCGGAAAACTGGATGAAGAAGATGAAGATGAAAAATGCACGTGCTTACATCAATGTGCAGAATCCGTTTACTTTCACCGACTATCTCGGTCCGGATCCCGAAACGATTGGTGAAGACGTATACAAGTCTTTGTCACTTTATCCGATGACGTTTACTTTTGGAGTGAATTTAACCTTCTAAATACTTGAAACCTTATGAAACGAGTAAAAGAACAAATTAAATATTTGGCACTGTTAGCAATCTGTTTGCTAAGCGGATGCTCCGATTTTCTGGATAGTTATAACCCTTCGGCAGTAACGGACGATTTCTATAATACTAAAGAAGGACAACAGAAATTGTTGACAGATATCAATGCCCGTTACCGCAATGTTTTCAATACAGGCGAATTGCAGTATTACGGAACTGATATCTACATGGCTATCTCCGAAGAACCTGCCGAACGTATGTTCAACGGCTATGACAAGACTTTCAACTCCACTGCTCCGATTGTAGGTGATTATTGGAAAGTACTCTATAAGATTGTGCAGGAAAGTAACATCCTGCTGAATCGCTGCACACCGGATATTGCAGGAAGCGATTATACTTCGCTGACCGCACAAGCCCGCTTTTTCCGGGCAATGGCTTACTATTATCTGGTAGAAACATTCGGCCCCGTACCTTTGCTCACCGAAGAGAATACAAGCGTTATCCAGCAGGCGGAACGTACCGGCGAACAGGCTATTTACACTTTCATCATTACCGAACTGAATGATATAAAGGACAAATTGGAGATGACCACGATTTCAGCCGGAAAGGTAACGAACGCCGCAGTCATTCACTTTTTAGGGAAAATGTATCTGACACGTGCTTACAAATCCTTTGCTGAAGCAGACGACTTCTCCAATGCAGCAACGACATTTGATTTGCTGGTAGAGAATCCGGCCTCCGGTTATGCTTTGCAGGAAAACTATGCTGCTTTATTCGATGAAAACAATCAGGCTAATTCGGAAGTGATCTGGGCGATTCAATATGGACTGGATAAGAACTATCGGGGTGATGGAAATCCGCAACAGGCACAGTTTGGATTTAATATTGTAGCATTGGAGCCGGATCTGTTCATTAAGAATCAGAATGATTACTCTAGTGTTTCCCGTAAATACTGGGTGAATCCGAAAGCGCACGAGCTTTATACCGACCCGGAAGCGGATACCCGTTATGATGCGACGTTCAAACGTGAATATTACATAAACAATCCGGATAATGCTGATTACGGTAAGCTGGGAATCTATTTCCCCCGTTGGAACGATAAATCGGGTATGAGTAATAATGCGAAAAGATTTTATCCGTTCAAGCAGGACGATGAATATGTATGGTATCCGCAATCTACGGCACTTCCTGTATTGGAAACTGCTTCAGATCGTATGCCGATGGTACGGAAGTTCAGCGATACCAAGATACAATGGGGCGAAGGCGGCTCTCGTGAAGATGTCATTTTCCGCTTGGGTGATACCTACCTGTTGTGTGCTGAGGCTTATCTGGGTGCCGGAAACAAGAAACTGGCATTGGAACGCATCAACAGTATACGTAAGCGCGCCGCTAAAGATGCGACCGCTTATGAAGCAATGAAGTTGACGGATCTGGATATAAATGTTATCATGGATGAACGTGCCCGTGAATTGATGGGAGAGCATGACCGCTGGTTTGACTTGAAACGTACTCAGACACTGCTGACACGTGTACCCGCATACAATCCGTTTGTGTGAAATATGATAATTTGAACAAGAACCATCTGGTACGACCCATTCCGCAAGATGAACGGAACAAGGTAGATGGATTATCTCAGAATGAAGGTTATTGATTAATGGTTAACTAACAAATGAAAGAAGTAATTATGAAAACGACTATATGTGGCGCTGCACTGTTGCTCAGCCTGACAATGGCTAGTTGTGAAGTGTACGAATCACCGGAAATCAATCAAGGATTGAACGAAGAAAACAACACGTCCCTTTATACAGATGCTTATGACCCGATCAGTAATGTGGGGCAATACTATATGCCGGAAATGAAGGTGAAACCGAAGAAGTACTGGAATTGTGTGGAAGTTGTAACGGTAGGCAGCCGTAATGAGCTGGGACAAACAGAGAAAGTACGCGGATTGCAGTACCACCTGATGTGTCAGTCATTGGCCGGTCTGGCTAATCGTGCCGTAGAACAGGGAACAAGTGAAATAGCTGTTTGGCTGCACGATCACGGTGGCAGTGATTCCTATAAACTGTCTAAGCAGGCACTCGAAGATATGGGTATTCACGAACAGGGGATGCAGAGCGGACTGGAACTGGCACGTAATGATTATGGTCCGTCCGACGGAGTGACTATTCAGTTGAAAGGAATGTTCGACGGATATGTCTTGACGGATATTGAGCATAATCCGGAGAGTGGTGTCGTAGCATCTGTTGCTTCTCATGTTTATAATTCTATTATTGTGGATGTCCGTGACAAGGAATATTATGAAGAAGCAGGATATACCATGAAATATGATGCAAGAAGCAAGACTACTGCGCAGGCATGGGCGGAGTTCAAAGATAAATGCAGCAACAAAGCTTTGGTGATCATGCCTGTACAAACCGGTGAATTGCGTGAGTTTGCCATTAAGAATGAACTTTTCGTATTGAACTTGAATAAGCGTCAGGGAACTTCGATAGCCGGACAAAACACAGCTTTGCTGAAAGAAATCCTTGCCTGGTTGGAACCGAATGCACCTGTCTACGGATGGGAACAGGGAGTAAGTGAAGATGCTTTTGTTGATTTGGTTTCCAAGAGCGGTCATCCGATGATCCCTTGTGACTGGAGTTACAATCACTCCTTGACTTCTTTGCTTTATTCTCAACGTCAGAAATCGACATTGGCCCGCGTGAAGAATCCGCAGTTTCTGGATTATACAAAGAAAAAGAATTTCGTTTCTTTCTTCCTTTCCGATGGTGACAATATCCAGTGGATGATGAATGACTTTAAAGATTTCTATAATGCGGCGGAGTCGGAAGAAGTACGGATGACGTATGGTATTGCTGCTTCAGTGCTTCCGATGATGGCACCGGCACAATTCGATAATCTGTTGAGCAGCAAAAGCCGAATTGCTCTATTTTGGAAATGCTGGGAGGCGGTTACTATTACGTAGACAATTATAGCGAGAATGGTGACCGGGCGAAGAATCTGCAAGTCGTGGCAGAACGCCTTTCGGCGCATATGCGTCAACATCGTGTGAAACTGTTGGGTGTAATGGCTATGAATGTAAAATCAGAAGCTGCCAAAGAAGCATTTCAGGCTTATGTAGATGCCAATGACCAGTTGGAAGGTATCGTAGCGCTTCAGTATAGCCCTTATGCAGGAGGTGAAGGAGACGTTATTTGGGTAACGAATAAAGCAGGATATGATATCCCGGTCATTACGGTGAAATACTCTTTGTGGAATTTTGGAAACCGGAATGCGGAACGTGAAGGTACCCCTGCCTATATTGCCGGAAGATTGAAACAGGAAGCACAGCAGGAAAGTTTTTCTGTAGTATGTGTGCATGCATGGAGTAATTTCTCCGATCACGGACAGACGGAAGATCCCCTGATTGAGAACCAGTCTGGAGATATTCGTGGAGCCGGAGCGGCAAAGCTTTGTGCAGGACATCTGAACGATAGTTTTGAAGTAGTAAATATGCAGGAACTGGTATGGCGTTTGCGTATGAGCCAGCGTCCGGAACAGACGAAGAAGTATCTGAGTGAGGTATTTTAATTAACTAGAGTTTCACAGGCTCTCTGTATGGCTTTCTCTTTTCAAACGTGGAAGGAGAAAGCCATACAGAAGGCTTGTGAAACTTAAGCAAATAATAATAGATATGGTTGCAAGATTGTTTTTCTTATCAATCTATCTTCCTTTTCTGCTCACCTCGTGTCAGCAGTCAAAGAAGACAGTAGAGTTTGTAGACTACGTGAATCCTCTGATGGGTACCGAATCTACTTTTGCGTTTTCGCATGGTAATACTTATCCTGCTGTGGCAGTGCCTTGGGGAATGAATTTCTGGAGCCCGCAGACCGGGGAGAATGGCAGTGGATGGATGTATACGTATGCCGATAGTCTGATGCGCGGCTTCCGGCAGACACATCAGCCTAGTCCTTGGATGAATGATTATGGTACTTTTTCCATTATGCCGCTTGCCGGAGAACTGAAAATGAGTCATAAAGAACGTCTGGTTCCTTTCTCACATCAACAGGAGAAAGCGACTCCTTATAATTATAGTGTTACATTCGATAACGGATTGCAGACTTCTCTTTCTGCTACTTCCCGTGGAGCTGTATTCGAAGTCTCTTTCCCTGAAAAAGAAGACCAGTATGTAGTGGTGGATGCATACCATGGAGGAAGTTCAATAACGATTGAACCGGAAAACCGGTTGGTAAAAGGTGCGACACGATATAATAACGGAGGTGTACCGGATAACTTTGCTAATTACTTTATGATGGAATTCAGTCATCCCGTCATAGAATACGGCACTTACAATGGAGATACTCTGCTGCACCATCAAACCGATGTAGCGGCCATTATACCTGTGCCTATCTGAAATTTGATGTTCCGGCAGGTGAAAAACTGACCATACGTACAGCCTCTTCTTTTATCAGTCCCGAACAGGCTGCCATCAACTTTAATCGTGAAGTAGCCGATGCGGATGTACAATTGATCAGCGGGAAAGCCCGTGAACAGTGGAATAACTATCTCGGGCGTGTAGAAGCGGAAGGAGGAACAGACGAACAATTTCGTACCTTCTATTCCTGCCTGTATCGTACGTTACTTTTCCCGCGTGAGTTCTATGAGTTTGATTCACAAGGAAATCCTGTTTATTACAGTCCTTATGACGGTAACGTGCATGATGGTTATATGTATACCGATAATGGTTTCTGGGATACGTTCCGTGCGGTTCATCCGTTGTTCACGTTACTTTATCCGGAGGTTTCGGAACGCGTGACGCAATCTATCCTTAATGCTTATGATGAAAGTGGTTTTATGCCGGAATGGGCGAGCCCCGGTCATCGTGGTTGCATGATTGGCAATAACTCTGTTTCCTTATTGGTCGATGCATGGATGAAGGGGATACAAACGGTAGATGCCGAAAAAGCTCTGGAAGCGATGATTCATCAGACACAGGCCCGCCACGCGGAAATAGCTTCTGTAGGACGTGACGGCTTCGAGTATTATGATAAGCTCGGCTATGTACCTTATCCGGAAGTTCCCGAAGCTACAGCCAAAACACTCGAATATGCTTATGCTGACTGGTGTATCGCCCGCTTTGCGCAATCGCTGGGTAAACAGGATATCGCAGACCAGTATTATCAGAAAGCCAAGAATTACCGCAATCTGTATTATCCGGAACATGGTTTTATGTGGACTAAGGATGCCAAAGGCAATTGGCGTGATCGTTTTGATGCTACGGAATGGGGCGGTCCTTTCACAGAAGGAAGTTCCTGGCACTGGACTTGGAGCGTATTTCACGATCCGGAAGGTTTATCTGAACTGATGGGCGGACATGAACCGATGGTAGCCCGTCTCGACTCTATGTTTGTGGCTCCGAACACTTATAATTATGGAACCTATGGTTTCGTTATCCACGAAATAGCTGAGATGGTTGCCTTGAATATGGGACAATACGCGCATGGCAACCAACCGTTCAGCATGCCATTTACTTGTATGATTATATCGGTCAGCCTTGGAAAACACAGTACCATCTCCGTAATGTTATGGATAAACTCTATAATTCCGGAAGTAAAGGATACTGTGGCGACGAGGACAACGGGCAGACATCTGCCTGGTATGTATTTTCTGCCATGGGCTTCTATCCGGTTTGTCCGGGAATGCCTGAATATGCGGTAGGTTCTCCGTTATTTAAAAAGGTAACTCTGCATCTTCCCGAAGGGAAAAACTTCGTCGTTTCAGCAGCAGATAATGCGGCAGACCGTCCATACATAAGGAAAGCTCTGTTGAATGGACAAGAATTCACACGCAACTATCTGAAGCATGATGAACTGAAACAGGGCGGAGAACTGAATCTGTCGATGGACAGCGTACCGAATCAGCAAAGAGGTACCCAACCGGCAGACTTCCCATATTCTTATTCCAAGTAGTTTCAATAGGTTTTAGTATACTTTTCATTGACCGATACAGAGAGAATCTTAATTGATTTGATCTGTATCGGTCATACAATAGGAATTTAAAGCTAGGCTTTGTCTTTGCTGTTTCTTTTGTTACCTTTGTGCATCTAATATGAGGTTTATGATACATTCTCTTCCATCTTCCGAACCCTTGACGGCACAAAAGCTTTTCTCAAAGCTTTATGTTTCCTACTATGCCCGTTTGGTTCGTTTCGCTTCCCTTTATGTAGGAGCTATGGGAGACGCAGAGAATATAGTACAAGATTTTTTCCTCTATTTATGGGAACGTAAAGAGATACTTCCGGAACTGCAACAACCCGATGCATATCTTTTCTCCGCTGTCAAGCATCGCTGTCTGAACTTCCTTCGTTCACAACTTTCTATAGTAGACCGCAGGCAGCCGCTTTCTGATATTATGGAGCAGGAGTTTAAACTGAAACTTTATAGTCTGCAACTACTTGATGACTCTCAAATGTCGATAGATGAAGTAGAAAAACAGATCTGCCGTGCAATTGATAGCTTACCGGAACGTTGCCGGGAAATATTTGTCATGAGTAAGCTGAAGGGTATGAAATATCGTGAAATAGCCGAATCCCTTGGCATTTCGCAGAATACGGTAGAAGGTCAAATGGCTATCGCATTAAAAAAACTTAGGGAAGAGTTGCGTCATTGTCTGCCTTTGCTGCTTCTATTGAGCGTATAAGGATAAATCGCCTATGTATTGTCTTGCTTCAGTCCATTCCATATACTTTAGTCAAGCTGAGTACTAATTTGCAGCTTATAATGAATGAATTTAGTTCCGGTTGCTTATAAATCTATTCGTCTGACAATTGTTATCTTTTCGTCTAACAACTGTCAGACGAAAGTTCAACAGTTGTCAGACGATTAAATTTAAGTATAATGAATACTAAATCTGTGTGCATCAAGAATTAAATCTTAGAGTAAATCCGAACAGATTAGTTCGTTTCAAAACAGTTCTTAGCTTAAACTTATTGGATTTTACTTTCCTTCCTTGATTTTTTTTCATTTTCCTTTGGTGGTAAATGTAAATTGCTGTGTCTTCTTATTAAAAGCGCGCAATATGATGAATGAGAAATGGAATCAATACTTTTTCGGAGAACCGACCGAAGAGGAAAAACGGGAGCTTTTTCAGGAACTGGAAAAGAACGAAGATATGAAACGGGAATTTGCAGAAATGCAAAATATCGTAGGTCTGTCCGGATTATTACCCAGAGAAGATGATTCTTTGAAAGGCGAACGGAATCTGGAAGCAATGATGAACCGTCAGGAGAAAAAGCTGAGGCGGAAACGGGTGTTGCAAATCGTGCGGTATACTACTTCGGCAGCCGCTATGATTGCTCTGACGTGGATGCTCGCCTGGTATATGTTTGTTGGCTCGGAGACTCCTTCTTATACGGAGATTACAGTTCCGAAAGGGCAACGGGTACATTTAACCCTTCCAGATGGTAGTGAGGCATGGTTGAGTTCGCTTTCTACGTTGAAGTGGCCTTCTGTTTTTTCGTCCGATGCCCGTACGGTAGAACTGGATGGAGAGGGGTTTTTCACTGTGACAAAGGATGCTTCCCGTCCTTTTACAGTGCAGACGCAGAAGTATGATGTAAGAGTGCTTGGTACGGAATTTAATGTGTATGCTTATAGTAACAGTGAGAAGTTTGAGACAGACTTGCTCTCGGGTAAAGTGAGGGTTAGCTCTACCGGATTTCCAGAAGAATCGGTGAATTTATTGCCTGACGAGAAAGTATCTTTGGTAGATGGAAAACTGGTAAAGTCTTCCTCTCATTTTGGAGGAAAGGAATATCGTGAACAAGGAATTTATGACTTTGAAGAATTACCGTTGGGCGAAGTGCTGGAAAGATTGGAGCAATGGTATGATATTCATTTTACTGTAGATGATCCATCTCTGTTGAGTAAGATTATTTCGGGTAAGTTCCGGCAAAGCGATCAGATTGAAACGATTCTGAAAGCAATTAGCCGTGCGGACTTATTTGAGTACAAAATACTGTCACAGCGAGAGATAACGATATATTAATAATCTGATTAAAATTTAATGCCTATGTAACACAACGGAGTAGAATAAAACGAAAGTAAATAGACATCAAAATGAGGAATAAAAAGGGGGAAAGTGGTGCAACACTCTCCCCAATTCCTCAGCTATTAATACTTTCTCTGTTTCACGTTTTTGTGAACCTAAAATAAAGTACTAACAAAATCACTTAGCAAAGTTATGAAAAAAATCTTTTCACTGCTCGCTTTGGTCCTGTTTATTAACCTTTTTACATACCAGGCCCAGGCACAGACAGCAGTTGTGAATATTAATAAAACTTCGGTTTCGCTAAAAGAACTGATTCACGAAGTCGAAAAACAGGCCGGATATTTGTTTGTCTACGGAAAAGACATCAATATCGAACAGAAAGTAAAAATCAATGCCCGGAATAAACAGGTAAAAGCATTGCTTGAAAATGTATTGCCGCAAATAGGGCTGACGTATGAATACGCCGACAACTACATCTCATTGAAGAAAACGCAGGTAGAGAAAAAATCAATAGGTAAAAAAATAATAGTCAAAGGAACCGTAGTAGACAAAAGTGGCGAGCCTATTATCGGAGCTAACATCATGGAGCAGGGAAGTGCTTCTAATGGTACGATCACAGATATCGATGGTAAATTCACGTTATCCTTGCCTTCCAATTCGGTATTAGCGGTTACGTATGTGGGTTTTTCCACAAAGAATATTCCGGTGAACAATCAGAATGCCATTCAGATTGTGATGGAAGAAGATTCTGAAATTCTGGAAGAAGTAGTGGTTGTGGCTTACGGTACGCAGAAGAAGATTTCTTCTACAGCTGCTGTATCAAGCATGAAGACTAAAGATGTAGCGCAAAAGCCGGTTATCAATATTTCTAATAGTTTGGCAGGTCGTATGGCGGGAGTCATTGCAAAACAAGGATCGGGAGAACCGGGAGCTGATGGTTCTGATTTGAGAATCCGTGGTGTGGCTACATTAGGGAACCAATCTCCATTGGTCGTAGTGGATGGAGTTCCCCGTGACTTTTCACGTATCGATCCGAATATGATCGAGGATATTACTATCCTG
>ERZ860009.668-NODE-668-length-14197-cov-1.843162_pt1 | contig 14197 bp, 8 predicted proteins | sample MGYA00510114_ERZ860009 | MGnify/ENA primary metagenome ERZ860009 (study PRJEB30046, sample SAMN00715177) | human gut metagenome | study: EMG produced TPA metagenomics assembly of the A metagenome-wide association study of gut microbiota in type 2... | reverse complement strand
CTAGAATTCAAGTCAATATTTACACGTAACAGATAAACTGAGCTCTAATGGAACTTTTAATTCGGGCAAAATACTAACATTGAATGTAGATGAAACGACATACACAAATCATCCTACATATGCTCGTTTAGATAATATGAAAGATTATACAGTACATTATGTAGGAGCGTGTGAATCGGACTCTTATGATTATGGTAAGATGATGTATTTTGCAGTAATAGAGCATAAGCAGTCTCATAAATTCTATATCCAGAAGTTTGCGGTAAGAGACTTTTCCGGTAGTACTACAGTAACTAGTTTGGCTACAACGTATGTGTCGCAGGTGGAAGCACCTGCTGAGTTGGGACAGATAATTGATGGTACTTCAAAGAATAGTTTCTCATTGTTCCGTTATCAAGATACATGGCAATACCTTTTTATTAGTAAAGGGAATGCCCTATATCTGTATTATCTGAAAGAAAATATGTTATTTAAGTGTGCTACATTTAACTCTTCGATTACTTCTGTTGATACACAGTTCTACAATAATCAATATATCATTGTTGGTTTGGAGAGCGGAGATGCCTATATTATGAAAGGATATACTTACAATACTTCTGATGAATATACTATTGATAAATACGTGATAAATAAGGGACAAACAATTCAAGTAACGGAAGTTGATGGGAAATTTGTTCTATATCACGAAAAAGATTTAGGACGTATTGTACAGGTACGTTATAAGCCTAATACAGGCAATGGATGGGATGATGATTTCGATTGGTTATAAACTTAAAAATGATAAAACCTTGAAAAAACTGTATTTACTTCTTCTGGTCGCACTATGCGGGGCTATGATCAGCCCCGCTGTGGCCAAGAAGAAAAACAAGAAGAAAGCTTCTACCGAAGCGACTACAAAGAAAGAGAAGAAGGAAACCAAGTACGACAAACTGTTTAAAGACAAGAAAGTCACCACGGCTAAAGGTTTCATTACTCTTCACAAGTTGGACAATAAAATCTACTTTGAGTTGCCGATTAAGGTGATGAATCGGGATATTCTGCTTGGTTCTACCATCGTGGAAACGACCGATAACCAGTTCGGCTGTGTAGGAGAGAAGTCAGGTGATCCTTTTCTGATTCGTTTTGTGCAACGCGACTCAACTATTACATTGCGTCGTGTACAGGCAGGTCAGTTCTCTGAAGATCGTGAAATCAAGAAGCGCTTGGTAAGCAGTACTATGCCGGCAATCGCTGAAACATTCGAGATCAAAGCATATAATAACGATAGCACGGCAGTGGTATTTGACATGACAGACTATCTGCTGAGTGACAAGAAGAATCTTTCTCCGTTCTCACCATATTCAATGATGGAGATGATGGGAGCCGATATTAGTAAGGATTTTGAGAAGGAAAGCTCATTTATTCAGGGAGTCAAAGGCTTTGAGGATAATGTGAGTATACGTTCTTTACTGACCTACAAAATCAGCGTGGGTATGAAGGGAAATTATGCAGTGAAGAAAATGCCGTTTACTGCGGTTATGAATCGTAGCTTCATTCTGTTGCCTGAACAACCGATGCGTCCCCGTTATGCTGATCCACGTATTGGTATTTTTGAACACTCTGTAGTAGAATTTGCTTCCGAAGGTCGTGGGTTGCGTACTCGTCACATTGCTCACAGATGGAATCTGGAGCCATCGGATTCAGCAGCCTATCTCCGTGGCGAACTGGTAGAACCGAAGAAACCTATTGTTTTCTACATTGATGATACTTTTCCGTTAAGTTGGAATAAATATATTCATAAAGGAGTTGAAGTATGGCAGAAAGCGTTTGAGAAGATCGGTTTTAAGAATGCCATCATTGCAAAAGATTTCCCGAAAGATGATCCGAACTTCGATCCGGAGAATATCAAATATTCCTGTATACGTTATGCTCCGTCTACGGTGGCCAATGCGATGGGACCTTCTTGGATAGATCCGCGTTCCGGAGAAATCATTAATGCATCTGTTACGGTATTCCACAATATTGTGCAGTTGGTTCAGTACTGGCGCTTCTTACAGACTGCCCCTGCTGATGAGGAAGTGCGTGATGTTGTTTTGCGTGAAGACTTACTGGGAGATTGTATCGCTTATGTGCTCTCGCATGAGGTAGGACACACATTGTCATTGATGCACAATATGGCAGGTTCTTCTTCTATCCCTGTGGAATCTTTGCGTGATCCGAAGTTACTCAGGAGTTTGGTACGACTTACTCTATTATGGACTATGCCCGTAACAATTATATTGCTCAACCGGGTGATAAAGAGAGAGGCGTGCGTTTGACTCCTCCGGAACTGGGAGCGTATGATTATTACGCTATCTCCTGGCTGTATTCACCGATCTTTGAGGCTAAAACGGCAGAGGAAGAAATTCCTATCTTGGATAAATGGATCAGTGAGAAGTCTGGAGATGTTAAATATCGCTATGGTAAACAACAATTCAGACGTCGTTTTGACCCAAGTTCAGTAGAGGAAGATTTGGGAGACGACCCGGTGAAAGCTTCTGAATATGGACGTCGCAACTTGCAATATCTGCTAAAGCATATCAATGATTGGGTAGCGGATAAGGATAAGGATTTTGAGTTCCGCACGGCTGTTTATGACGAAATTGTATATGCTTATGTACGTTATTTGACTTTCGTTTTGGGAGATATCGGTGGTATTTATCTGAACGAACGCTATGACGGTGATCAGCGCCCAAGCTTTAAAACTGTATCGAAGCAACAACAAAAAAAGGCTTTGAACTTCTTATTGAATGAACTGAAGGACCTTTCGTGGCTGGATGCACGCGAAACACTGAAAGAATTCCCTATCCGCACTTCTGTGGCCATGCAGATGGAAGATGCAATTATTGATGGTATCTTGTCTCGTTGTGGTGCGGTGGCTATCTGTTCGGGTAAGGCGACATCAGCTCCTTATACTCAGAAAGAATATCTTGCCGATATAGAACGTTTTGTATGGGCTCCTACCCGCGCCGGAAGAACCTTGACAGAAACAGAAATGCGTTTGCAGATGAATTATCTGACGAAGCTGATTGAAGGTTCGGTTGCAGGGGTTGCAAAGAATGCTACCCGTAAAGGTATCGCAGATAGTATGCTCACATTGAAGTGCCCGAATGGCTGAAAGCCGCTTCGCGCGAACGTTTCGGAATCATCTCGGAGGAATTTATGGGATGTTTTAATAACAAGCCTCGTGAGATGCAGGCTGCCCGTTTGGAGGAAATCAGTGGATTTGATGATGATGTAGATCTGAAAGCACCGATCGAACCGATGGAACATATATACTACGGTGAGTTGAAGAAGGTTCGTAGTCTGGTTGCAGCAAGTGCTTCTACCGGTTCGGCTGATACACAACGCCACTACCGCTTATTGTTGTACAAAATTGACCAGGCATTAAAATGATAGGAAGTATGAGAAATAGATATAGTAAGATACTTTGTTTATTGCTTCTTTTTGCATGTTGCCTGCCACAGGAAGGAAATGCTTTCTGGCCTTTTAAAAAGAAGAAAAAAGAAGATAAGAAGGAAAATCTGACACCATATCAGAAGCTGTTCAAGAATAAGAAAGTTCAGACAGCACACGGGCTGATGACTATTCATAAGGTGGAAGGGAAAGTGTATGTGGAGTTCCCGGTTGCCATGTTAGGCCGTGAGATGCTGTTTGCTTCTTCTATTGAAAATACGAGTGACGGTGGTGAAGGAGCTCCCGGACAGTTAGGGGGTACCGACGTACGTTTCCGTTTTGAGATGATCGATTCTACTCTTGTGGCACGTATGCCTTTATTGAGTAAGCCGGTAAATACCAGTGGTGATGCTTATATCGCACGTGCGTTGGACAATGCGCATAATCCGGGTATTTTCAAAAGCTTTAAGGTATTGGCTTGCACTCCGGATAGTTCTGCACTTGTGGTAGATATGAAGGGATTATTTTTGGAGGGATCTGCTTTTACCAAACCTTTCCCTTCGACATCGGCTAACGGATACTATGGATTCGTGTCGCGCGATCATTCTCTGCAATCGGATAAATCTGCTATTTTGGGTGTATCGGCTTCAGATAATCATATAAGTGTACGTGAAGAGTTGTCATATACTGTCGACCATACGCTGATGGGAGCATACAACATGTACAAAGACGTACCTTTGACAGCGGTCGTCACTAAAATGCTTTGTATTCTGCCCGAGGAGCCGATGACTCCTCGCCTGGCTGACTCACGTTTGGGATTGACTACACAATTGAAAAGTGATTATTCAGGGGCAACTCAGGAAGTGAAGAGTATACGCTATGCAAAACGTTGGCGTATCGAGCCTTCCGACTCTGCTGCCTATCGCCGTGGCGAGCTGGTTCGGCCAGTCAAACAACTGGTGTTCTATATCGACAGTCTGATGCCTGTCAAATGGAATCCGTATATCAAGGCTGGTGCGGAATCGTGGAATAAGGCATTTGAGAAGATCGGCTTTAAAGATGTTATTTGTGTGAAAGAATTCCCGAAGAATGACACATTGTTCAATGCAAACAGCTTTGACTGTATGACAATACGTTATTCGGCTTCTTGGCTGAATTCGGCACAGACAACGATACACTCAGATACACGTACCGGTGAAATATTGAACGCGTCTATTCTGATTAATGCAAATATGATCAGTGTTCAGTATGCTGACCGTATAGGGGCCACTGTTGCTATTGATCCTCGTGTGCGTACTACTGTTTTCCCGCAGGAGATACAGGGTGAGTTGATTCAGGCTGCTATTGCTCAGGCTGTAGGAACCGGACTGGGACTAACAATGAACTGGGGAGCTTCCTGTGCTTATCCGGTGGATTCGTTGCGTTCGGCAAGCTTTACTCAAAAGTATGGTCTCGCTTCTTCTGTTATGGGAGGCGTAATCATTAATGACGTAGCTACGGAGGAGGATGTTCGTAATGGAGTGTGTCTGGTTAATGCAAAGCCTGGTCCATATGACGAACTGGTGATTAAATATTTATATCAACCTATCTATGCTTCTTCATTGCAGGAAGAAAAAGAGACATTGGATAGCTGGATTCGTGAACATACGGGAGACCCATATTATGCTTATATACGTAATCAGTCACGTTTTGATTCTGATCCTCGTAATAGTCGCGGAAGTCTGGGAGATGACCATTTGAAATCATTCGACTATATGCTTCCTAATGTTCGCAAAGGATTTGAGAACTATTATAGTTGGTTTGCCAAGGAAGACCGCGATTTTTTAATGCGCAGACGTGTACACTCTGCCCTTAGTGAAAGACTGAGCGGGCGTATTTATGCAATACTGAGTTATATTGGCGGTATTTACTTGAATGATATTCGCGAGAAGGATGCGATACCAAGTTACTCAATGGTAGATCGTGAGAAACAGAAAGCAGCTTTGAGTAAAGCATTGGAACTGGCAAAGAATCTGGATTGGGTGGACGATACCGCTCATTTGAATGAATTTGAAATTTCAGATAAGAAGGCTGACCGTTTACGTTTGGATATCTTTAATGGTATTTTCGGACGTCTGCCTTATGTCGAGGTTTGTACAGAACGCTTCCCGGGTGCAGCATATACTGCTTCGGAATATCTGGATGATATCTATGGAATTGTTTGGGAAGGTGTCTTGAAGCATCGTCCGTTGGAGAATTTCGAGAGAGCACTACAGACAGCGTTTCTGGAAAGTATTATTTCAACATCGACAGCAACTGCACCTATTGGTAGTTTCAAAGCCTCAAAAACAGGATTTGCGGCTACCGGCAAACCGGAGATCAATCTGGCTGCTTTGAGAAATGGCGGAAAGGTGGATATGAAGATGTATTCATTGCAAAATGCAGAAGAAGTAGCAGGCTTCTCTTCAATTCCACCGATCTATACCAACCAGACAAAAATAGCTGCTTACTATTTTGACTTGTTGATGCGTACGAAAGACATGCTCAAGAAAGCAATTTCGACGGCGCCTGAGGCAGATCGTTCTCATTATGACCTGTTGATCTACCGCATTAATAAAGCTACGGAAATTGAATAAATCTCTATTACATAAACTCTCTCTTAATTAATTTGTCTCTATGAAAACAATATTGTAAGAGATATTTTTAAAGATTTCTTCTATGCAATATTGAGCATTTTTCACCCGGGTTTACATTGTCGAATGTAAATCCGGGTGAATCTTTTATAGGCGGATATCTTTTGGAAAGTACCATACAACTAGATTGCCCGAGAGAAAAATATCAGTCTTTCTGTATAGAACATTATTATTTAATTTGTATTTTTGGCGCAAAACTCCCGAAATGACTAACAATGAGATTCCCATAGAACAAATTAATAAGTTGGATGCGGCTGCTTTCCGACTGCTTTATAAGAATTATTATAAAGCATTGGTTTGCTATGCAATAACAATTGTCGGAGATTCAGAATCTGCAGAAGATATTGTCCAGGAGTTATTCTCCACTATTTGGGAGAAAAAGATGTTTTTCCGGTCTCTGGCTTCATTCAGGGTTTATCTGTATAACTCTGTCAGAAATGCTTCCTTGGATTATTTGAAACATAAGGATGTGGAAGGCAACTATCTTCAGAAGATGCTTGATAGTCATTCCACTACGTTTAGGATGGAAGAGGAGGAAGAGGGCTTCTTTAGTGAAGAAGTCTATCGCCAGCTTCTTCAGACAATTGATGCGCTGCCGGATCGATGCAGGGAAGTTTTTTTGATGTATATGGAAGGCAAGAAGAACGAGGAGATTGCCACTGCACTCCATGTTTCTCTTGAAACTGTGAAGACTCAAAAGAAGAGAGCAATGTCCTTCCTTAGAAAAAAATTAGGCTCCTATCATTTTCTATTATTACAAATGTTACTTCCCTAAAAAGAAGCATAACACTCAATCCGCTTTACTTGTTAACACCTGTTTGCAATGAACAAAATGTTCGTTGTTTTTCTTGATTATTGTACAAAAAGAACGGTCTTCTAAATAAATAAAGTATCTTTTGAATAAAAAAACTTCAGAATCCTGTCCCTCATTTTTTCTTCTTAGTCGTCTTTACTATAAATAACCTGAAATAATATGATAAAGCGTAAAAGAAGTATAAATTCTATTATCCATGATCAGTTGCTGGGATACGCTTCGGAAGAAGATAAAAAACAGTTGCAGTCATGGCTTGATAGTTCTCAAGAAAATAGAGAGAACTATGATCGTCTGATGCGTGAGGCTTGTTTGATTGACAGGTATAAACAGTTTGCCCAGGTAGATGAAGCACGTGCTTGGGAAAGGTTTCAGAAAAAGCATTTCTCTATTCGCTCTGCTCGTTGGATCAAAATAGGACGGTATGCGGCTATCTTCTTATTGCCGATAATTGGTTTTGCAATATGGTTTTGGACTTTGCGGCTGATGGATTCTCAGCCGGTGATTTCGGATGAAGTTCGTATTGCTATGATCCGGTCGGAGAAGATGGGTAAACAAAAGGCAACACTGGTTCTGGCAAATGGACAGAAGATGGATTTAAAATCAGTGCCTGCTAAGCCTTTACAGGATTCGGTGGAACAAGTGCCTGTTGCTCAGCCGTCTGTCCCTGAGACTGATGTGAACGAACGGAAGAGGTCTCTGTTGTAGAAAATAATAAGTTGAGTACTTATGATGACAGTGAATTTTGGATGACGTTTGAAGACGGGACCAGAGTGCATCTGAATTATAATACGACATTAAAATATCCACCACATTTTGGTACTACCACTCGCACGGTCTATTTGGATGGGGAGGCCTATTTTCAGGTAGCCAAGGATAGCAAGCGTCCTTTCCGTGTCATTACGGCGAATGGAGTGGTCAAGCAGTACGGGACAACTTTCAATGTAAATACACATGTGCCTGGAATAACGAAAGTAGTGCTGGTGAAAGGTTCTGTAAGTGTGCTTCCTAATCAGGGAGGGGAATATAAAATAAAACCGGGGGAATTGGCGGTTCTTCAGGCTGATACGCAAGATGTACAAATTAGCGTAGTGGATATCGAGCCGTATATCGCATGGAACAGTGGACGTTTTGTTTTTGATAACTGTTCTTTGGAGAGTCTGATGAATGTAATATCACGTTGGTACAACAAAGATGTCGTATTCGAATCGGAAGATACCAAGAAGATACGTTTTACAGGAGATATTGATCGCTACGGCTCAATAGAGCCCATATTGAAAGCGATACAGCGGGTGACTCATCTGGAAATGGAAATACAGGGGAAGACCATAATTATAAAGAAATAAACATATTAACTACTATTAAAAAAGGAGGACGACATGCAAAAAAAGAGAGCTCGAGAACGCATTATCATGTTTCTCTGTATTATTTCCTTGTTGTTTACACCGGTGTTGGCTGCATCGCAATCTAATGCAATGAGGGTATCCTTAGATCTTAAATCTGCAACAGTTAAAGAATTTTTTGATGCTGTAAAAGTACAGACTGGCCTGAACTTTATTTATAGTACGGAGCAAGTGAAGAATATGCCTCGTATCACTATTCAGAGCAATAGTCAGCCTATCAGTGAGGTGTTGAACAAAGTGCTGGCAAATACCGGATACAGTTATGAGATAGAAGGAAATATTGTAACCATTGTATATCAGCAACCTAAAGAGAATGTCCGCACGGCTACGGGCGTTGTGGTTGATGAGGGAGGGTTGCCCTTGCCGGGAGCTTATATAAAACTCTCTAAAACGGAACATTCGACGATAACTGATAATGAAGGTAAGTTTTCTATTAATTTATTCCATCAGAAAGAGCCTGTCCTGATTGTCTCGTATTTGGGAATGATTGTACAGGAAGTAAAAGTTGCCGGTACTAAACCTATGACAATCGTGATGAAATCGGATGTAAAGTCAATCGATGAAGTTGTAGTAACAGGTTATCAGGAGATTGACAGACGGAAGTTGGCAAGCTCCATATCCTCTATAAAGGGAGCTGATCTGATTGGTGGGGAGTATCTGTCTATCGACAAAATGTTGCAGGGACGCCTGCCGGGTGTTGCCGTGATGAATATGTCATCTACTCCGGGAGCTGCTCCTAAGATTAGAATCAGGGGATCTTCCTCTATTACAGGAAATAGAGAACCGGTATGGGTAGTCGATGGAATTATTCTGGAAGAACCTGTCAATATCTCTACAGAGGAGTTGAACAGTCCGGATAAGATAAATCTGATCGGAAATGCCATCGGTTCGGTCAATCCGGAAGATATTGAACGTGTGGATATTCTGAAAGATGCCAGTGCTACTGCTATCTATGGTATCAAAGCGGCCAATGGAGTTATTGTGGTCACTACCAAGCAAGGAAAAAGCCAGAAACCGAGTATCTCGTATACCGCTACATTGGGGATAACAGCTCCTCCTACTTACGATAAAATGTTTCGGATGAATTCTGCCGACAGAATTGATATGTCTATCGAAATGCAGGAGAGGGGATTATCTTTCGGAAGTTACAAACCTTCGGATATTGGCTATGAAGGAGCATTGCAACATCTGTGGAATAAGGATATTACCTATCAGGAATTCTTAAACCAGGTGAAGACCCTGAAAGGATTAAATACCGACTGGTATGACTTGCTGTTCCGTACAGCATTTACACATCAGCATTCGGTATCCATTACAGGTGGAAATGACCGGAGTAATTATTATATGTCCATGGGATATGCGAATAATAACAGTGTGACGATAGGGGAAGGGTTAGAGCGCTATAACGTACTGGCTAAAATAAATACCAGAATTAACCGGAATATACATTTGGGATTAAAGGTTAGCGGTTCGCTTTCCAAAGCCGAACATCCTCATACTTCCATTGATGTGTATGAGTATGCTTATAATACTTCACGGGCTATTCCACTTCGGACAGCTTCTAATGAGTTGTATTTTTATGCGAATGAGGCTGGACGTAACGGAGTATTGTCTTACAATATCATGAACGAACTGAATCATACAGGAAACAAGAATGATAATTCCGCTATAGATGTAGCTGTCAATCTGGATTGGAAGGTTGCTTCATGGATGAGATTTTCATCTATATTAGGACTGTCCAGAAGCAACGTGACACAAGAAAACTGGGGTGATGAACAATCATATTATATTTCTTCTATGCGACAAAGTCCCTATGGGAAGATGTTGCCGAATCCCATTGAAGATTCTGAATTTGCAGAAAGATATTGTCTGCTTCCGTTTGGAGGAGAGTTGATGACGACCAATACACGTAATACTTCTTATACATGGAGAAATAGCCTGTCTTTGATGCAAAGTTTCGGAAAACATGAAGTTTCCGGAAGCATCGGACAAGAGGTCAGATCTTCAAAATATGACGGATTAAGCTCTACGCAATATGGTTATTTGCCCGAAAGAGGTAAAAAGTTTGTTGATATTGACCCGACAGTCTGGAAAAGATACGGTGCTTTGGTAAAGAGTCATCCGGATGTGGTGACCGATACAAAGAATAATGTGATTTCATTATATGCTACGGCTGCTTATGTTTATGACAGTCGCTATATTCTGAACTTCAATATACGTACTGACGGTTCTAATAAGTTCGGTCAGAGCAAGAGCGTTCGTTTTCTGCCAATATGGTCAGTGTCTACACGATGGAATGTTATCAATGAGAAGTTTATGAAGAACGTCGATTTCCTGAATGATCTGGCAATTCGTGCCTCATACGGTATACAAGGTAACGTGCATCCGGATCAGACCCCTAACTTGATTGCTAGTTTGGGGACATTGGAGTCAATGCCACAGGAGTATATTTCAACATTGTATAAGCTGCCGAATAATAAACTGAAGTGGGAAAAAACCAATTCGTATAATATTGCAATCGACTGGGCATTCTGGAATAACAGAATCTATGGATCGCTTGATGTATATTATAAAAAGGGAGTAGATCAGGTGGTTACGAAAAACGTAGCTCCTTCTACAGGTGCGTCAAGTGTCTCCATTAATGATGGTGATGTTGAGAATAAAGGTTGGGATTTGGCTGTTTCTTTTGTTCCGATTCAGACCCGGGACTGGATGTGGAGTTTATCATTCAATACAGGTAAAAACTACAATAAAGTGTTGAATGCCGGGAACTCAGCGATCACTTGGCAAGACTATATTGCAGGAACATTAGTGAGCAATGGCAATGCGATAAATAGTTTCTATTCTTATAAATTTGATAAACTGGATGATCAGGGTTTTCCTACATTTAAGGATATTAATGAGAAAGATGAAGAAGGAAATGCTGTGGTTCATTCTTTGCAGGAGATGTATGACCGTGCTTTTGTTCTTTCCGGAAAACGTGAACCCGATCTGACCGGTGGATTCTCTACTTATTTGAAATATAAGAATATTACATTTAATGCGTTGTTCTCATTCAGCTTTGGCAATAAAATGCGCTTGAATGATTTGTATGAGTCCTCCGGACAGCGGCTTCCTTATCCGGATCAGAATATGTCCAGTGAATTTGTGAATCGTTGGAGAGAGCCGGGTGATGAAGACAGAACCATTATACCGGTTTTATCGGATAAGAGTTTGCAGATCAACGATAAGGATGTGACCTATCGTATTGCGGATAATGGATGGGATATGTATAATAAGAGTGATATCCGTGTAGTTTCAGGCAGTTTCCTCAGATGCCGTTCGATGTCTATTCGCTATGATTTTAAACGTGAATGGTTGAAACCTGTCTATCTGAAAGGAGCAAGTGTCAGCTTTGATATGGGTAATGTATTTGTCATTAAAGATAAAGCGCTGAAGGGCAGAGATCCTGAACAGATTGGATTTGGCTCAAGAAGTATACCACCGCAGCGTTCTTACTCACTTCGCTTTAATATTACTCTTTAATAATGAATGATGATGAAAAAGTACAATTTATATATCATATTGTTTATCTGCACATTATCGTCGTGCAGTGACTTTTTGGAAGAAAGTTCACAAGATTTGATGATACCCAGATCGGTGAAGGATTACAAGGAACTGTTCTTCGGTGAGGTAATGAAAACGAATGAAAAAGACATACCTCATCCTTATCTGGAATATATGACAGACGATGTGAAAGACCAATGTTACTATGGAACCAGACCACAAGTCATTTCTAATGATTTCAGAGAATATGTTTGGGCATATTATACGTGGCAGGGAAACCCGGAAGTGGGAATTTCAAATGAACTTACGCCGGATGTTGCATGGACAGTCTATTATCATAAGATATTGATGACTAATATCATACTGGACCAGCTTTATACCATGAACGGGACGGATATGGAACGTCAGGATTTAGCAGGTGAAGCTTATTTCATGCGGGCTTTCTCGTATTTTATGCTTGCTAATTTGTATGGAAAGCCTTATCATCCTGCAACGGCAAATGAAGACTTATGTGTACCGCTCAATAAAGAAATCGGCTTATCAGATAAGATGATGAAGCGGGCCACGAATGCAGCTGTTTATGCCCAAATGGAAGAAGACATTAATAAGGCTATCCAGTGTTTTAAGGCTATAGGAGGTGAGAAAACTATTTTCCGTCCTAACTTGCCGAGTGCTTATCTATTGGCATCACGTATTGCCCTTTTTCAGGAGAAATATGATGAGACCATTCTTTATTGTGACTCGGTCTTTAAGGTCGCGACTCAGCCACTTTACAAACTTCAGGAAAAAAAGGATCACTATTTCTTTTCTCTTGCTAACAAAGAAATCTTGTTATCCTACGGACTTACATCACTTGAGACGCATATGAAAGAAGATTTCAGATATACGGGGAACTTGGTGGTTTCTGATGATTTACTAGCGCTATATTCGGAAGATGATTTGCGTCTTACGAATTATTTCAAGAATACAATCGGCAACCAGACCAGACCTACTAACAAACAGTATAGTGTCTATACACCTATTAAGTGGACTAAAAATTCTGCTACAGTCTATGCCAACGCCTTGCGTATTTCGGAAGCTTATCTGAATCGTGCTGAGGCTTTTGCTGAACTTGGCAATACGAACAAGGCTCTTGCTGACTTAAATGAGCTCCGTGAAAATCGTATGAAACCGGGAGCTTCGCCGTTAGCTGTTGATGAAGATGGAATTGTAGCAACCGTACGTAAGGAACGTCGTAGAGAACTGGCGTTTGAAGGATTCCGCTGGTTTGATTTGCGCAGATATGGCTGCCCTCCTCTTACGCATACTTACAGTTCAAAGGAGAACGAGGGAGCAGGAGATGTCTTCGAACTGAAAGAGAAAGGCTCATACGTGTTGCCGATTCCTAAGAGCGAAAGAGAGAGAAATACGGAAATAGAAATATTCGACCGTCCGAATAGTGAACCTGTTAATAATTGATCGATTATGAAGAAACTTATATTATTAATTTGTATGTTGGCAGGTATGTCTTCTTGTTATCATGAAGATGCATTAATCGTTCCTGAGCAACCGGATAAATATAACATTCTGACAGATGACCCGTCAGATCCGACACAGCATTTTATATACCAGTTTTATCAGAAATATCAGACTGTGATTATAACCAATCCGACTGAGGCTGATTATAAATTCAACTTTACAGCGAATAACGGAATTAAAATAACTGCTCCCGAACAAAAGCAGGAGATTATTGATGAAGGGATTGAGTTTTTGCAAAAGGTATTATTGAATTTGTACTCGGATAGTTTTTTAAAGAAGAATTTACCTTTTTCTATATTGTTATCTGAAGAGGTCCGGATGGCCTCTTATGGTGAGACAACCATCATGAATTGCTATGCTAGTAGCAGCTTTATAGCTTTAGGTAATGTATCATCTTCTTTGAAAACAATGACCGATGAGGAGTTTGTGAAAATCAGAGCAGATGTGAATGCCAGCTTTTGGGCAAAGTATATGTCGGAAGTCAGAGGATTGTTTACTATTTCAGATGCTTTTTATGAAGCTAGTGAAGAAGTTGAACCGAAATTGTACGACCCGAACTGGTATCGTTTTAAAGGAACGGACCCTAATGAAATCGATTTTTATAAGTATGGGGTGATTACTTATTCTGAGAACTCCTATATTGATGAAGATTGGCCGGATTTTAATTCCATTTATGCTCCTTTAAAGAGTGAAGACCTTGCGCAATGGATGAATTTCGTCTTTGAGAAAACTCCTGCCGAGATTCAGGAAATCTGCGATAAATATCCGGTAATGAAGAAGAAGTATGATGTGATTCGGGAAGCTATGCTTGAAAACGGATTCGATCTGTCCCC
>ERZ860009.666-NODE-666-length-14246-cov-1.513847_pt1 | contig 14246 bp, 10 predicted proteins | sample MGYA00510114_ERZ860009 | MGnify/ENA primary metagenome ERZ860009 (study PRJEB30046, sample SAMN00715177) | human gut metagenome | study: EMG produced TPA metagenomics assembly of the A metagenome-wide association study of gut microbiota in type 2... | reverse complement strand
TCCAGTATGATAATATCGTCTACAACGACGTCTTTACGTGGGATTTCCTGTACGTGTCCGTTGCGAATCACTTTTACGAGTGTTTCTTCATTGACGGCGTTCAGTAAGTCGAATTTTTTATTGGCATCATATTCGAAAAAGAAGCCGATGCCTGTGGCCAATAAGATGGCCGCTATGATTCCGATAGTTTCGGCATATTCATTTTCGATGATGGAAATGATCAGTGAAAATACGGCGGCTACCAACAATACCCGCACAACCGGATCTTCAAACTTTTCGAGATAGAGCTTCCATAAGGAAGGACGCTTGGGGGGTGTTAACAGATTGACACCGTTCTTTTCTCTGCTTTGTAGGACTTCGTCATCCGTAAGGCCTACATGATAATAATCGTCTTTTTTTGTAGTACTCATGCAAATACATGCGTTTGATTAGGACCGCAAAAATACAACATAAAATTGTGATAAAATGTTTAATTAAAACTTTTTATGAAGTTACTTTATTCGGGACGTCCGCAAGTACGATAGGGAATCGTAAACCAGAACGTTGATCCCTTGCCTTCTACGGAGTCTGCGCCGATTTGCCCCTCCAATTTGTTTACGATGGTTTTAGAGATGGAAAGTCCCAGCCCCGTTCCTTTCTTGTCTTTGTTCAGCTTTACGAAGCGGCCGAAAACTTCCGGTAGTTTGTCGGCAGGGATTCCTGCTCCCGAGTCGGTACATAAAAATAAAGTTCGGTATCTCTTGCCTCATAACCGATGCTGATCGTTCCCTCCTGCGTGAATTTAATGGCGTTGGTGGTAAAATTGGAGAGCACCTGCGCGACACGGTTCCGGTCGGTCTCTATGCTACAGGAGGGAAGGCTTGGTTCTGCAATTATCCGGATGTTTTTTCCTGCGTCGTTGACTCTCATTTGGAAAAGCTGTCGCAGGTCGGATAGTAACAGGTTGATATCTACCTTTGTATATACAAATTCGAGTGTGCCGGCTTCTATTTTCGACATATCCAGGATATCGTTCACTAGTTGCAGCAGCAGATCGGCATTCATCTTTATGATCTCCTGATATTGTGCCTTTTCTTCTTCTGTATTGGCGCTGGCGAGTACTTCTGCAAATCCTGTGATGGCGTTGAGAGGCGTGCGGATTTCGTGACTCATATTGGCAAGGAAGGCAGACTTCGAAAGGTCGGCATTTTCTGCTTTCTCTTTGGCAAGTGTCAGTTGCTTTTCTGTTTCTTTAAGTTGGGTGATATCGTGCACGGTAAGTACCATATTCTCTTCTTCGTTAAGGAGAAAATAGGAACCGGATATCACGGCGTCACATTCTACGGATTTCTTTTCGGAAGTAAGCACGTTCAGAGTAGCTTCCAGATCAGTGAAGCCTCTTCTTTGTTCGAAAGCCTGGCGGATGGCACAACGTATGGGGCAGGAGCCACAGTAAGCATGAGTACCGCAGCCTCCTTCCGCCGATAATGCGTTGCGGCATTGCAATAAGTCGCCCACTCTCTTTTCTTCCAGACCTTTCTGAGTTCCGGTGAGTTGATAGTAGTTTGTTTTTAATACTTTGAAGTCGTTATCTATTAATAAGATATAGGCATGGACATTTTTCAGAATGGCGCTGGCGATGTGGTTGGTATGTTCCAGCTTTCTGGATTCCCGGAATAGTCGTTTTTGCATCCGAAGACATTTTCTCCGTTCCCATAGATAGCTGAGCAGGAGGATTGCACATATAATTAGCAGGATAGGTAGCAATGCTATTAGCATGATGTAACTTGTTGGTTTTGTTCTACAAATATGTTGCAAAGATAACTTTTTTACTCGGGATAAGAAATAAGTTCGAACAATTTGCATTTTATTTGCGTTATATTATTTAGTAAACCAATAAAAAAACGAACGTTATGAAAAAGTACATTTGCACAGTCTGTGAATACATTTACGACCCCGCACAAGGAGATCCCGAGAGCGGAATTGAACCGGGAACAGCATTTGAAGACATTCCGGATGATTGGACTTGTCCATTTGCGGAGTCGGAAAAGAGGACTTTGAACCGTACGAAGGATAAAAAAATTAAGAGAGAGAAGAGATTATTAAAAAAATGACCGGAAAGCAGTGCTTCCGGTCATTTTTGCGTTTCAGCTCATGCAGAGCTTTTTTTGTTCCTGTTTTTATACTGTCGGGTCAGGTGCTTCCTCATCGCCGCCGTCACCGCCGCCGTCGGGGTTGGGAGGAGTAGGAGTGTTTTCGTTGTCAACGATCTCGCTGCCGGTTACCAGTTTTTGAATACTTGCCTTTTTCAGCATATCCTTAAACTTGTATCCCGGAGTAAATACAATTTTCACCTGACGAATCGTGTCGGAATCCACTGCCGCTTCCGTCTCCTGACTTTCGCTGCTGATGCCGGGACGGAATTGACCGAAATCACCCAGTTGTACGGAAATACCTTTGTTTAAGTTTATATTCAGCGTATCGATCAGTGCATCGAGTACAAACTTGACCGCTCCGCTGGGAACCATTCCCACTTTAGAAATCTCATCACACAAATCCTTGAAATTAACCGTATTGGTAATAAAATTCTGTGCTACATACTTTTCGGTTTTCTCTTTACCGAAACCAATCATTCTTTTTTTAACGACATACCTAAGTGCCATAATCTTTTTTGTTTTTTAATAGTTAGTAAATCTGTTTCTTTTGTTTTGTGATCACGATGCAAATGTATGTGTTTCCAAATGAACTGCCAAGCAAAAAACTCAAAGTGCGTTAATAAGTTTCTTCAACTAAAGAAATGGTCAGATGTTTTTTTGTTGTTCTCCTTTCATCTTTTTCCGATTGAAGATTGTCCTTTTCATATCATATCCATACCTTTGTAGATTCAAGAACCTAACGTGGCTCCGGTGGCTCAGGAGCCGGGATGTCCGGAGAACGACCGGCTAGGCGATGGAAAGGGAATGAAGAATATGAATAAAGAATTAACGGGTGTAGTATAAATGATGACTTCCTGTTTATTAAGAATACACAGTTTACGCTTTTTCGATGGAGGCTTGCATGAGGTTCCTGTGGAAGAAGTGATGACGGTTGCGCTTATTGCGATATTCATCTTTGTTCCGTGCTTGTGGCTTGTCCGGTATTTAAAAGACAGGGGGCTGGACTCGGACGAGAAAGACAAGTTTATACAAATACATATTATCTCGACCATTGTCCTGACTATTGCGGGCGGTGTTTTTGCACGGATGTCCGGACTTGTCAATAAATGGATAGACGAACAGCCGTTGATTATCGCTGTTTACATCGCTTTGGCGCTTAGTTCTTTCGGTATCATTGTCGGAAAAATGATCGACTTTTGGGTGTATTGTCTCCGAAAGAAGATGTTTTAAGTATCTGTATATAGATGCTTGTTGCCTCTGCCCGAAGAAGGTTGGAAACAGGCTTATTCATCTAATGAGTTCAATTAGGGACATACGCTATATGCTTCAAATCATTTTCTTCGCATAAACCACCTGTTTTCCTGCTCCGTAGCGCATCAGTATCTCTTTTTCGATAAAAGCGTTCAGTTCTTTTAGTGCACGCTTTTTGTCGTGACCGGTCATATGGCAATAATCAGTGCGAGTCATGCAAGGATATTTTTCAAGGTGGGCGGTTATTAGTGCCAGACATTCCGCTTCGCTACGTCCGTTACCTTTGGGGCGGGTGAGAGATTCGGTACGTTCCAATCTCATGTCATACCCTACTTCCCGCTTGAATTGTTTGGTCGGTAGATAGTTGATGTTTTTTAGTTTGATTGATTGTGCACGCACATCTTTCTTGTGCATTACGGGTGGTCCTTGCAGCGATACGGAGAAATAGCCGATCTCGCCTAATTCTACAATCCAGCCGTTAGCCAGTAAATCTTTTAACTCATTTTGAAAAGACTGCATTGCTCCTGCCAGCAAACTACGGCTGATTCCCGTAAATTTGTGCACGCGGTCTAGAAATTCGTCCTGACCGATAGTCCCTTTGGGAACAATGCGGGGATGAAGGGGTTGTTTTTCTCCTGTCTGCTTGATATCGGGAGTCTCGTAAAGGTCATACTGTGCGCTCATAACTTAAGTTATTTTGTTGTGTTATTAATGTTTCCGTTCCTATAAACTAAGGAATCCGGCTTAAATATTAATTCGTTCTACTACAGTTCCCCGTGCGGACCACTATAGTGGGGCACAAGGGGAACTATAGTTCTTCTTTCGTGCCACTATAGTGGTACGAAAGAAGATTTGCATACAAAGTTATTAATATTAAAGAGAAAAAGGTTAACCTTACGAGGTTTTTGCGTTAATTATTTATTTCCAGCCGCAATTCCTCTTGCATCACCTTGCTTTTCCCATCCTTTGTATATCGGTACGACAGCAGAAATACATTATAGGTATGACCGAAAGATTCCTCTACCTTGAATGTATTGGGGTATTTGGAGTCACCGTCTATCTGAGTTACCTCAATATCCTTGTACGGCTTTATCGTGACATGATTGTTTTCCTCCACTTGCAGTATGATAGCGGTTTTGTTGATGTGATCCACATTGCTTTCAAAAGACTCCGTTCCGGCTATCATGCGTACGCTGTTGTGGGTGAGTGGAAACATCTTCTTATTACCTGCGGTTGCCATCCCGTCTGCCAGACCGGTCATTGAATAGTAAACGTTTTCGCCCTGCGTTGCATAATCGTTCTTGATAAGTATCTGATATAGAATGGTGTTTTTGCTTTCATTAATCTCGACGCCGGAGATATCCGTAGCTTTTAATCCTACGAAGTAGGTAGAATCCGGCGACAGTCCTTCGGGAGTATCCTGATCATGGTTCTGCCTGTCCGTTCGCCTGCATTGATCTGAATCTTGTAATCTACGATCTCGTATTTGTCACTGGACAGGAATTTGGCATAGCAGGCTTCATCGACGTCGTAAAGAGACCGATTGTAGAATTCCAGTGAAGTCAGGTCTTCTTCCAGCCCGATCACCATGTCTTGTTTCGGGGCATGGGTACCTCCGGTGCAGGCTGCGATATATCCTGTCGCCTCTTCTCCGGTAGGGGACAAGGTGACTACTTCTTCAAACGTGTTATAGTAGTCACTGCTGATCAGGGCCACTACATTCTTGTACATTTCTTTTTCAAACAGCGCATCGTCATTGCATGACGAAAGCGCCATCATAAGTGCGAGTATCGTTATAAAATCTCGTTTCATCTTCTTTTTTGTTATTTAGATTAATAACCCGGATTTTGGTCGAGAGAAGGCAGTCTCCTCATTTCGTTGCGTGGTATGGGCACCCAGACAGACCTTTTGTCAACCACCCTCGTCAGGAATGAGGAAGACTAGGGATGACACGCTGGTAGTAAGTCTCTTTGGTTGCGCCGTCGGGATTCATTCCACGGATAGGTTCCTGCTCTGTCTCTTCATAAATACCCCAGCGGCGGACATCATAGAAACGTCTGTTTTCCCATAAAAACTCTACCATACGTTCGCGTTCTATCTGTTTCTGTACTTCCGGCGTACTGTTGAGTTGATTGGCTGTCAGCCCCGGTAGTCCGGCTCTGTAGCGGACTTGATTGAATGCTTTTTTAATTTCCTCTTTGTCCCTGCTCATGGTATAAGGCTGACCGTCCAGTTCTACGGTGTGGGGGCCGGTCAGGTTGTTGAGTGCCTCCGCATACGATAGCAGGATTTCCGCGTAGCGGATGATGGGATAGGCTTTCTGGATATGACGGGCTCCGGTGCCGGTCCAGGCATCCATCGGGTTATTGTACTTTTTGATTACGTATCCGGTGATGGGATAGTTGGGTGAGGTGGCGGTAACACCGCCACGACCGTCTTCATCCTGATAGTAGTACTTGGCTGTGTGGTTGTTGAGAGTCGAACTGGACAATGCCTGCCATACTGCCTCATTGAATCCTACAGACGCGTAGAACCGCATTTCACGATTGGCGTACATCTTATATACACCGGCGTTGAGGGGATAGCCGGAAAAGTTGCGCGGTTCGGAAGTGAAGCCTGTCTCCGAGTAATATCCGTCGGCGGCGGCTTCTTCTTTCGTACGGCCGTCGTCCATCAGATAGGCGTCTACCACTTTCTGAGTGACGCAGAAACGTCCCCATCCACCCATCGAGGGAGGGAAAGAACCTTTGCTGATGGTTTCGTTGAGGTACGTCGTGTTTCTTCCCCAGATCAATTCCGGGTTGATGGACGCTACGGCTTCGCCGGTAAAGATGTCCGAATAAGATTTGAAAGGGTCTATTCCGTCGGCTCCGTTCGGGTAGGTGTCATAGAAATTGGGGTCGGAAGTGACTCCGGCGGGAAGTTCCGGTGTGTTGTCGTCTTTTGCATACGTATAGAGCTTGTACGCTCCCATATCCATCACCCGTTTTGCGGCGGCAGCAGCTACTGCCCACCGGCTTTCGTCATATTGTTGGGAGACATAATGCACACCGTCGGTCTTGCGTTTCCAGTTGCCGAAATAGGAGCTGGCAACAGGCCCCCCGTTGAATAGCGGGCTGGCATGTATCAGTCGCAGGCGGGCTACCAGGCCGAGTGCGGCTCCTTTGGTGGGGCGTCCGAAGTCCAGCGTAGAAACATCCTGAGGTGAGGGCAGCAGCCGTGCCGCTTTTTCGAACTCCTCACAAGTATAGTTCATTGTTTCGTCATAGGTGGCCCTGGGGCGGTCGTAGTATTCGATAGGTTCGTTGGTATTCACTACTTCGTCTCCCAGCAAGATTGCCGGACCGTAATCGACCAAAAGATTGTAGTAGGCGAAGGCACGGATAAAACGTGTGTATCCTTCCAGTCTGAGCCGTTCCGAGTTTGTCAGGTCTTTCGGGCGGTCGAGGTTTTGCAGGATGCTGTTGCACTTACGGATGATTTTGTAATACTTGCCCCATTGGTTCAGGTTGGGGGAGCCGTCTCCGAGGAAATCCTGTGTGATCTTTCCGTTGGCGAAATCCATGCCGTGATAGATATTGGCCGTTCCGCTTCCGGTCAGTCCGTTAAATCCTTCGTCGGTCGCCATCGGTCCCGGTGTGTACCCGTTACGGATGGTCTGTGCCTCATCCGGGAACATGGCTGCCGCTCCCCACATATACGCTTCCATATATCGGGCATTGGTGAAAACCGAGTCGATGTTGAATTCATCATCAAAGTAATTGTCTATGTTTAAGAAGTTGCTGCAGGATGTAGCCAACATGACTGCCTGAACCAAGAAGAACGTTCTTGCTGTTTTTTTTATTAGGGATGTTTTCATTTTATCGTTTATCGGGTGATGTATTTATTAGAGATTGACATATAATTGCAGGGAATAGGTGGAAGGGATGGGATATACACGGCCGTTCCAGCGTGCCTGCTCCGGATCGAAGAGTTTCACTTTATCCCATACATAGAGGTTGTTACCTACGAATTGGATATCCAGTGAAGAAACACCTATGCGTCTCAGAAATGCTGTTGCAAGATGGTAATTCAGGGTGATTTCCTGTAAGCGTATGTAGCGTGAATCGCCCTGCCAAAAGGTGGACAACTGGCTGTTGTTGCTGTTATTTCCATATTGCAGGCGCGGGAAACGTGCGTCCTTGTTTTCGGCAAGGGATGGGTCGATCCCGTGTGCGATGGCATAATCCTTGGGAATCCATCGGTTGGCCGGATTGGCTGCCAGGGTGAGTACATTTCCGGTATTACCTTCGAAGAAAGGCATATATCCCATTCCGTTGAGACGGGTTCGTCGTTCACCGTCGTTTTTTGACCTACATAGAAAAAAGAGGTCTTGCCGGTTCCCTTGAACAATACACCCAGAGTCAGATTCTTGTAGCGGATTTCTGCCCCAGGCCGTACATCAGCAGCGGATAAGTGCTGTGTGTCAACGGCACCATGTCCAGCTTGTCCACCATACCGTCTCCATTGATATCCTTATATTTGATGTCACCGGGCATTACTTCCCCGAAAGTCTGCTTGGGACCGTATTTGATGTCATCTTCGTCCTTAAACAGTCCGACTGCCTGATATCCGCGGATGGAATTGTACGGGAAATTATTGTATTCCAGATAGGGATACTCCAGATAAGCCTGCTCCCAGTTCTGTACTTTATTTTTGGAGTACGTGAAATTGCCCCGTAAGGTGAAGCCGAAATCGGGAGTGAAATCCTGCGTGAAGCTGATGTTTCCGTCGGCACCGTAACTTTTCATTTTACCCACATTCGCGTATGGATTGGAGACCACTCCTACGAACTCGGGCACCTGTACGCGTTGCTGGAAAATACCGTTACGCTGATCATGGAAAATATCGACAACGAAATCGATCTTGTTATTAAACAACTTTCCTTCAATACCCACATTGGACTTGATGGCCTTTTCCCACGCCAGGTTATCGGCTCCGATACGTGTCTCGCCAATAATCTCGATGTCGGGAACACCCCAAGCTGATCCGGTGCCTTCGTTCACTTTTGTAAGGTAGGGGAAGCGGACGTCGGTAATCCGGTCGTTACCTACCGAACCATACGAAGCCCTTATTTTAAGATAGTCGAGCCAGGGGAGCGCCTCTTGTATAAACTTGTAGCCGGTAGGTACCCAGCCCAATGCGACGGACGGGAAGAAACCGTATTGTCTGCCGGGCTGGAAGTTTTCGGAACCGGTATATCCGAAGTTGACGTCCAGCAGGTAAGTATCCTTGTAGCCATAAGTAAACCGGCTGGATACTCCCTGATAGCGCAAGGGAATGGCCGATAAGTTGCTTGTAGCGTCGTCCGTGTCTTTAGAATCGCTGATGTAATAATAGACCAGTGCGGATGTTCGGTGATCTGTACCGAAAAGCCGGTCATAATTGAGCGTAGCCTCAAAGTGGTATTTGCGGTACTGGCGGGTGGACTTGCTGTACGAGGCTTTTTTCTCCTGTACGGTCTCCTGCATGATGAGCGATCCGTCGCTTGCTCTGCCCAGCGCATTGTAGAGGGCCGGCTGCACGCTTCTCCGTTCATTGAAGTAGCTGTGGATATCGTACGCTCCCTGTACACGTAGTTTAAGCCCGTTGATCAATTCGGAAAAGTCCTGATTGATTGCCAAAGTTGATTTGCCCTTGTACACTTCGTTGGCAGCCTTTCCCGTATGGTTGATCATGACATAAGGCGATGACAGCTCTCCGGCACCGCGTCCGGGCAGCATACCATTGGAGTATTGGGTGGGGATGGACAATGGAGTAAGCCGCGACTGTGCTCCCCATATATATTCGGTATTGGCTACGCCGGGCTGATTCAACTGGGAAAGGAATCCGTCCGAACCCAAATAAACTTTCGTTGATTTGGTCAGGTTCACGTCTAGATTGATACGGTAATTATAGGTGTTGTAGCTGACGTTCGAACTGTATATACTGTTCTTGTCTACCTTATAGGCCGCACTTTCGTTTTTACCGCCCAGGCTCAGGAAATAACGTGCCACATCGCTGCCGCCACGTCCGCTTACATAATAAGTGTGCCGCCAGAATGTTTTGTTGAGTATCTCATCCTGCCAGTTTACGTTGGGATAGAGATCAGGGTCGAGACCGTCGCGTATAATTCCCATTTCCGTATCGTCATCAAAGGTGTTTCGTTCCGTACTGCTCTGGCTTCGTTTGCTAACTGCGCATACTCATAAGCTCCCAGATATTTCGGCAGACGGTTGAGGACGGACAGCGTGGTGTTGAAACGTCCGGTAATCTGAATTTTGCCCGAAAGCCCTTTCTTGGTGTTGACCAATACGACTCCGTTGGCTCCCCTTACTCCGTACACGGCAGTTGCCGACGCATCTTTCAGGATGGAGAAACTTTCGACATCGGCGGGTCGATGGTGTTGAGGTCGCCTTCCAGACCGTCAATCAGTACAAGGGCACTGCTGTTGGCTCCGAACGTACCGATACCACGTACCCAGAAATCGGCGATATTCTGACCGGGCTCGCCACTGCTCTGCAAGGAAATGACACCGGCTGCCCTGCCTCCCAACAAGTTACTGATGGAAGGGGAGGGGGACTGGATATCTTTAGTGCTGACCGTCGTAATGGCACCTACCGAACTGATTTTCCGCTGAACGTTTCCCAGTGCGACGACAACCACTTCATCAAGGGAATTGTTGTCTTCAAGTAGTGTGACCGTTAAGTCGGTTTTGGGCTCGATGGCCACGTGCTCCGATGGTTTGAAGCCGATAAAAGAAAATATCATTTTGTCTCCATAAACCACTTTCAGCTTGAAATTACCGTCATTGTCGGTTGTGGTACCTTTGGAGGGCTTGTCTTTGATGTATACCGATACGCCGGGCATGGATAGCTTGTCCTTATCCACGACAGTTCCTGAAACGGTAAATTCCTGAACTTGCTGCGCAAAGGTTGTTGCCGAAAGCAATAAGCAGAACGACATTAAGTATAAAATCTGTTTGATTTTCATTGTGAGTTTACTTTGTTATTCGATAACCAATTTGCGAATGCGTGCATTACCCCAGTCTGCAATGTAAATGTCTCCCTGTTCATTGACAGCCACTCCCCAGGGATTCTTGAATAAGGACTCTACCGGTCCTCCGTCCTTGTATCCGGCGACGCCGGGCTGTCCGGCAACTGTCGTGACGATATTGTCGGCAGATATCATGCGGATGCAATGGTTGCCATAGTCGGCAACGAACATATTGCCGTCGTTGTCAAACTTGATATCCTTGGGATAATTGAAGAGGGCATCTTCAATCGGACCGTCGCGGAAAGCGCTGCCGCCGGGAGCATTGAGACGCTTAAATCCGCCTGTTCCATCCGGATCGCGGAGGTCGAGCACCGAAATCCCTTGTCTGTATGCGGTAGGGGCGTTGGAGTGAAGCGTTATATACAAAAGCCAGGGCTTCGCTGGATTAATCGCCTGTCCGTATTGTGATCCGCTGGGACCTTGATGGATAATGTGTCCTTCGAATGTGTCGGGGTCTATTTTAGCGATCTTTCCATCACGGTATCGTGTATATAGATAGCCGTCATAAGGGCAGAAGGTGACGAAATTCTTGTATCTGTCGGCATCTACGATTGAGTTCAGATCCGCCTGTGAGTATTTTATGTTACGCTGGCGGGGATACCAGGCTTCACGCGGGTCGAAGGTAAACGTCACTTCTTTGACCGATTCGTGCGCGGCGGTCAGCATTCCGGTGGCACGGTCCACCGTTAAGCCGTTGGCATATAAGATACGGTTGGCGGCATCTGCTTCAATGAGAGGAGTCACAATGTTCTGCTGTTCGTTTATCCGGGCGATTCCAAATGTACCGCCGTCACGCCATGACATGAAAAGATTGCCTTCGGCATCCAGATCAAGATATTTGCCATATACCTGAGCGGTGGAGAGTGTTCCGGCAAGGAAGCTCGTTTCACCGTTTCCGGTGACCGTGCTGACCAATGCCTGTGTATGATAAGCATATGTTTCTTCGTAAGCGACAGAATCGGTGTCGACCACTACGGAGATACGGGGATTATCGCCCGGAAGGCGCGGTACAATGGCATAAATACGGCTTCCGCTTGATGAAACGACGGAGGCCCTGGCATTGTTGAAATATACTTTGATTTTACTCACGTCGGTGCCGAAGTTTTTTCCGTCCAGAAGAATTTTGTCACGTGCTCCGCCTTCTTTGGGATAGAAGGAGGTCAGTACAATCGGTTGATCGGATTGGTGGGCTTTCTCGGTGGGCTCACTGTAGCTTTCGCAACTCGATAAATAGAAGAAAGCTACCAGCGAGCAGGCTAGGGATAAGTAACGATTCATAAAGTAATAATTTAAAATTAAACGATTATCCGCATGTAGTTCGTCGGATATCTTGATATTACATGGCTTTGATGGCTGGAACTTTATAGTTTGATGGTGTAATCCAAACCTTTATCGGGGGCTACGATGAAGTTGGTAACTTCAAAATTGCAGTCGCCTCCTTTGATACCGTTGTCAAACTTCACAGAGATTGTATGCTGCGTATGTGGTTTCAATGTCATTTCGCGGAAATAGACCAAAGAAGGATCATGTGCGGTCTTTTTCAGTTTCAGTACCAGATCGGTAGCGTTCATGACAGAAAATGTCACTTCTTTTTCGGTGCGTTTCACTTCTTTTATGTCTACGCATTTTTCAAAGAAGGGACGGAGGATTTCTTCACGCCCGATCACCAGTTCGCGGTAATAAACGGCGGTGCGGCGATTGTCGAGTGCTTCACGGATACCTTCCGGAGAACGTTCTTTGACAAAGACAAACGTCATCGTGCGGTGTTCGCCTTTTGAAAAATCATAGTCTGTCTGGATAGGCTGGTGGATATCGGAAGTTCCTATCATGGTCAGATTCTTGTCCAGACACCATTGAATGGCTTCGGGCATGAAAAGACCACCATTGGCTACTTCAATGCCGTGCATGCAGCCGTCATTGTAGAGTTGTGTATGCTCAGGCCACCACAGGGTGGAGTCCGGCTGCTGGCGTGCCCAGCCCGGATGATTCCAGAAGATAAAGGCTCCTTGTTTTTTTGCCTCATTGAAAGCGTCTTTATATGCCTTTTGTTCCAATGGATTGGAGTCGTTCAGGAAGATTGCATTAAAATGTCCCGGAGGCATGGAACGGGTGATTTCACTGCCTCTGATTAGAAGTATTCCTAACTTCTTCGCCTGCTTCTGAGACAGTTCATAAGAGCGGTTATGATCTGCTATAATGTCTTTTTTGTGTGGGCGGTACTCAATATGTTCTGTCAGAGAAATGGCATCCAGTCCTTCTCGATATGCTTCGTCTACACGTACGGTAGGCCATACCAGACCGTCCGAAAAAACACTGTGCATGTGAAAGTCACATTTTAAAGTAGTGTACCCGTTCAGATTGGGAACTTGAATCTCATTGCGGCGTTGCGCTTGTGCGCTCATTAAACACATTGCTGCCAGTGCAACTCCCATCAATACTTTTTTAATTTTCATTTCTTTTGCTTTAAATTAGAGATTTGGTTTTCTTTTGGAATGCCTCTGTCCGGTCATTGGAAAATGGTACTAAACATAGGCCCCTGTGTATTTTGGCGCAAATGTATATGCAAAAAAAAGACCTGCAATAGGCGCAGTAAAAGCTTAACGGGAACTTCACGGAAAAGAAATGTAATCGTTAACGTCTGTGAAAAATGTAATGCCTTTGTAAAGTGTGAGTGTCCTTGTAAACGGACATGAGTTGTTTTGTCTGTGTGGAAATAAAAAAGAAATGGATAGCCAATTTATGCGTTGCAGCATAAAATTGACTATCCATTTCTTTGATTGAGTTCCTCTTTATTTAAGAGGCTTTCTTCTCTTTTACATCACTGCTGGCTTCTACCACATTCACTACATAGTCGCCCAATTTCTCACATTCGGCGATAATATCCATATAATAGACTCCCATCTGATAATCATATTCCTTGTTGTTGACATCCAGAATATTCTGATTTTTCAGTTGGTTACGGTAGTTATTGATTTCGTTTTCGATGTTGAAAGACTTGTTGATATCAATGCTTTGGTTTCCGGTTTCTCTACCACCACAATCATTTGTGCGAGGGCATCATCGGTCAGCTTCATCATGAAGTGGATGTGCTCGTATTGCTTTTCGGTAAAGTCCTGATTCGTCTGGCGTTTCCGGTTGATGGTGCGTGCCAGGTTGTAACAGCTGTCGCCGATACTTTCGATTTCCGTCACTTCGCGCAGCATGGCACGTATCTGCAACTTACTTTCAGAACTCAGACGCCCTTCGGATACCTGATTCAGATAATTGGCTATTTCAAGTTCCATGTTGTCGCTGATGTTCTCGTACTTTTCTACGCGGCTGAACAGCTTGTTAAAGTCATCGTCCTTTTCGGTGTGCATCAAGTCCTGCACCATTCCGAACATACGAAGGGTACGTTCTGCAAACAGGTGGATTTCCTTGCGTGCCTGCAGGATAGAAAGCTCCGCAGTAGAAAGCATACCGCCGGTGATAAACCGAAGGCGAGGTTCCTCGTCTTCCTCTTTCGGGTGGATTAATGCGCATACGGTGCGTTCGATCAGTTTCACTCCCCATATCAGGATACATACGTTACAGATATTAAAGATAGAGTGGAAAGCGGACAGTTTATAAGAAATGGCTACTTCCGGATTATTGCTCTGGAAGAAGGTATCCACTACCCAGTTGACCAGTTCCATGAAAGGATGGAAAATGATCAATACCCAGATCACACCGAACACATTAAAAACAAAATGGGCCAATGCTGCCCGCTTAGCCTGTGTGTTGGCTGTTAATGCGGCAAGATTGGCC
>ERZ860009.664-NODE-664-length-14263-cov-3.207841_pt1 | contig 14263 bp, 15 predicted proteins | sample MGYA00510114_ERZ860009 | MGnify/ENA primary metagenome ERZ860009 (study PRJEB30046, sample SAMN00715177) | human gut metagenome | study: EMG produced TPA metagenomics assembly of the A metagenome-wide association study of gut microbiota in type 2... | reverse complement strand
CTGGCTACGGACCAGAAGGTCGCGAGTTCGAATCTTGTCACGTACATTAAAAACTGTGTAAAAGAAGATTTCTTTTATACAGTTTTTTTTGTATATTTATTGGAAAATCTGAAAATAATAATAAACGTAAAATTTATTATATTTAAGGAGGACATAGATATGTCTAAGAATAGTTCCAATAACTCATATAATTCATCTAACTCAACAGATTCATACAACTCATCAAATGAGAGTAATTCATACAATAAGACATCAGGTAAAAATTCATCAAAGAATTCATCAAAAAACAGTTCAAACAGCTATAACAGTTCAAATAGCTCAAATAGTTACAACAGTTCAGAAGATTAAATTTTGAATGTAATAGAATTTATTAAATAAAATAACAAATAAACAACAAACAAATGTCCTGCCATTGGATAGTTATATTGTCTATTGGCAGGACATAATAAAATATTGCAATTATGCACTTCATGCAGCATATAATGTTAAGAAGGATGTAAAAGTTGAGCGAGACATATTATGGCGTGCGAAATTATTGGAAGTTCTTTGTTTGACAGGTATATTGAAAAAGAGAATCCGCTTATAATAGATTTGAGAAGTGAAAAGGATTATATGAAGAAACATATAAAGGGAGCTGTTTCTATAAATGCAGAAGATTTAGAAAACGCGATTGAAAATTATATGTATGGCAGAACCGGAATTGTGCGAACCGGTGATGTTTTACTAAAGAAAAATAAGATTATTCTGTTATATTGCAGCAGAGGAGCACAAAGCTATTTTATGTGCAGAAAAATGTCAATGGCAGGCTTTAATGTTAAGTCTTTAGCCGGTGGAATCGAAAGATATAAAGGTAGATATATAACAGCTTGACAGCTATTGGAACAAGCATTAATATATTAAGTGTATGATACTGTAATATTAAGAAATGGAGAATTGATGAATACATATGAATTGATTGCACCATGTCATTTTGGACTTGAATCGGTGTTGAAAAAAGAAATATATGAACTTGGATATGAGATTATATCAGTTGAAGATGGTAAGGTAACATTTGAAGGTGATGCTGAGGCTATATGCCGTGCTAATATTAATCTTAGAACGGCTGAGAGAGTCCTTTTGAAAGTTGGACAGTTTAATGCAGTGACTTTACGGAATTATTTGACCAGACAAAAGAGCTTCCGTGGGAAGAATTTATTCCGGCGGATGGAAAGTTCTGGGTTACAAAGGCTAATTCGGTAAACAGTAAGCTTTTCAGCAGCTCTGATATACAGTCTATTGTTAAGAAAGCCATTGTCGAAAGGTTAAAACTTAAATATCGTATAAATTGGTTTAAAGAGGATGGGGAGTCTTATCCTATAAGAGTAACTATATTAAAGGATGTTGTGACTATTGCACTTGATACAACAGGCAATTCTCTTCATAAGAGAGGATATCGTCCAGAGGCAGGAAAAGCACCGATTTCGGATGTCTTGCAGCTGCACTTATTAAGCTGACTCCCTGGAATAAAGACAGGATATTGATTGATCCTTTTTGCGGAAGTGGAACATTTCCGATTGAAGCAGCTATGATTGCAGCGAATATTGCACCCGGGCTTAATCGTGATTTTACAGCAGAGAGCTGGTCGGGAATTATCCCTAAAAAGGAATGGTATGAGGCTGTAACAGAGGCTAATGATATGGTTAATACTAATATTGAGACTGATATTCAGGGATATGATCTTGATGGTGATGTGATTAAGATTGCCAGAAGGAATGCTGAAAATGCAGGTGTTGCTAATCTTATACATTTCCAGCAAAGAGATGTGGCTAAATTGTCACACCCGAAGAAATATGGATTTATTATTACTAACCCGCCATATGGCGAACGTCTTGAGGAAAAAGAGGCACTTCCTGCAATATATAGTGCTTTAGGAAGACAGTTTGCACAGTTGGACAGCTGGTCAGCATATGTTATTACTTCATATCAGGATATAGAAAAATATTTTGGCAGGAAAGCTGATAAAAACAGAAAGATTTATAATGGTATGTTAAAGACATATTTTTATTCATTTATAGGACCTAAGCCACCAAAGAAGAGAGATTAATAGAAGAGATTAGACAAAAGGGGATAAGATTTGAAAGGCCGTAAGTTATATCTGGGATTGATTTTTATTTTATCTGTAGCAGTAGTATATCTGCTTGAAGCGGTTGCACAGGATAAGGGAATAGCACTTGGCAATGTTGTAATTACAGCGAAAGACCGTCCGAGTGAATGGCAGGATATAATTGCGTCTGATGCCAGCGAAAATCAGTTAAGGCTGATTGTAGACGGCGTTGAGGTAGCATTTGCAAAAAACAGAATTTATATGGAAAATATCTTGATATTATGATTCCAACGTATATATTCAGAAATTCATTCAAGTGTGCATTCAATACTGTTTCTGATGATGGGATAGAACTTCAGAAGGGGAATACCGTGGTGTCAATTGACAGTTATGATACTTTTATTGATGTTAATGGCAAAAAAGTATTTCTTGAAAATGCAATGAAGAGGGATGATGACGGATATTATATTAATGCACATGTGCTTGAAGAAGGATTTGGTTATACGTATAAGTGGGATTCGGTAGAAAATACGCTTAATCTTGTAGACACGAAGAAAGATGAGAGCATACTTCCATCAAGATACAGTTATTATGATGTAGGACGACTGGGAAAAATAAAAGACCAGGGAATATATGGAACATGCTGGGCATTTGCATCGCTTACGGCAGTTGAGACAAGTCTTATGCCAGAGGAAAAATACGATTTTTCTGAGGATAATATGGTATGGAACAGTGGATATTTTGGTGCTCAGTATGATGGTGGAGATTATACAAGAGCGATTTCATATCTTGCATCTTGGAGAGGACCTGTTCTTGAAGAAGACGATGTGTATGGTGATGGCATAAATAATCCGGATGCCGGAGTTGTAAAGCATGTTCAGGAAGCACAGATTATTGAGAGTAAGAATCTTGAAGCTGTAAAAAAAGCTGTATTTTTATATGGCGGTGTTGAATCATCATTGTATACATCAATGAGTTATGCCGGAGAGCGTTCAATGTATTACAATGATAAAAATTATTCATATTGCTATATAGGTACAAAAAAGCCGAATCATGATGTCGTTATAATTGGATGGGATGATAATTATTCTAAAGATAATTTCAGCGTAAGCCTCGAGGGAAATGGTGCATTTATATGTGTGAACAGCTGGGGAGACAGATTTGGCGATGATGGTTTGTTTTACGTGTCATATTATGATTCTAATATAGGAATCCATAATGTTGTATATACGCGTGTAGAGGATAATGACAATTATGATAATATATATCAGAGTGATTTGTGTGGCTGGGTAGGACAGCTGGGTTATGAATGTGATACAGCCTATTTTTCCAATGTTTACACAGCACAGTCAGATGAAGAACTGAAAGCAGTAGGATTTTATGCAACAGGAAAAGATACATCTTATGAAATATATTATGTTGATAATTTTGAGGGGACTGAGTCATTTTGCAATAAGGTTTTCTGCAATCGGGCAAATTTACAAATGAGGGCTATTACACGGTTGATTTGAACAAAGCAGTTAATATGGCAGAGGGTAAAAAATATGCCATTATAGTCAAAATTACAACGCCAGGAGCAGTACATCCGATTGCAATTGAGTATAAAGCTGGTCGTTCAACAAAAAATGTTGTGATTGACGATGGTGAGGGATATATAAGTCTTATAGGCAAATCATGGGAACATGTTGAGGAGTCAAAGGAATGTAATATATGCCTAAAAATGTATACAAATAACAGATAGGAGACCTGATGATGGAAAAGTTATACTTGCATCTAATAATATGGGAAAAATAAAAGAATTCAGGGAAATTTTAAAAGATATGGACATTGAGCTTGTTTCAATGAAAGAAGCCGGAATTGATGTAGATATAGAAGAATACGGACGTACATTTTCTGAAAATGCATTGATTAAAGCAAGGACTATCAGTGAGATGACCGGTTGTGTGACGCTTGCAGATGATTCGGGACTTGAAGTTGACTGGCTTAATAAGGAGCCGGGGGTTCATTCAGCAAGATTTATGGGGCATGATACGCCGTATGAGATAAAGAATCAGGCTATTATTGATAAACTTAAAGGTGTTATTGGAAGTGACAGAAGTGCAAGATTTGTGGCAGTAGTTGCAATTGTATTTCCGGAAGGTGATGAATTTGCTTTTAGAGGGACAATGGAGGGCATTATAGGTGATAAACCGCTCGGAGAGAATGGCTTTGGATATGACCCTATATTTTTCCTGCCTGAATACCAAAAAAGCTCTGCTGAGCTTTCTGCGGACGAAAAGAACAGTATAAGCATCGTGGAAAGGCACTTAAAAAAGTAAAAGAGGTATTTCCTATTCTTATGAAAATGAGGTGAGATTATATGCAGCGGATTATGATAGTTAGCGATACCCACAGACGGATTACGAATCTTGCAGAAGCATTGTATCGTGAGGGTAATATTGACAAGCTTATACATCTCGGGGACTTTGAGGGAGAGGATGAAGTTATAAGAGGAATGGCTGGATGTGAAGTGATGTTTGTTCCGGGAAATAATGACTTTTTTTCGCCATATGACAAAGAGATTGAGACACAGATCGGAAAATATAAAGTGCTGCTTACACATGGGCACTATTATTATGTTTCGCTTGATTTGCAGACAATAAGAGAAGAGGGGATATCAAGAGGGTTTGATATTGTAATGTTTGGACATACACACAGACCGGTTATTTCTGTTGAAGATGAGATTATGCTCATTAATCCAGGCAGTATTTCTTATCCGAGACAGGCTGATAAAAAATGTACATATATCATGATGGAAGTTCTTGATAATGGTGAAGTAGGCTTTAAATTAAAGTCAATCTGATAGTAAAAAATTAAAATAAAATTTTGTGATTTTATGTTTTTAAGATGATTTTATGCTGGGATTCAAAAAAATAAAAGTCTTTTAAGCCCCTATTTATGCGGGTTTAAACAGGTTTTGAAAAAAATGTTAAAAAAATTAAAAAAAATTCAAAAAAGGTGTTGACAACATAGGGGTCTTATACTATAATACATCTTGTCGTTGCGATACAGAGTAATTCAAAACTGAATGAAACGTATCAAACATCAATTGCATATCGGGGTGTGGCTCAGCTTGGCTAGAGCGCTTGATTTGGGATCAAGAGGTCGCAGGTTCGAATCCTGTCACCCCGATTTACAACTTAATAATTATGCGGGTGTAGTTCAATGGTAGAACACTAGCCTTCCAAGCTAGATACGTGGGTTCGATTCCCATCACCCGCTTTGTGTGTTCGTAGCTCAGCTGGATAGAGCAACGGCCTTCTAAGCCGTGGGTCGAGGGTTCGAATCCCCCCGGGCACACTTTTTTTTATGAGTCATGGCCAGTAGCTTATGACTTTTGCATTATGGTGGGTATAGCACAGCTGGTCAGCGCGTCAGATTGTGGCTCTGAAGGTCCAGGGTTCGAATCCCTGTACCCACCCTTTTTTTATTTCTTGGGCTATCGCCAAGCGGTAAGGCACAGGGTTTTGATCCCTGCATTACGCTGGTTCGAATCCAGCTAGCCCAGCTCGGTAGTTATAATCCGAGGCTGGATGTTTGATATAGATTGTTACTCATAATTGTATACATTGAGGGCTCATAGCTCAGTTGGTAGAGCACTAGACTTTTAATCTAGGTGTCCCGGGTTCGAACCCCGGTGGGCTCATTAAGATGGGAATGGTTGAAAAACCATTCCCTTTTTTCGTTTCGTGCCTAGTGACTAGGAGGGGAACGGGCGTCTTGTGAAGAAATTCATTCTTTATTATTTCCATGCATTAATTATTGTGTCTTTGAGAAACCGCATAAATACTGGGAATGTTTGTAGGCAAGTTGGGCACTTTTGTGGCACTTGGTGTCAGGGGGAGTGGAATGATTGATAATTGTAGTTTTAACTTGGGTGAGTTTTATGTTAAAATGGGTAAAACAAATCGAAATTTGTAGGAATAGGTATTCAGGAAAATATACAGAAAATCACGCATTTGTGGGGATGATACGAATCGTGTCATACATGTGAAAGAGCGATTCTTGCGTCATTTTACGCTTTTTGATAAGGTGAAATCGTCGAAAAGACAAACCAATATAGAAAGGACGTATAATGATGAAAAAGAATGGAAAACAAGTTTTATTTTTAGGAGGTATATTTATTATAGCGTTTGCAATATGGACAGCTTTGATCCAGATGGTAGACGTGCAGCCACTGGGGCAGAATGCAACGAATATTGGATTTGCAACATTCAATTGCTGGTTTCATCGTTTAACAAATGTTAATATGACAATTTATACGATTACCGATTGGATGGGTCTGATTCCTTTAGTTGTATGCCTGATTTTTGCAGGTATTGGACTGGTTCAGTTAATAAAGAGAAGAAGTCTCTTCAAAGTGGATCCCGATATCATTATCCTGGGAGTTTATTATGTTATAGTGATACTGGCATACTTCATTTTTGAGATCATCCCAATCAATTACAGACCAATTTTAATCAATGGAATTATGGAGGCTTCTTATCCTTCTTCAACGACTCTACTGGTATTGTGCGTGATGCCGACTTTGGTTGAACAGATCCAGCGAAGAATGTCATGTTCTACATTGAAAAGAATCATAACGATTCTAGCAATCGCTTTTTCTGCATTCATGGTTATCGGCAGATTGATTTCCGGAGTACATTGGTTTACGGATATTGTGGGTGGTGTATTGTTAAGTGCCGGATTATTTACTGTTTATAAGGCAGTAGTTATGCTAACAATAAAAAAGTGAAATAAAAAAGGAGGTGAAGGAGGTGGAATTCCATGAAAAGCTTCAGAAATTAAGAAAGAGCCGAGGTTTGACACAAGAAGAACTAGCCGAGGCATTATTTGTTTCAAGAACTGCAATTTCAAAATGGGAATCCGGAAGAGGATATCCGAGCATAGATTCATTAAAGGAAATATCCAGATATTTCTCTGTGTCCATTGATGAGCTGTTATCCGGAGATCAGTTGGTTTTGATTGCTGAAAAAGAAAACAAGTCAAATCTCAATGGTCTATGTGACTTGTTATTTGGATTTACCGATTTGCTCTCTTTGATGCTTATTTTTCTTCCATTGTATTTCAAACCGGTTGATGGATATATCTATTCAGTAAGTCTTATTGAGTATGTAGATAATGAAATTTGGATTCGTATGACATACTGGGGTCTTTTTATCGCATTAACGATTATTGGAATTGTGAATATTTTAATGGTCAATTTCAAATTTGAAAAGGGAAAAAAGGTGATTACTTTTTTGTCTGTAGGGCTTAGTATTATTACTGTTTTGTATCTGGCGATTGCGAGAGAACCATATGCAGTAACAGTGGCTTTTCTGTTGTTACTTATAAAAGGAGGTCTACTTTATAAACGAGCTATGGCCGGTCGATAAGGAGTTGAGCCATACAAATTCCAGTTTTGATTTAATCGAATCCATAACATTTATTAACTGTTATATCTTATCTTCATGAAGTCCGCAAACCCTTGTAAATGCTAAATTTGTAGCGAGTGAGTTTGCCCTTACGCTTTCCCTTGTGTTATATCCTTTTCCCTCATGTTACGAATGCTCACAAGGGCAAAATTAAGGGAAAGAAAATCCTGTAACAAATTATAACATGAAATGAAAATGGCAGGAAGAACGGATTGAAATGCTTTCAAAACTATTAGAATATCATGGAAAGGATGTACGGTTATCTCATAATATAACAAGAGACGAAAATTTTAAGCTTTTTGATGCTTGAATTTTATTTTAATTTTTATAGAGAGGACACGTTGATTTTTCAGTGTATCCTCTCTATTTAAAATTATTTTTAAATAGTTCTTGCACAAAAACAAATAGCATGCTAAAATCTATTTAAAGAAAGTTTTAAATAGGTAAAAGATATGGGAGAAACTAACATTTTTAAAGTATTGGCAGATAGCCAGCGAAGAGACATTCTTATTATGTTGAGAAATGAGCGATTAAATGCTGGAGAGATTGCTGAAAAATTACAGATCACACCGGCTGCTCTTTCTTATCATTTAAAATTATTAAAAAACGCAGATTTGATATCTGAATATAAAGAGAAAAACTTTGTTTATTATGAAATCAACACTACGGTTTTCGATGAATTAATTATATGGGTTAACCAGTTTGGAGGGAAAAAAGAATGAAAAAAGTAATGTGGATAGTAGCAATGATTCCAGTTGTAGTTACAAGTGTGGTGCTACAGTTTATGCCTGATATTATACCTATGCATCATGACTTGGAGGGAAACACTGACAGATGGGGAAGTAAAACAGAAAGTCTTATTTTTCCAGTAATTATTTTGTTTATTACACTATTTTGGCATCTGCTAATCTATGTATTTGAGAAAAAATCACAAAATGCAAATACAGAAAAGGAACAGATGGAAGCAAAATCTTCTGCAAAGGTATTATGTGTTGTAGGAATTTCGCAAGCAATCATGTTCGGGATTATGCATTATTTTATTCTTTATTCTTCTTGGATACAGGCAAATGCAGGTGGTGAACATGCGGTTATTGACATTGCAAAAGTTTCATGTATTTTGTGTGGTATTATGTTTATTGTATTAGGAAATTTTATGACAAAGGCAAAACGAAATGCAGTAGTGGGAGTTCGAACCGTTTGGAGTATGCACAATGATAATACATGGAGAAAGAGTAACCGCTTTGGTGCAATATGTATTATTATTACGGGGTTATTGACTATCATTACAACCGTATTTACAAGTGGGATGACTGGCACAATCTTTATGTTGATTTATTTATTATTAGCAACAATTGTAACTGTGGTATACTCAAAAAAGATATATGATAAGGAAATAGAAAAATAATTTGTATCTTTATGCGAGAGGGTGAAATTCCAGTCTTTACGGAGAGATAACAAACGAAGGGGAGGCAATTGCCTCCTTTCGTTTGTTATCTACTCCTTCCACGGTTTGGTGGAGAATATGGTCTTGTTAACTCTCGCTCCCTAATGTCCTGTTTCTTAGATTTAAGCCTATCGTGTAGAGACTGCGGCTTTTCTCCATACCGTTGTTTCCAATTCTTAAGGCTGTCCTGATAATCCCCATAAGCTGTCTCTGCCTTATGAAATGCCTTGTAGAAGGCTTCCACATTCGGATACCCGTATTCCTTTACGATATGAGATAAGCGGACTTTCATTCTTGCAATCCGTTCCTCCAATCCGGCTATCTCCGTTGAAAGCTCGGAACGCCTTTTTGCTTTGAAGATACCTTTGCTGTCGGACAGTTCAATTTCAAGGTCACTTCGCTGTTTCTCGAGTGCAAAAATTGCTTTATTCTGTTCCTGCAGCTTTTGATAAATCTCGCATAAGTGCTTGTAAGAAACTGCTTCCGTTGATGGCTGCGGTCTTGGCGGTATGGCAGGCTTTGGTGTATCTGCCTGCTTTCTGCTTTCTTCTGGTACAGCTTTCTGCTCTTTGAAATCTGTGTTCTCCGGTCTTGCTTCAAGCTCTTTGGAAATTACTTTATCTGCAAGCTCCAGAGTTTTGAGAAATACTTTGGAGATTAACAGTTCTAATACTGCAATGGCAGTACCGATAATGGAAGATAACAGATTCGGTCTGTTTCCGTAAAGCCATACGGATTCCACAATCTTGTCCGTTATCCGTTCCTTTTTTATCTGCATGATTTCTGACTTGGAAACACCCGTTACAATCGCTCTGTCAACCGTCTGATTCCACAAGGTGCGTTTACTGTTGTTTGCCTCAATCTCGGCGGCTTTCGGATTGTTCTTACCAATCTTTTTGGTGGCAAGATACATACCGCCACGCTCAAAAACTTCTAACCGCTGGCTTTTATCCCGCACATACTGATTGATAAGATTGGTATAATCCTGCTTGACGGTATCAAGGAAATTTTCAGCCTTGAAGTGTTTATCCTTAATGGAGAAAATCTGTCTTTCGTATACCTCACCTTTGTGAATCACCTTACACCTTTTACGGATATTTCCTTCTTCATCAAGTATCTCTTTCTTGGTGCGTACATGATTTCCCTTTTCGTCATAGAACATATTGCGGGTGGCAACCTTTTCTATGGGCTGTTCCAAGAGTGTACGCTCCGAAAAAATGAGATGGATGTGATAGTTGGTTTTCCGCTTATTGTGATGCAGGGCTGCGATACAGTCCGTTCCGTAAGTCTGTCTGAAATGGTCTGTAAATATCTGCAACAGTCTGTCTGGAGGATACTCCGTAAAAGATTCCGGCAGGGCTATGATCAATTCCCTTGCCTCAATACATTTCCCCTCCGTACCGCTTTTTTTAAATTCTGCCTGATTATATTTTGCAAGGTCAGTCCAAAAATTACGGTCTGTGGTTTCATATACCGCATACAGATTTTCCTGCTTCTTTGGGCTTGAAATATAATAAATTCTTCCCCGGACATTGTGGAGCTTCGTCATCTGAATAAATGAATTTCTTGGCATGTGCTTCCTCCTTTCCGTATCTGCCAAGTACGAAGCTGCAAGAAATGAGGATGGGAAACTTTCTAATGTGAAAGTGAGTAGGCTACATAGGTAGCCTGTCTACGAACATATCCGCCTGTCGGCGAAAGCTCCCAGCAGGGCGAAATACACAGAGTACAAATCGTAAGATTTGTGCGAGGGGTGTATTTCGCTCTCAAACGCCGAGGGCTTGTATAAAAAAGTTTCTTCCCCACTTCTTAAATTTCCGGTTGTATCTTAGAGGAAGCACATGGTATAATCTATTTGCGTGTAGGTATATCATGGCTTCGGTCAGATACATACCTTAGGGATGGTCTTAGGACTGTCCCTATTTAATTTGTCACATTTCTTGTGACAGCTCTGACATTTCCTTTGTCCCTTAAGTCCCTGCCTTCATTGGCGGTCATGAACTTTTCAAGCATATCCGTTTTGATAAGGACTTTCCGTCCTACCTTCAATACCGGAAGCTTTTTCCATTCTACCAGTTTCCGCAGGGTATTTCTGCCGATACCCGTATAGTCGGCAGCTTCCTCAATGGACAGTGCAATCTTCACTTCTGTCATTAAAACACCTCCTCTTGAATTGCATAATGCAATTTTGTGACTATGCCTACTATATAACTTTTATATCTTCTTGTCAAGCGTTACGAAATTTTAAAAGCAATTATTAACTTGCATATTGCAATGCTACTTTTACTGTGTTATACTTTAGCCATACCGAAAAAGGAGGCGTATCAGAATGAAAGATAAAGAATTACGCAAGTTAATCGGTAGCAGGGCAAAACAACGCAGACTGGAATTAGGTGTCAACCAGCCTTATATAGCAGAAAAGATGGGAGTTACCGCTTCCACCATACAGCGGTATGAGGCAGGAACGATTGACAACACCAAGAAGCTTGTTCTGGATGGTCTGTCGGAAGCACTTCATGTATCAGTGGAGTGGCTGAAGGGCGAGACGGAAGAAATGACAAGTGATGTTACGGATAAAAGGGAATTACAGATTCGTGATACCATGACTTCCATTCTCTCCAAACTGCCTTATGATATGAAGGCAGACGAAGCGGATTTTTCCAAAGATTTACTGCTGCTGATGTTGAAGGAATACGAATTATTCGTTGATTCCTTTCAATATGCCTGTAAGAATTTTAAAGGGAATACGGAAGATGCCACAATTGCAAAAGTAATGGGGTTTGAATCCAATCAGGAATATAATGAGATTATGTTCCTTAGGGAAATCACCCATACGGTAAACGCACTGAACGACATGGGCGACATTGTAAGGCTCTATTCCAAGAATCCCGAAACGGCAGCCGTAAGGCTTGCAAATCTTCTTTCAGAGAAAGACTCCGAACCGGTATAGATTAGACAACCGGAGTTATGATATACTTACACGCAGAAAGCATTTCATCAGTTCCGATTGTCGATATCGAAAGGAGTAACGATTATGGCAAAAGGTTCTGTAAGAAAGAAAGGCAAGAAATGGTACTACCGCTTCTATGTGGAAGATGCAAGCGGTAATCTGGTGCAGAAGGAATTTGCAGGTACGGAAAACAAAAGCGAAACGGAAAAGCTGTTGAGGCAGGCAATGGAGGATTATGAAGCCAAGCGGTTTGTTGCAAAGGCTGAAAACATCACACTCGGAGAGTTGCTTGACCTGTGGGCTGAGGAAGAATTAAAGACAGGCACATTGAGTAATGGAACGGTTGGCAATTATCTTCAGACAATTGGGAGAATCAAACAACACCCTATCAGCAAAAGGAAACTGAAAACGGTGACTTCGGTACACCTGCAGGAGTTTATGGATTTGCTCTCATTTGGAGGCACTGTGGGAGATTTTATATCAAAAGGATATTCCATTGATTATGTAAGGTCATTTTCAGCAGTATTGCAACAGTCATTCCGGTTTGCGGTATTTCCGAAACAGTTTATTACCTTCAATCCCATGCAGTATGTGGTGATGAGGCACAAAAAGGAAGAAACGGATTTGTTTGCGGATGAAACAGCCGCAGACAGAGACAAGGTTAAACCGCTTTCCTTTGAAATGTACCGGAAACTGATTGAACAGCTTGGAAAACGAAGCAGAGATGCGATTCTTCCGGTTCAGATAGCATACTTTACAGGTCTCAGACTTGGGGAAGTGGCAGGTCTGACATGGCAGGACATCAACCTTGAAGAACAGTATTTAACTGTACGCAGGAGTGTCCGTTACAATGGGGCTACCCATAAGCACGAAATTGGTCCGACAAAATGGAAAAAGGTCAGAGTTGTTGACTTTGGCGATACCCTCGCAGACATTCTGAGAAAGGCAAAAAAGGAACAACACAAAAACCGTTTTCAGTATGGAGAACTTTATCAGCGGAATTTTTACAGAGAGGTAATGGAAAAGAATCGGGTGCATTACGAGTATTACCATTTGGGAATGACAGAAAATGTGCCAGAGGATTACACCGAAATCTTCTTTGTATGCTTAAGGGAGGATGGCTGTCTGGAACTTCCGGCAACCATAGAAACAGCCTGCCGGACAGCAGAAAGAAAAGTACCGGAGCTTGAAGGTTTCCATTTCCACACATTAAGGCATACCTACACGACAAACCTCTTATCCAACGGGGCTCAGCCTAAGGATGTGCAGGAACTGTTAGGACACTCAGACGTGAGTACCACCATGAATGTCTATGCCCATGCTACAAGGGAAGCAAAGCGGACTTCCGCAAGAATTCTTGATAAAGTAGCAGGCAATGATTAAACAACTGAATAATGAATTTTCCCTTGTAATTATCCCATAAGGGCAAAAACAAGGGAAAAGGATACATATATAGAATTTTCAATGGCGGGAAGCCTTGAAAATAGGGGAAAGTTAAGAGAGTTAATAGATAAATTCCAGTTTGTAGAATTAAGAAAATCGGAATTTACAGAACTACAAAGAAAGGATACATATTATGGAAGGAAGATTAATAGCATTTGTTATTTGGGTAATAATCGGCGTATTATTTATTGTAATGGGCATTTATGATTTTAATTCCAAGAAAGCAAAACCTTTCGGTTTTTGGGCAAATGCTGAGGTAGCGCCCATAGAAGATGTGAAAGGCTATAATCGTGCTTTGGGCATATTGTGGTGCGTGTATGGTGTTTTGTTTACGTTAATTGGATTGCCTTTATTAGATGGGCAGAATTCGGGTTTGATTATTATACCTATATTGGGTGCAATGCTTATTAGTATTGCGGCTATGGTAGCGTATGTAGTAGGTATTGAACCCAAATACCGCAAAAAGAAATAAATGGAAACTTCAAGTTTGGAGAATTGAGAAAATCGGAATTTTTAGAACAAAATATTTTATAAGATTAATGAGATTTTAAAAAGGAGGATTGGACATGAAAATTTTGAAAAGTATTCTTAATTATATTCCATTAGCCACGTTTATCATATTTGTGGTTACTGATGGTATTTTTTCTCTAACATCAGCATTAATTTTTGTTATTTCAACGATTGGTCCATTAATTAATTGGAAAAGGGAAAAAACAGAGATGAAGAATTGAGAAAATTCCTGTTTATAGATTACACCTTATAAATCACCTGTAAATCACCAACTTTAAACTATATATAATAACTTTGATACAAAGAAACAGAGCAAGTACTTGAGTATAGAAACTTAAGTGCTTGCTCTTATTTTATTTATAGGAGGTTACTATGGATAC
>ERZ860009.659-NODE-659-length-14293-cov-2.497963_pt1 | contig 14293 bp, 7 predicted proteins | sample MGYA00510114_ERZ860009 | MGnify/ENA primary metagenome ERZ860009 (study PRJEB30046, sample SAMN00715177) | human gut metagenome | study: EMG produced TPA metagenomics assembly of the A metagenome-wide association study of gut microbiota in type 2... | reverse complement strand
TCGTCGCAGGCGGCAAGCATAAGCGCAAACGCCTCCAGAAGGAGAAAGTCGACGTCAGCAAAGCCCCGAAGGGCAATGCACAGGGCGGCGGCAACCGTCAGGGCCAGGGCGGTCAGAACAACAACGGCAACCGTTCGGGAGGACAGGGCCAGAACCGCGGCGGAGGTCAGAACCAGCCCCGTCCGGGCGAAGGGCGCCGCAACAAGGGCAAGAACGCCCCCAAACCGATCGTGCGCCCGGAAGTGAGCGACGAAGAGGTTTCGAAGCAGGTAAAGGACACCCTGGCGCGTCTGACGGCCAAGGGGTCCAAGAGCAAAAGCTCGAAATACCGCAAGGACAAGCGCGAGGCCGTCGCCGAGCGCATGAACGAGGAGTTCGAACGCGAGGAAATGGAGCGTTCGACGCTCAAGGTCACGGAGTTCGTGACCGTCAGCGAGCTGGCCACGATGATGAACGTCGCGCCGACGGAGGTCATCATGGCCTGCATGAACCTGGGTCTGATGGTGTCGATCAACCAGCGTCTCGACGCCGAGGCGTCGTGGTGGTCGCCGAAGAGTTCGGCTACAAGACCGAATTCGTCTCGGTGGAGATTCAGGAGGCCATCGCCGACGACAGCGAGGACCGCGAGGAAGACCTCGTCCCGCGTCCGCCGATCGTAACGGTCATGGGACACGTCGACCACGGTAAGACCTCGCTGCTGGACAACATCCGCAAAACCAACGTCATCGAGGGCGAGGCCGGCGGCATCACCCAGCACATCGGCGCTTACAGCGTGGTGCTGAACGGGCAGAAGATCACCTTCTCGACACCCCGGGCCACGAGGCCTTCACGGCCATGCGGCCCGCGGAGCCGCCGTGACGGACGTGGCCATCATCATCGTCGCGGCCGACGACAGCGTCATGCCGCAGACCGTCGAGGCGATCAACCACGCGCAGGCCGCAGGCGTGCCGATGGTTTTCGCCATCAACAAGATCGACAAACCCAACGCCAACCCCGACCACATCAAGGAGCAGCTCTCGCAGATGAACTACCTCGTGGAGTCGTGGGGCGGCAAATACCAGGACCAGGAGGTTTCGGCCAAGAAGGGTCTGAACCTCGACAAGCTGCTCGAAAAGGTGCTGCTGGAGGCCGAGATGCTCGACCTGAAAGCCAACCCCAACAAAAAGGCGCAGGGAACGGTCATCGAGTCGACGCTCGACAAGGGCCGCGGCTACGTGTCGACGATCCTGGTGCAGAGCGGCACGCTCCGCGTCGGCGACGTGATCCTCTCGGGAACCTACACCGGCCGCGTGAAGGCCATGTTCAACGAGAACGGCAAGAAGGTCGAAGCGGCAGGTCCCTCGACGCCCGTGCAGGTGCTCGGACTGAACGGCGCGCCGCAGGCCGGCGACACGTTCAACGTCATGGACGACGACCGCTCGGCACGCGAAATCGCCAACAAACGCGAACAGCTGGCCCGCATGCAGGGCATTATGACCCAGAAGCACGTGACGCTCGACGAGATCGGCCGCCGCATCGCCATCGGCTCGTTCAAGGAGCTGAACATCATCGTCAAGGGCGACGTGGACGGATCGGTCGAGGCCATGTCCGGATCGCTGATCAAGCTCTCGAAGGAGACCGTGCAGGTCAACGTCATCCACGCCGCCGTGGGGCAGATTTCGGAGTCCGACGTGCTGCTGGCCGCCGCCTCGAACGCCATCATCGTCGGCTTCCAGGTGCGTCCGTCGGCTTCGGCCCGCAGGCTGGCCGAGAAGGAGGAGATCGAAATCCGCCTCTACTCGATCATCTACGACGCCATCAACGACATCAAGGACGCCATCGAGGGCATGCTCGAACCGGTGATGAAGGAGGAGATAGTCGCTTCGGTCGAAGTGCTCGAAATCTTCAAGATCACCAAGGTCGGAACCGTCGCCGGATGTATGGTCCGCGAAGGCAAGCTGCAACGCCCGACCCGCGTCATCCGCGACGGCATCGTGATCTACACCGGCAAACTCGGCTCGCTCAAACGTTTCAAGGACGACGTCAAGGAGGTCGTGGTCGGACAGGACTGCGGTCTGAACATCGAGTCGTTCAACGACATCCGCGTCGGCGACATCGTCGAAGGATACGAACAGGTGGAAGTGAAACGCAAGTAACCCATAAAACTAACAACTACTTACAATTTTTTGGCAGTAATGACTAACCCAATCCATTTTACGACTGCGGAAGAGGCCGTCAAGGTCATCAAATCGGGCGACCATGTCCACCTCAGCTCGGTGGCATCGGCTCCCCAGTGCCTGATCAACGCCATGTGCAAACGCGGCGAGGCCGGAGAACTGAAGGACGTGCACGTCCATCACCTGCACACGGAGGGTCCCGCTCCCTACGCCGATCCGAAATTCGAAGGCGTATTCCAGCTCGACTCCTTCTTCGTGGGTGCGAACGTCCGCAAGGTAACCCAGAGCGGCTATGCCGATTACATTCCGATTTTCTTGAGCGAGACACAGCGTCTGTACCGCTGCGGAGCCGTTCCGTGCAACGTGGCGATGATCCAGGTCTGCCCGCCCGACAAACACGGCTTCGTATCGCTCGGAACCTCCGTCGACGCCACGCTGGCGGCCGTGGAGTGCGCCGATTATGTGATCGCCGTGGTGAACAAATACGTTCCGCGCGCCTTCGGTCAGGCCATGATCCACTCCTCGAAGATCGACTTCTTCGTGCAGGACGACACCCCGCTGATCGAAGCGAAATTCTCCGAGCCGAACGAGGTCGAGACGGCCATCGGCAAGCACTGCGCCGCGCTGATCGAGGACGGCGCAACGCTCCAGATGGGCATCGGGGCCATTCCGAATCGGTTCTCAGCCAGCTGGGCGGCCATAAGAACCTCGGCATCCACACCGAAATGTTCGCCGACGGCGTGCTGCCTCTGGTGGAGAAGGGCGTGATCAACGGCGAAGCCAAAAAAACCGACCCCGGCAAGATGGTCTCGACCTTCCTGATGGGTTCGAAAGCCGTTTACGACTTCATCGACGACAACCCGGGCGTGCTGATGATGGATGTCGGATACACGAACGACCCCTACATCATCTCGCAGAACGACCGCTTCGTGGCCATCAACTCGGCCCTGCAAGTCGACCTGACGGGCCAGGTGGCGCCGACTCGCTGGGCACGAAATTCTGGTCGGGCGTCGGCGGACAAATCGACTTCGTCTACGGCGCATCGCTCTCGAAGGGCGGCAAGGCGATCATCGCCATGCCTTCGATCACCAACAAGGGCGTGTCGAAAATCTGCCCGACGCTGTTGGACGGCGCCGGCGTGGTGACGACCCGCAACCCATCCACTGGTTCGTGACCGAGTTCGGAGCCGTGGACCTCTACGGCAAGACCTTGCAGGAGCGTGCACGCCTGCTGATCTCCATCGCGCATCCTTCGGCGCAGGAGGAGTTGGACCGGGCCGCTTTCGAGCGCTGGGGATCGCACCATCACTACATCAAGGGATATATGAAATAGCGTTTCCGCACCTCGGAAACAGCAACAAGAAACGGCGTTCGCATGAACGCCGTTTTTTGCATCTTCCGGCCAACCGCCCCTTGATCCCGACGGACGGACTGCCTACATACAAGCCGGACGCACCTCGGCAACGGGCTGCATGACTTTCGTGCACCCCTTCGTATGAAAGCCTGTCGCGATATACAGGCGTCTTTTCCGAACGGAAAAAGCTATTTTTTCCATATCTTTGCCCACGTTGAAAACAGGATACGATATGAAGAAACTTTTCCTTTTGTTTGCGAGGGCACCCCGGGCCGCACCCTGCCCCGCGGGGGTTTTCGCTCAATTCAAAATCGGCGGTAAGAAAATAGACGCCGGGAAGCTGCTCAACGCCGGAAAGGACGTGGCCAAGGCCGTCACGCTCAACGACGAGGAGATCGCCCGGTTGAGCCGCGAATCGGTCGAATGGATGGACGCCAACAATCCCGTGGCCGCCGATTCGACGACCTATGGTGCGCGCCTCAAGCGGCTCACCGAAGGTATCACCGACGCCGACGGGCTTCCGCTGAATTTCAAGGTCTACCTGGTGACCGACGTCAACGCCTTTGCCTGCGGCGACGGTTCGATCCGCGTCTTCGCCGCTCTGATGGATCTGATGGACGACGACGAACTGATGGCCATCATCGGCCACGAAATCGGGCACGTCGTGCATGCCGACACGAAACACGCCATGAAAAACGCCTATCTCGCATCCGCAGCCCGCAATGCCGCCGGAGCCGCCGAAGGCAGCGCTCTGGCCAGGTTGAGCGAATCGCAGCTGGGCAAAGTCGTAGCGACCTTCACCGATGCACAGTTCTCGCAAAAGCAGGAGTACGAAGCCGACGAACACGGCTTCGAATTCTGCGTGAAACACGGGTTCGACCCCTACGGCATGGCCAACTCGCTCGATAAGTTGGTCGAACTGTCGAAAGGCGCCAAAGCCTCCACCGTGCAGAAGATGTTCTCTTCGCACCCCGACAGCGAAAAGCGCGCGGCCCGCATGAAGGAGAAAGCCGACGCCTACATGGCCGCTCAGCGGCAGAACAGGTAACCGAACTCTTTCCGGCCTGCCGGAATTCGCGGAAAAGTCCGTGAAACCGGGTTCGGAAAGGGAATGCAACAGCCCAATTTTTAAACACACAAGCCGAAAAACATCCGAAATTCCGGATGAATTTCCGGGGATAAAAAACAGAGGTATAAAAAAGTGTAAAGCAAAAGATAATCAAATAATTATACACTTTTCTTCAGTACCTTTGTTTTAGAAAAAAAGTAGAATAAGGTAATGTTAAACGAGGTTTCGGTTTCCAAATCGTTACCTCGTTTCTTTTGCTCTATTATTCATAGAAACGTGATTTTCAGTTTCTTGCATCTCTATTCATCTTGACATACGACTCTGCTGAAATTATTTTTGCAACCCTAAAAAGCAGAGTTTATGCGTAGCACGTTCAAGGTTCTGTTCTACCTTAAAAGGAACAAAGACAAAGATCAGAAAGTCGTCCCTGTCATGGGTCGCATCACGGTCAACGGCAGCATCGCGCAGTTCAGCGCGAAGCTCTCCGTCCCGGAAACGCTTTGGGAGGTCAGCGGCGGCCGCGCCAAAGGCCGTAGTCTCGAAGCGGATCGCATCAACCGTCATCTGGACAACATCCGCACCCAGATCGGCAAGCACTATCAGGATATCTGCGACCGGGAGTCATACGTTACGGCCGAAAAGGTCAAGAATGCCTATCTCGGCTTCGGAGAGAAATACCGGCTGCTTCTCGAAGCGTTCGAGAAATTCACCGGCGACCTCAAGAAACGTGTCGGCATCGACCGCTGCCACGGTACATGGAACCGCTACTATAAATCCATCGACCATCTGCGGACTTTCATGCGTAAGGAGTATAACGTGAGCGATATGCCTTGGCGGAGTTGGAACAGTCGTTCATCGAGCAATACCACGTCTACCTTAAATCCGATCTGGGGCTCAAGCCTACGACCGTCAGCGGTTATCTCAAATGCCTGAAATACGTTGTCAAAATCGCGTTCAACAACGGCTGGATGCCTCGCAACCCCTTTTCCCTCTATCAATATACGGCTCCGAATCCGGAACGTAGTTTTTTAACGGAAGATGAACTCCGGCGTATGATGACTACCGAGCTGCGGTATAAGCGTCAGGACTATAACCGCGATATGTTCCTGTTCTCCTGCTTCACGGGCATCTGCTATGCGGATATGGCCTCGCTGACCTATGACCGGATCGAGCAGGATGCGCAGGGCGAGTGGTGGATCAGCGGGAACCGCCAGAAGACCGAAACCAGATACGTTGTCAAACTTCTGCCGTATGCGTTGTTCATCCTGAACAAGTACCGGGGTCTGACCGGCGACGGACGTGTTTTTGCCATGTCTACACTCGATTCGATCGACGACAGCCTGAAAAACATCGCCCGGGAGTGCGGCATCGACAAACAACTCTCGTTCCACCTTGCTAGGCATTACCTTTTATCCTATTCTCTGAAAATAAGTAGTTTATACGAATCGCTTTATTAAGCAGGTAACGATTTAGAAACGAGCAAAGTTCTCTTATCTGTTTTATTCTGCATTATTGAAAAGAACGCTTTATTCCCATGGCAAAGATAATGATTTTATCTAATTTAAATAACTTTCTTTGATAAAACTTCCCCGACTTCAAATCCAACCCTTACATCATTGAATACATTTTCATCCATTGAGAAATTTTTCCACATCTGAATTGTATTATTCATATCGGGTGAAAAAGATGATCCCAATACAGATATGACACCGGCCAATTTATTCGTAGCATAATAAATATCTGTTTTGTACTCCTCTGATATTGGATATTGATTAACATTATTGTAAAGTTTATTTAATAATGTCTTAATTTCACTTTGAGCGTCTTTACCAACCGCTTTAATCAAGAATAGTTCAGTTAGTATATCAATATAATTACTTGTTGATTCACTCTGAGATAATTCTACAAATGTGATGATTTTTTTTACTAACTTCTGAATACCTACATTATTTTCGGCTAGAACAACAAGAGCATTAGTAGCATCATTTCTAATTATAGCATTACTTGAGAATAAATGGTTTTCAAGTAAGGCTATTAATGTAGATGTTTTCAAAATCCTTGAATATGGTAATAACAACGACATTATTGAAAGATGTTTCAAATGATATGAACCCAACTCCATTATAATAGAAACAAAATTGTCAATAATATCAACACGGATTGTTTTCCAATCCATAACACTTTTTATATATCTATATATTTGGTTGTAAAATTGATTTGTAAAAATTCTTAATCCTCCAAAAATAGAATCAGAATCATCTTTACACAATTTCTCTTTATTATTTACAAGAAACTCTGTAATAGCTATAATAATCCGTTCATTATCCGCTGTTGTAATATATTCACATGCAGAGTACAGGCTTTCTAAATTTCTTGTCATATTTTGTATGGAAAGCGAGCCACCATCAACAGACTTGTCTAGAGAGACAAATTTGGACACCTCATCTTTTATTGTATTCTTAATATCAAATTTGTCAACAATGTTATTATAAGGCAGTAATTTCAAAGAGTATTTCTTATTAATGGTTAACTCTCCATGATTCCTCCACTCATATATAGCTGTATCAATAGACTCTTTATCTACAAGAGATAAGTGATTATATATATGAACTAACCTGCGATAAGCAGAATCGCTAATTTGCTCATCAACAGATCGCAACCCAGAATTAATTATATAGAGAGCCTCTTTACTTACATTATATGCAGTAAAACCTAATTGTGGTAATAAAATATCTTCATCCCCACAAACATTAATAGGGACAGAATATATCAACTCTAAAATTGATCCTATATCTTGTATAGATAAGCAATTGTAAATGGTTGATATATCAGTCTTATTATAATATCTACCATCTTCTATGTAATTCTTTATGTATAAATTTAGGAACTTAATAATCCGGTCACTACTTAGTTTTGTTGCTAATCTTGAGAAAAGTGGCAATAAAACATTTCCTGTCCTTATGTATAAAGGCGATGTTTTTGCCTCAATACCTGTTATAATATAAGAATAGTAAGTGTCAAAAATCTTGTTTGCATATTCTGTACTAAGATCTACCAATGTCTCACGTAATATGCATTTCTTAACTATGTTCGTATTATTAAGTCGAACCAATAGCAATAATGCATACTTGTTATATTGTATGTAGTTGGAAATTATATATTGAAAATCAGCGTCATTAATTGTTAAATGAGTGAGACCTATAGGATGCCCAGTAGACTCATATGCCTGTAAATATCGATAGGAATTTAAGTATGATTTTACATATCCACTAGGACCTAAATTCCAAGTAGTAGTAGTTCTACCTATATTAAAGTCATGAGTTATAGATGTTGAACATCTTACATTTTGATCTTGTATGTTTTGCTTAAAATATTTTACAATCTTATCAAAATTGAAAGAGTTGTCTTTCTGTCTATTTGACAGATAACCATTTCTATAATTATAGATGCGTATTGAGTCTTCAATTAAGCTACGGCAAGATAATAGTAAAGGTGATGTGTTATCAACCAATAATTGGGTTCTGATATTCTGCAATGCTTCATTTAGTAAAGTTGCCGCATCATTCTCCATTCCAATTTCTGCATATACACTTGATTTACATAATATCCCAAGATAATCAAACTTCAACGTTGGCCATTGTCTTAATATCTTTTTTACTGATTCGTAATCCAAGATTGACAAATAATACAAAGCTTTCTCATAAAAAAAGCGTCTCAAATTATCATTGTTCAACTTTTCAACTGATGACTGCAAATGCTCCTCTATCCTAAAATAATTCTCAACATCAAAACGTTTTCTGTATATAGTTAATAATGATATTAGCAGTGAATTATACTTGTCATTCTCATTTTGATTTTTAGGTATGTATTCATTTAAAAACTCTGATAGGGTTTCAACATACCAATCTATATCTTTAGGTGATAATGAAATATTTAACCTCCAGTCTAATTCATATAAAAAAGACAATAATTGTGATTTATTATTTTTAACTAAAGAGATATCACGTTCCAAAAAAGGAAATTTTCGGTTAATGTCTTCAAAGTCGCCATAATGGTTCTCTGGAAGTAAAATCCATCCAGGATACGATAGACGAATTTGGGACATTTGAGATATAGTCTTGTCTATATTTTCGACATTCTCTAAACTATATTCCATAAATGTAGCATTCCAAGTTTCTCCCGTATTGTTTTCTTCTAAATATTGGAACAAAAATCTGAAGGCATCCTTAATACTACTATAATTAAAACAGTCTAAATCGGCTAGATTGATTGTACTAATACCCCTTCTATCATTTAATTTAAGTTCAGATGTATGTAAATTCTTGTCAAATGTAATTAAATATACAGGTGCGGCATGTTCTCCCATAACATCACGTAGCCATCCAACCCATTTCAAGAAATTAGGATCATTACCTGAAAATCCAATCAGGCATAATATTCCCTCAATCAAAGACTGTCTTACAGTATTAACAAACTCAGGATGCTTAAATGGATATGTTCGATAGTCCTCATCCGTAATAATAAATGGGCGAACATTCTTAAAACTTCCATGTAATTTTATAATACGAGGAGATGTTTTATACAGAAGAGTCTCTTTATTCGTTACAACTTCATAATGTCTTTCCGCATCAATTATAGCACGTTCTAACAATGTGTCATAATTCGTTGTAAATACATCTTTCCATTGTAGTTTAAGCAATGATTTATGGAGCTCTCCTGGATAAACTCTATCATCAGGTATTGAATTTAGAATCATTTCGTCTAACTCATTACGCCCAAATGAGGCATCTATTTGAGATGCTAAACGAATGGGATCAATACTTATAGAGCCCTTTACGTCTCCATATAAACGATTATAGAAATCAAGCCCTAAAGAGTACCAATCTTTCATGCATACAGAAGCATCCATCTCTGCATTCTTACTAAATCCTGCACCCACTAGAACCGAAGCATTTCCTTGTGTTAAGAAACGCTTAATATGATCCAGCTTCATTTTTAAAGAAGATGATAGCTTATTCTTAATTTCCTTAAAATCATATTCACTCATAGCCTAAATCTACAATTACGTTAGAATCCACTTCAAAGTTAAGCCATTTTGAGCAGTTATTTCTATTGTCACATGTTAATTATTAGTCTTATGCTTAGAATTAAGTTAAATAAATACTATCTATTAGCTTTTTAAGCTATTGAACATTATGTATTAAAGTTTATTATTCCCAATCGATATTCGGACTATCTAATTATTGGCTGTTCATATGATTATTATTTCACCTCTAAGAATCCCATAAGAAATGCATCAGGAAAGATAAACTTCTTTTCTCCTAGTGTAAATCTGACATAGATAAACTTCTCATTTTTATTAATTTTTACGACTGTTCCTTCGCCAAACTTCTTGTGAACTACAGTACTATCAACCGCTAATTTCTCAAGTTGTTTTTTGATATCACTATCCTCTTTCGTTGATTGCAAAGATAGTGACTGCGCAGTAGAGGGCTCATTTACAGGGTGAGATTGTACAATTGGTATAGAATTAGGTTGTAAGGTCTTTGTTGTTCCTTGTTCAGTTTGTTTTTTATTGACTGTTTCAGTACCTTTTGAATAGGAATCAGAATCTACCTTTGTCATTGAGGATTGCTGATTGTAGAAGAGTTTTTCGTACTGCTCCTTGCGGATGGTAGTATCCCAGCCACCTACTTCGTCTGCTATATGCCTATTGATACCAGTATATGTCAGACTCGCATCTTCATAGCGTTTGAATTTGAAGATAGCGTCGTTCATAAGCGGTGCATTAAATACACCGAGTGAACAGAGCATATTAAAGTCCTCGACACTTAAACCTGTAACTTTCTTGAACAGACCTGGCTCCAACTGTGTAATGACATCCTTCAGGCATCTTTCACGGTAGTCAGTCAAATACATAAATACAGGAATACGAGTAGCAAACTTTATCAGTTTCTCTTGAATCTGTTTGCGCTTGCTCTTCATTTCCTTTTCCTCGTCAGAAATTTCCTTTTTCTCCTTTGGTGTTGGATTAGGATTTTCCTTCTTTGCCTTTTTGACGGCCTCGGATTTATTGATAATGGTGGTAAGGTCATTGTTCAGGTTACGAAACCCTTCTATATTCATCAAGGCTTTCATGGCTTCAGGACTCGCAAGCAAACGTTTCAGTGTATCATTATCTACATTTACAAGCAGGGCTGATTCCCACCGCTTTGCCAATAGCGTAGCCGAAGTTCCTGCCAAAGCGATATCCAAGATGTCTTGTGCATCAACTTCTTTCATACTACTGCCATCATAAGCCAGTACAGGAAGAAATTTTATGAACTCACCGACTTTCGCCTCTGGGCTGGATTCATTGATATCCAGTCTGCAACTGTAGTCGGATATTTGCCGTAACGCTCTGTCAAGGGCAAAGTCAAAGACATAGCATTCATTTTTCATTATGATACGTCTTCCATCCTCATCCTTTATTTCCCATGGACTCTGAACTCTAAATGCTGCCTGAAAATAAGTCTCCGGACTTTTCAGATTCCGGAGCATAAATATCCCGGTCCATGGCTTCACGGTAACACCTGTTGTCAGTTTACCACAAGTCAGTGTTATTGTCTTTGTCCAAAGAGGATCTCCCATATTCGCCAGAACCGGATACAAAGCATCCAGACCGATTCCGGCTGCAGTTCCAGCACATACTGTCACTTTGTAATCATGGTAAAACTTGTTTTGGCGTTGGGCGAGCAGATTTGCCATAGCAAAACAAGATGCGACATTAGGCAGAAACCAAATTGTGTGTGAAAGTACATTGAGCAATCGAGTATCACTGAATGGCATTGGAGGACGTTTATCCTGTCCTAATTTCATGTCATCTACACTAGCTGGAAGGTATGAACCACAAATAAGATTCAGCCATTTCTGTACCTCGTTCTCATATTTGAATCTGGCATTTGCACCTTTGCCTTCTGCTGCGGAAAAACACATTCAGGTCAAACTCATCAAACTCACCTTGCTTTGCTACTTCCTGTATTTCATCGGGCATACGGTAAGTAAGCATTACCATTCGTGGCAGAGCTATATAAGGATTACCGTTACCTTTCCATTCCGTTTTAGCTCGCTGCTCATCAGAATAAGTCCAGTTAAAGATCTGCTCCTCTATAAATTCTCCGGTATTGATGGCTCTAAATGGTGTTCCTGAGAGAAACAGATAATATCGTGTTGAAATAGGAAGCCATGTTTCATTGATGGTATTGCTTGCTTCATCTTTCTGATATTTTTCCACATCAAAATCTACTTCATTTTCTTCATCCTCCTTTTCAAACAATTCCTTCGCTCTCTCTTTCCAAGCTCCGAAGTGATATTCGTCAAATATTACCAAATCCCAATTTGTCGAATGGATAAACTCATTTTTTGTCTTTATTCCTCCACTTTCGTTTGTGCCAAGCAAATCCTGAAACGAACCAAAAACGACAATGGGCCTTGATTTATCCGTACGATTAAACTCCTGGTCAATATTCAAATTATTGTTGCGTGAATCTTTATTGGATATGTACTGCCATCCTTCAAAGTCGATATGGGATATAAGATCTTCTCTCCAGGCTGATTCTACAGCTGGTTTGAATGTAAGGATTAAAATCCGCGACAACCCCATTTTCTTTGCCAGCTGATAACTGGCAAATGTTTTCCCGAAACGCATTTTTGCATTCCACAAGAACTTTGGTGTGTGACCAGGCTCTTCTTTGAGTGCCTGATCAAAATATTTTTTAGTCTGTTCTACGACACGAAACTGTTCAGGACGCATCGTGAAATTCTGTGTTCTGTTCTCAACATTGTCTGACCCTGTACGAAGGGATAATATAGCAGCTTCAACATCAGATACTGAACACTTGAACCACTCATCGGTTTTGTCAAGAGGATTCAGTCGATGACATCCTTTGCTTTCAAGAATCTTGTGTATGTCCTTATCTGTAAAACAAGATCCGTCATTAGCCATTGCAGACTTGACTAATACAATCTCATACTTGATTTTGCTTGTGTGGAGCTGCTCTTCAATACGTTCCTGGGCAGTGCGGTTGGTATACCCGATTTTCAAATATCCTTTGTGTGACTCTACTCCAGGAAATCTGTAGGCATATATTGTAGGAGTAACAGCAGGTCGTTGGGGAAAGTAGTTATGTTCCATAATATTACTCCATTGGTCGTATCATTGATTCAATAAACGCAATCTCTTCTTCAGTCAGTCCATACTTAGCATATAATTCTTCATCAGTCCAGGATTTAGAATAATCTTGAACTGGAACAAATGCAAAAACGCCTTTAGATATATTTTGAGTATTCTTTATCAGAGACATCATAAATCTAAAGAACCTCGTGGTCATATATGAAATTAGGTTTTGACCTTCGACCTTGTTATTAACAAAATCTACAATCAAATACGTTTCTGTGCAGACTGTATTTACATCTGCATATAATGGAGTAGAAATAATGCTGTGGGGATATTCATCTCCACCAGGACTAGCTTTGGAAACCAACACTTTCTTTTTATCTTTCCAAGCAATATTTTTAGTTATATATCGTGATTCTATAAACACTTGTTTCTGAGAAGATTTACTTCTATCGCTTCGAAATAGAGTTATATTTGCTTTGCTTGATTTTGTCAATTCATAATTCTCAAAATTCGAAGGTATTCCAAACGGTAACCTTGATTGCACTCGATTATCCATTGTTTCTTCTTTAAAACTGCGTACTTTATTTAAGATAGAGATAGCTTCATTGTACCTTATAAAAGTTGTTGAATTACCTTCAAGTAAAGGTCTTTCTATAAAAGATGTAACAATGTTACCTTTATGGTTGTAAATTAGACAATCCCCTTTTTGATTCCTATCCCATAAGAAATAACATACTCCGCCACGAATGTTAATTCCTGGGAAGCAATCAGATGTTTCTGGAAAATCATGAATTATGCGTAGATGTCTATCATTCAGCATTTCATCTCTAAAACTATCAAGTCCTTTACCACCTGAGTACCATCTTGCGGGAATAATCATCGTTAGATACCGAGGATTAAGCTTTATGGCGTTTTTAACAAACTTATCATATATAGGAGTGGCACTACTGCCTTCTCCTCCTCCATCATTCATTTGATAAGGTGGATTGCCTATAATCACATCAAATTTCATATTGAATACTTTGTGTACATCTAAGTTGTGGATAAATTGATAAGCGTGGGTTTCAAGTTCTGTTCCACGATCATATTCATTTTTCGAAGCCCCGCAATAGATACATTTACCATCTTTCCAAGTATGTCTAATACGTTGGAAGATTATATTTCCTTGAGGCTTTTCTTCAGGAAACTGATATACTGAAAACTCTCCACTCGGATATTTACTACAATAAACGCTTCGACGAGAAAGTAAACTCGTGAGTTCTGTAATAGCAATACCAAAGAGTTGCTTTGAAAATATGTGCTCTATACGTTTTTCAAGATCAGGAATTTGTTTTTCAAGCCCTTTTATCAGTCTTTTGACTATTTCCCGTAAAAACACACCGCTTTTGCAGCAAGGATCAAGGAATGTCGTATCGGGATTTTCAAACAACTCTTGCGGCAGCATATCAATAATCTTGTTAGCCAATTCCGGTGGGGTAAACACCTCATCATTGCTAAGATTTGCAATACAAGACAGCACATCAGGATTATATACATTTTGAAACAAACTATTCTCCA